>OFFM01000899.1_pt1 | contig 19475 bp, 14 predicted proteins | sample 1521401 | NCBI WGS metagenome assembly OFFM01 (sample SAMEA3504118, study PRJEB24116) | mouse gut metagenome | biome: mouse gut; feature: mouse-associated habitat; material: faeces | place: Denmark | collected 2011
GTCTATGCCTCAAATGAAGGAAAAGAAATCGACATCAAGAGTCTGGTTGACGCAAAGGGCCTGAAAGACAGCTTCGGCAGGGCGGTTGAGGATTTTGACCGTGACAGAGTTCACGACAGCGACATCAAGAAACTCTACAGCTGGTACAACATCCTTCTCGCCGCAGACTATACAAAGTTTGTAGAGGAGAAAGAGGAGGAAAAAAAGGAGGAGACGGAAGAGAAAAAGGAAGACTGAGTCTTCTTTCGGCGAACAACAGACAGACGGAGCGGCTTCATCACGAAGTCGCTCCGTTTCATAACAGTTGTATATCTTTACGAATGGCTGATTCAGAATATGACTTTGAAGCCGCCCATTGCGGTGAAGCCGGGCATTTCATAGCCACGGTTTATTGTGTAGCGGGCATCGGTGATGTTTTCGAGTCTTATGAAAACCGATACGTACCGGCAGATCTCCCATGTCACTTTCAGATTGAGTAAAGCATAGTCCTGAAGGCTCATGTTGTCGGCTACGTATAGTCCGCTCACTCCTTTAAGGTCTGCGCCGATATTGATAAAATGCCATGGGCGCCATTCCACTCCGAGATAATACTGGTTTTTCGGAGCCCCCGCAAGATTATGCAGCGAAGTGTGGAGATAGCTGTATGTTGCCGTAAGCCAGAGATTGTCTGTGGGGTGACTGTGTGCCGACAGTTCGATACCCTTGTTTATGAATCGCCCGGTGTTCTGATTTTTCTGGTCGACGGTCTGAATCATATTGTCTCCCTTGCTATAATATCCGGTGATTTCGGCCGAAAAATACCGGGAGAAGGATTTGCCTGCGGAAATTTCATAGTTCATCATCTTTTCCGGCTGCAGGTCTGGATTTGCCATCCGGTAGAGATATAATTCACGGAAGGAGGGGTTACGATAACCCATTGCAAGATTGCCTTTCAAGGTCCAATCGCGTCCTGGATTGACAGAGAAGCCGAACTGCGGAATCCATTGAGTGTCGAATTTGTCGCTGTTCGCCATCCGCAGACCGACATTGAGATTTACCAGCCCTTCCAGAAACATCTGGGAAAGCGTCAGATATGGAGAATACTCAACAATGGTTTTCCTGGATATCGTACTCATTGATCCTTCTGTGTGGCTGTTGCCGCCGGAAACGGGAATCTCGCCTGAGTAGATGTCAAAATCAAATCCGACAGTTGCCGATGCGCCTCTCCACGGTTTGAGATTCTCATATAGAATTATCCCCAGACGGTCGTCCATGCTGTGAAAATGTTTCGGGTCGTCCACGAAATGATTGCCGTAGCTGTAATATACGCGGGCGCAACCGGAAACGGGACCGTATGCGTTTGTCACGGTGGCGGATGTTTCTCCGCGGATTATGTTCTGGCGGTATATGTCGGTGGATTCCGGATTTGACAATTTGGGATATATCGGGTCATTGCCACGGAAATTCATCAGTGTATAATCAAGATATGCCCGCCAGTGGCCGGAGAAATCATATCCGATTTTTACATAGCCGTCCGCCTGTTTGAAATCGAAATTGTCGACATTGCCGTCAGTGCGGTTATATGACAGCGATACAAGCGATGAGAACTTGCCATAGCGCACAGTGTTGGCAGCGGATGAGAGCCATGTGTTGTAAGAACCGTATTGTGACTGCAGGACGGTGTGCACTCTGTCGTCTGGAGCTTTTTTTGTTATTACATTTATCGCACCGGCCATTGCATTTGAACCATACAGTACGGAGCCGGGTCCGCGCAACACTTCCACTCGCTCCACATATTCCTTATCATAGAAGTCAGCGATATGATGTGAATATATGCCGGCGAACTGCGGCTGCCCGTCAACCATCATCAGGACTGCGCTTGCCCTGTCTCCCCCTACGCCGCGGAGTTTGATATGGCCGGCTCCTCCGTTGCTCACGCCGAACCCGAAGATGCTGCGTTGCGACACAAAAAGGCTTGGCACCATGCCGGATATTGCGGACAGTACCTGTGTCTGTCCGGCAGCCTCAAGCTGACGGTTGTTTATGACCGAAACGGTATATGGCAGCAATTTCTGAGAAACAGAATTGGTTGTGCCGGTCACCACCACTTCATTAAGAACTTTCGCCGTATCAACATTTTCGGCTCCTGACAAGTCAAGAGCCGAAAAAAAGATTGATAACACTACGGCTGAGGTCGATATTTTATATTTCATGCGTTTGTATTAATAAGCCTCTTGTTTGCCGGAGCGCCTGATTATTCAATTGTTATCAGAACATATTTTTGTGTGCCGAGGCCAATGCTCTCGGCATAGTCGAGAATATGCGTGCCGTTGCGGTCGGCGATGCGTTTTTCCAAATGTATTTTGCCGTGGTCTGTGGAGTTGCGGACGGCATCCACACAAGCCCGGTCGAGGGCCACCGGGTCCAGAGATGCGAATATGCCGATGTCGGCCATGCGTACCGGCTCCGGATGTGCCACACAGTCACAGTCGACCGACAGATTGTTTGCCACCGAAATGTACAGGATCCTGTCGCCGGCATGGTCCATGATGGCTTTTGACGATTCAGCCATTGTCTCAAGGAAATCATTCTGGGCGGCGCCGTCGTTCCACCAGTCATCGGCATTCTGATTTTTTCCAGCCGTATGGACCCATGCCTTGCCGTTGCTCGACTGCATTCCGATAGCCATATTTTTCAGAGCGCCGCCAAATCCTCCCATCGGGTGACCCTTGAAATGAGACAATACTATCGTATAGTCATAGTCCAGCCAGTTTTTGCCTATCAGGGCATAGTCGATATGTTTTCCGTTTTTGACCGGCAATGCTGTTTCTCCGGCCTCGTCCATAATGTCGATAGGGGCGATAGCCGTGAAGCCATGTTCCTTGGCGGTTTTAAGATGGTCCGATGACTGGCGTCGTGAACTCTTATATGCGGTGTTGCACTCGACCAATGTGGCGTTCAGACCCTTTACGAGCGGAGCGATCAGCTCAGGAGCCAGATGGTTGGGGTTTCCTTCTTCTCCGAATGAAAGTTTTACGCAGATTTTACCTGTGGCACGTCGGTCGAGAGCATTGTAAATCTTCAGAAGATTTTCAGAATTGATGTCTTTGATGAAATACACTGTGGAGACCGAGTCCGATGTGGTCGGTGCGACCTGTTGTGCGGTTGCTGCGACGGAGGCCGGCAGGAGAGCAAACCCCACAGCCAGTTTTGCAATTGCTATCTTTGTCTTCATGCTTCTGACAGTTAGGTAGTTGAACAATAAACGATTTATGAGTAGTTGAAATACTGAACGATAAAAGTTGATCTTTTTGGCCGCTTTTGCTATCCTCTGAGAAACTGTTTAAATTTTATTGAATCAAATAAACAGTTTCTGATTTCCAGATGCAAAATTAGACAAAATCTTTTGACCGGAATTAACAAAATCCTTGACATCCATACCAAAAACACCTGTTTAGTGCAAATATAGCGATTTTGTATGGCATTCAGGTCTGTTTTTTAGTATGGTTCTTGAAACAATTGTTAAATTCAGAAGGATAATTGCTAAAAAAGTTTAAATTGGTTATCTTTGCAGTCAAAGGTTGTCGAAAGCGGGGATGGCGGCAATACCTGGTACAGATGTACTGAATGGAATGTGAATAACGAAAAGATAACAACAATAACTAAAATTCAGCAATTATGAAGAGAATGATTCTCGTGGGTGCCACCGTTCTGGCATCGTCGGCATTTTCGCTCGGAGCGATGGCCGACGTGGTGTGCCGGGGACGTGTGCTTGACGAGCAGGGTGAACCTGCGGTCGGAGCCGTGGTCGCGGTGCCCGGTTCAAAAACCGGAGTCCCGACAGACATTGACGGAAATTTCAAGATCTCAGTTCCGGACAACGCCAAGACGTTGAAAATTTCCTATCTCGGTTATTTCGATGAAAATGTGCCCGTTTCGGCGCAGATGGGCGTGATTGAGCTGCGCCCTGAAAGCAAGATGCTTCAGGATGTGGTGGTCACCCAGTCGGTGGCCCGTACCCGCAAGACTCCCGTGGCACTTTCTCAGGTCGACGCGCTTACCATCGATACGAAACTCGGCGCGCAGGAATTTCCTGAGATTCTCAAGACCACTCCCGGTGTCTGGGCCACTCCCGACGGCGGCGGCTTCGGCGACTCCAAAATCAACATGCGCGGCTTCAAGTCGGAGAATGTGGCGGTGCTCATCAACGGTGTGCCCATCAACGACATGGAATGGGGCGGTGTATACTGGAGCAATTGGGCAGGTCTGAGCGACGTGACCAGCAACATGCAGACACAGCGCGGTCTGGGTGCGGCACTTGTCTCTGCTCCATCCGTGGGCGGTACCATCAACATCACCACCCGCTCGCTCGATGCCAAGAGGGGCGGTACCGCATGGTATGGAATGGGCAACGACCTGATGAATCAGTTCGGATTCTCCGCCTCTACCGGTCTGATGAAGAACGGATGGGCAATCACAATACTTGGCTCGCGCCGCTGGGGCGACGGTATGGTGGAGGGCTCGCAGTTTAATTCCTACACATATTTTGCCAACATCTCGAAGAAGATAGGTGACAGCCATCAGCTCTCGCTGACCGCGTTCGGTTCACCGCAGACCCATTACAAGCGTGGCTCGCAGGACGGTCTCACCATCGAGGGCTGGCAGCAGGCCCGCAACTATATGGACGGCCGCAGTCCTTACCTCTATAACCCCACTGTCGGCTACGATCGCCACGGCCAGTACCGCAACTCGGGTTATAACTTTTATCACAAGCCACAGATCTCGCTCAACCATATCTGGCAGATAGACTATAAGTCGAGCCTCTCGACTTCGGTTTATGTATCGTTCGCCACCGGCGGCGGATACTCCGGCCAGGGTCATGGCACCTACAACGGAACATCCCTGTCCAACACCAGCTGGTACGGCGCTTCCCAGGGAGTGCTCTCCACTCTTTTCCGCTGCGCCGACGGGACATTCGACTATGCCGCAATCCAGGAGATGAACGAGAATTCCACTACCGGTTCAAATATGATCATGTCGTCGTCGAACAACGACCATGAATGGTACGGAATCATATCCACCTACAAGAACGAGTTCATCCCCAAGACCCTCGCGTTCACCGGCGGTATAGATGTGCGTTATTACATCGGTCACCACAACAACAAGATTGTGGACCTTTACGACGGCGAATATTACATGAACTATGAGAACCGCGCGTCGGTAAAGCCTGAGAACAACGCCGCCGCTCTCGATCCCGACTGGAAATTCCAGAAACTCGGAGTAGGCGATGTTGTCTACCGGAATTACGACGGGTTCACCGCACAAGAAGGCATATTCGCACAGCTTGAATACACCGGACTCGACAACAGACTGACTGCCGTGCTCGCCGGTACGCTCAACAACACCAGCTACTGGAAGCGCGACTATTTCTACTATGACAAGGACCATGAGCGTTCCTCCACCGAAAACTTTATCGGCGGAACCGTCAAGGCCGGCGTGAACTACAACATCAACGAGTACAACAATGTGTTCGTGAACGGCGGTTTCATTTCCCGCTCTCCCTTCTTCTCCTACGGTGTCTTCCTGAAGGCCGCCACAAGCAACGCTGTCAATCCTGAGGCCAAGAACGCCAAGATCGGTTCTGTGGAACTCGGTTACGGATTCCACAACCGCAACTTCCAGATGAACGTCAACCTGTATTATACCAAGTGGATGGACAAGTGTGACAAGACAACAGTCCGCTCCGGCGAAATCAAGGAAGGTCCGCTTGCCGGCCAGTACTATTCTCTCGCTCTCAGCGGAGTGGATGCCCGTCACGCCGGTGTCGAGGTGAACGCCACCTGGAAGCCTCTCGACTGGATGGAGCTCAACGGAATGATCTCCGTAGGCGACTGGATCTGGGACTCCAATCCAACTGGTTATTTCTATTCGGAAACCGGCCAGCCCATGGCCGATATGAGCGGCACTGTCGCAAGCGATATCCTCGCTCCGGACCATGCATGGGCTACCGTGATGCAGAAAGGCCGCAAAATCGGAGGTTCCGCACAGACAACAGGTTATCTCGGCGTGACTTTCAAGCCTTTCAAGGGCTTCCGTATAGGCGCCGACTGGACCGCTTCGGCCCGTAATTATTCCGATTATGAGATTTCATCAAGTTCCTACAGCATCAATTCTGTCGTTGAGGTGGAAGATCCCTGGAGAATACCATGGGGAAATGAACTCGACCTCTTTGCAAGCTACCGATTCAAGATCGGCGGCGTGGACGCCACCATCATCGGCAATGTCAACAACGTATGCAACTACAACTATGTGAAGGACGCATACACTCTTTCGGGAACAGCCGGCGCATGGGACAACGCATTCCGCGTCTTCTACGCTCTCGGACGCACATATTCCATCAAACTCAAAATCAACTTCTAAGAAAATATGAAAACCAATATAAACAGGGCTCTTCTGATCGGCGGCATTGCTCTTGCGCTCGGATCCTGCTCCGAGGACGCATGGAACAACCGGCTCGAAGGCTTCGAGGGGGGAGTCAGACCCACTGATGTCCAGACCATCAAGTATGAGATGACGGATAATGATTATACCCGTCTCGCCAACAACCGTTTCAACAAGGCTCTCGCAAAGGCCGATGGGGTGGAGGCCGAACTCAAGGCAGTCGGTACCGATAAGTATCTCAATCCTGCCATTCCCGCAGACAAGTATATCCCGAATCTGCTCAAGGATTCTCTCTTTTCCTACTATACGCTGAGCGACGGGTCGGCCATAAACATTTCTTACCGCGAGGTAGATGCCAATCTGCCCGATGAGATCAAGGGCCTGAACGGAGATGTGCAGTATGTGGTAAGTCAGCGCGATTATCAGTACGCATACGGGTCGACATCGGACTATGCCATGGCGTTTTCCCCGTCGTATCCTGCGGCCACTCTCATCCCCGGCATACTTGCCGATGTCTTCGATGACGCGGCGGCCGGAGAATACCGTGTGGTGAAATACAATGAATCAGACACCGACCCTGACTTCGGCCAGGTGTTCGAGATGTCCGATGTGGTTTCTGCCGGACTGACCGCAGGCTCAAAGGTTGAAATCCAGGGGATAGTTACGGCAATATGTACCCGTGGCGTCGTTGTCACCGACAAAGGCGGCTCCATTCTGGTATACTCAGGCTCTTTCCCATCCGGCACCTACAAGGTGGGTGATCAGGTCAAGGTGAACGGTGCGGTAGCCTCCTATAAGAATTGTCTGCAGATAGACTACAATAATGCCACTGTGGTAAAGCTCGGAGAGGAGACATACACGTATCCCGCGCCGGTGGAACTCACAGCCGACTATCTGGTGAAGGCCAACGGAAACGAGGCTCCGGTTCCAGCCGTTTATGCGCATATCACGGGAACGATGGTGGTCGACGGAAATTTTTACAATGTGATGCTCGACGGGTCCATGGCGGCACGCGGCAGCGTATACAATCCCACGGATGCCGTCAAGGCCAGGCTTGAGGATGGCAGGAAAGTCTCGCTGCTCGGCTATTTCACGCAGACTTCCACTTCCAAACTTGACAACGGCGACGAGATTGTCAATGCGAATTTCGTGGTGACCGATGTCGAGTACGCCTCCAAGGCGGCCAGTCACAAAGCGGCGCGCCGTGTGGCATCCGTCACGTCAGTGCCGCGCAATGCCGCATACGTGTTCGACGGCAGCAAATGGTCTGCGGCCGGCACCGATGTTGTTGTGCTTCAGCCCGCCGACTACGAGGCCATGGGTCAGAGTCACGGCAATCTCTCCGGAAGCCAGCCTGACGAGTTCCTCCCCATATTCCTGACGCGTTCGTTCCCATACGCGCAGAAGGATGACACAAAGTTCGTGGCATATCTCTATTATGCCGGAGACGAGACGAAGTACGCATGCTCGCAGTACACCTTTACCGGGACCGACTGGATCGACAGCATCGGGAGCAACGGAGTGACCACCGTCACCAGCCAGTTCGTTCTCCGCGACGGCAAATGGCAGCTTGATCCTTCAGTAACGCTAACTCTCCCCGCAGGCCGCAACCAGCCGGCAAGCCAGGCTTTCTTCCAGCCCTGCGTCGACTGGGTGCTCGACAATGTTCCCGACGGAGCCAAGTATGTGACCAGTTACGGCAATAATGACTATTATACCGGCGCGTCGGCATATCAGGGCAATTTCGATTTCCGCGCAAGTTCGGCCAAGACGCAGTGTCCCGATGTCTACGGCTCTATGAGCGACGAGGAAGTGGTGCGTACCGAGCAGATGCACTTCGAGCGGGAAGTGGGTCCCGGAGTGCTCGCGCAACTGTATCCCGAGATGGCGCCTGTCGGCGAACTGCAGCCCACCGTCACCATCAACTGCTTCAGCTACAACGGAAAGACCACCGATCCGCAGACCGTAGTGTTCCGGTGTGTGGAGAAGGGTAAGTTCGAATTCGTCTCCGCCACATGGAATGAAGAGGAAAGCGCTGAATAATCCGTAATATCTGATTCTTTAACATTGATTAAGAGACTCCCGGAAGGAATTCCGGGGGTCTCGGTTGTTATATAAAATGGCAGTTATGGCACGGTATTTGATATTGGTCAAATAGCAAGTATAATAACAAATACAAAAGCTGATACAAAAATAGAAATTACAAAAAGTTATCATAGATATGGCTACAGGCAAGATAGGGGGAACTACTGAAAACATATTCCCCGTAATCAAAAAATTCCTATACAGCGATCATGAGATATTTCTCCGTGAGCTGGTGAGCAACGCAGTCGATGCCACCCGGAAGCTGAAGACACTCGAGTCGTTCGGTGACTTCAAGGGAGAGCTGGGCGACATGTCGGTCCGTGTCAATGTTGACAAAGAGGCCGGGACACTGACCGTGTCCGACCATGGAATCGGTATGGATGCCGACGACATCGAGCGCTACATCAATCAGATCGCTTTCTCGGGAGCCGAGGAGTTTCTGGAAAAATACAAGGATACGGCAAATTCAATCATAGGCCACTTTGGCCTCGGCTTCTATTCGGCATTCATGGTGTCGAAGAAGGTCGTGATCCGTTCTCTTTCCTACAAGGAGGGAGCCAAGGCTGTGGAATGGAGCTGCGACGGCAGTCCTGAATTCGAGATGCATGAGATAGAGAAAGGGGACCGTGGCACCGATGTGATCCTTTACATCGACGATGACAATAAGGAGTTTCTCGAGCAGATGCGAGTCGACACTCTTCTCCGCAAGTACTGCCGTTTCCTCCCCGTTCCCGTCATCAGCGGAAAGGAGCAGGAATGGAAGGACGGCAAGTATGTCGACACGGATAAGGAGAAGGTGGTGAACGCCACCGAACCGCTCTGGACCAGAAAACCGGCTGATCTTACCGACGAGGATTACCTCAGGTTTTACCGTGAGCTGAAACCGGGTGAGGAGGATCCTATGTTCTGGATCCATCTCAATGTGGACTATCCGTTCACTCTCACCGGCATCCTTTATTTCCCGAAGATTAAGAACAACATCGACATCCGTCACAACCGCATCCAGCTCTATTGCAATCAGGTGTATGTCACAGATCAGGTAGAGGGTGTGGTGCCCGAGTTCATGATGCTCATGCAGGGAGTGATCGACTCTCCCGACATCCCTCTGAATGTGAGTCGCAGCTATCTGCAGGCCGACCAGCAGGTTAAGAAGATATCAAGCTATATCTCTAAGAAAGTGGCGGAAAAGCTGGACAGGATGTTCCGCGATAACCGCGCCGAGTTCGAGAAGAAATGGAATGACATAGAGGTCTTCATCAAGTATGGAATGCTGACCGACGAGAAGTTCTATGATGCGGCAGGCAAGTTCTTCCTGCTCCGCGATATTTCCGACCGCTACTATACTCTCGAGGAGTACCGTACTCTTGTCGAGGCCACCCAGACCGACAAGGATGGAGACGTGGTATATCTGTACGCCACTGACCGCACCGCGCAGTATTCCTACAGCAGGGGTGCCGAGGAGAAGGGATACAATGTTCTGCTTCTTGACGGGCAGCTGGACCAGCATCTTATTCAGATGCTTGAGAGCAAACTCGGCAAGACCCGGTTCGTTCGTGTCGATTCCGACACTCCGGAACGTCTCATCCGCAAGCAGGATGAGAAAAATGCCGATGTCTCTCCGCTGCAGGCCGACCTGCTTACCGGTATTTTCCGCAGCCAGATTCCTGCTATCGACAACACCAACTTTATCGTGGAGTATAACTCATTGTCGGCCGGTGACGCTCCCGCAACCGTGACGCAGAACGAGATGATGCGGCGAATGAAGGAGATGGCTGCCATGCAGCAGGGCATGAATTTTTACGGACAGATGCCGGACATGTATGCGCTGGTGGTCAACACGGAGCAGCCGGTCGTGAAGAAAGTTCTCGCCGACGCGGTGGAGGCCCTAGAGACAGAAGTAGGTCCTCTCCGCGCCAAGGTCGATAGTGACAACTCTGAAATTGAGAAGCTCCGCAAGGAGATGGATTCGAAGAAGGAAGAAAGCGAGAAAAAGGAACTGCGCGATAAAATCTCTGAGATTGAGAAGGAAGTCGGCGATACCAGAAGCAGCGAGGAGAAACTCATCGCGGACTATGCCTCGGAGCAGCCGGTGGTGAAGCAGATCATCGATCTGGCGTTGCTTCAGAGCAATCTGCTGCGCGGCGAGGCGCTCGCGGCGTTCATACGTCGCTCCGTGTCTCTTCTCTGACATCGGCTGTGATGTCGGCAAGTGAGCCCCGGGCAACGCGGAGAAATTCATTCGGATTCACCGCAAGCTGCAGACCTCGCTGACCGGCACTTACATATACTTCGGAAAAAGCCACGAACTCCTCGCTGAACCAGGCGGGGAGTTCTTTTTTCATGCCTATGGCCGTGCAGCCGCCGCGGATATATCCCGTGGCGGGGAGAAGTTCTTTCATGGCTATCATCTCCGCTTTTTTGTTGCCGGAAATCTTGGCGGCTTTCTTGAGGTCAACTTCGCGGTTGCCGGCTATTACGCATACGAAGAGACCTGTGCGGTCACCGCGGAGCACAAGCGTCTTGAACACGCGTTCGACAGGTTCGCCGAGACTTTCCGCGACATGGTCGGCGGCGAGGTTATCGGGATCCACCTCGTATGGCACCAGTCGGTATGTCACGCCTTCTCGGTCAAGAATCCTGGCGGCATTGGTCTTTTTCTCTTTCGGCATGGGTATTTCTGTTTATATGGGTTTTGCTCGATTTAAAATTGAGGTGTGTGGACAGATGCTCAGAGAGTCGTTGGATTTAAATCCAGACACTCCAGATATTACAAAAGTAATAAAATCTTCGCGTAATAACAAATAGAAGTCCCGCAAGGTTCCACGCTGTCGCCGGGCTGCGGATTGGTCGGTGATTTGCGCGTGTGACAAATAATTGCTAATTTTCCGCCATATAAAAGTGCGAAAATGGGATTTAAGTTAAAGGCAAGTGGATTAGCGGTTTAACAAGATGTTGATTTTCGGGGATTTGGCAGGATTTGGGGTGATTTTCTCAAAAAGTACACGTTTTGTACCCCGATTCGGGAGTCGTAAGGATGAGTGAAGCGTTAAGGAGTGTGTAGGGCGATTTTCAAATTCATGCACCTCGGATTATCTTTGCACAAAATCAGATAATCAGACATTTATGGCAAGAATAGAAAATCGCAAAAAGCAAAATCCCAAGCTCCTGCAATCGGAATTGAGCGATGGACGCGCCAGCCTCTACCTCGAATACTATATCGGTCGAACCGAAACACCCGTGCTTGACGAGGACGGCAATCAGGTATTCTATACCGAAGGTGCGATGGCTGGAAAACCGAAGTTCAGAATCAAGCATACCCGCAAGAAAGAGAACCTCAACCTTTATATATGGCTGCATCCGCGAACCTCGGAGGAGCGTTTGCAGAACAAAAACACACTCGCGCTAGCCGAGAAGATACGCTTCGAGCGTGAGCAGTCTTTCCTGGAGGACAGGGAGGGTTATCGCCTCCGCAAGGAGATGGACGAGGATTTCATAGAGTTCTGCCGTGAGTTCTGCAAGTCTCCGGCTCTCACGAAGCATATCCGCGAAACGCAGCTGCGCGGTCTGAAAAAGTTTCTGAACTTCCTCGCGGACACTCCCAAATACGCAATCTTCAGGGAGCGTCTGAAAATGACGCAGCTCACGCCGGAGATGGTGGCGGCGTTTGTGGAGTATCTTAAGGCGAACGGCAAGGGAGATGGCCCCAAAGCCTATTTCCGGATGTTCAAGCGTATGGTGACTGCGGCTGTCGATAAAGACCTCATCAAGAAAAATCCCTGCCGTGGCTTTGTAATCAAGAACGACAACATGACGCTGCAAAAAGAAATCCTCCTGCCCGAAGAGATAGACCGCCTTGTGGCTACCCACTTCAAAGGGGAGAGGACGGAAATACACCGTGCTTTCATCTTCGGCCTATACACCGGAGCGAGGTGGTGCGACACCTGTCGCCTTACTTTCCGCAATGTGGATTACACGACAAAGACATTGAGGTTCCAGCAGCAGAAAACGAAAGGCCATAGCTCGTGCAGCTGGGTAATCGTTCCTTTGAGCGATGCGCTTGTCCGGCTTATAGGTCAGCCGAAGAATGACAATGACGATGAAAGGTTGTTCGATGTCCCTAACTACGACGTCTGCAACCGCTATCTGGCGAAATGGGTGAAGAAGGCCGGTATCCGCAAGAAAATTACCTGGCATTGCGGGCGTCACAGCTTCGCGGTGAATGTCCTCACAAAAGGAGCGAACATCAAGACCGTTTCAAGCCTCTTGGGACACACCTCGGTGAGAATGACCGAAAGGTATCTTCATGTCGTGGACAGCCTCAAGCAGGACGCAATCAATTCCCTCGGCGAAATAAATTATGTAGCCGTGTAAGCTACGCCAACCAAAAAGCAAAGTCGGTAAGTCCAAAGGGATTTATCGGCTTTTTCTTTTCGCCGCCAATATCAATGAAAAATAAAAACGAAAAATGGAGAGTGTAAATCGGCAATGGGGATTACGACTTTGGAGTAAGACCAACCAATATGACGGCAAGGGTTTTGAGCAGCTAAATCAATTTCGCGCTGCTCAAAACATACCTTGCCGATTCTTGTGAATCTCGTTATGGATTAGGAAATTATAAGCCTTAACAACACCAAATTATAGTGGATGTCATGCAAAAAAGGTGCCTTTAGCCGGGATAATACCCTCGGTTCAATAGTTCGGCTCATCAATATGGGGCAGACTCCCACTCCTTGCGATGAGGAAGAACAGAATTTAGGGAAAGATAGTTGATAGATTGGGCGGATACATAAAATGCTCTCGCTATTGATATATGGCTAATGCACATCGTTTCAGATTGTTGCCTATTGAGGCCTTGATTGCAAGACGTCGGTTATTATGTATTGACGTATGAACGTACTGACGTATTGATAGACGAATGTCATGACGTATTGATGGAATGACGTGTGGGCGTAATGACGTACTGACGCAATGTTGTCATGATGTATTTATTTATGAACGTCATGATGAAATGACGTATCGATGGAATGATGTCATGACGAAATGATGAAATAATTTATAAACGAACTGAACGTTGGAACAAATGATTGAATGATTAGATGACTGAGTGATTGAATGACTAATCATCTAAATGATTTGATGACTGAATGATTAATCACTTGAACGACAAAATGATTGAATCACGTGTCACTCTAATTTTTGAGGTCGCCTTTGATGAATTATTTGGTGAAACAAAAAATAATCGTTAATTTTGCGGTCGCAGGCCGCATCGCAGAAGCCCCGGTCTGGGGTAAAGCGAGGCGGGATGTTGTAAAGACATAATAAGAAAGCGTTTATCCGCGCTGATTCTTGACTTTCTGAAATTCTCGCAAAATTTCATTTCCTGTCAAGGATTGAGCAACGGTAGATGCCCGTGGATATGTAATATCTTGCATTCGGCAAAGCGCCATTGGGAAAGGTGTGGCCGTATGCTATTGTTGCATACATAAGCGTGGGCTTCTGCAGTTGCCGTCCGACAGGAAATAGGCAATGCGAGAAGCCTCAGAAAGTAGGACGGTAACAGATACAGATTCCTGCGCTTTACTTTCTTATAATAGTTGGACCGGGGAATCTTCCAACTTAATCTATCAGCCAAGCAATCATGAATAGACTTGTAATCAAGTTGTTGTCAATTGTGCTATGCACGATTGCTCTGTCATCGTGTGCGACAATGACCCGATGGACAGATTCCAGTGAAAAAAATGCAAGAATGTATACCGTCCGTATAGATTCTAAAACAACGGGACTTCCGGTGTACTGCACAGAGAAAGGTAGAGAACGGCTTCTTGAATACACTCCATGCAAGATCTACTCTGACAAGGCAAAAATACAGTATGTAACAGTCAAGAAAGGAGATATCTACCAAGTGGTCAAACTTAAGACGAAACTCAGAACAAGTATCTACTGGAACTTTGTACCATACTACACATGGATTTGGGGATTCTTTGTTGACCGAGGGACACGACGTGGGCTGACTTATGATAAAAAAGATTATTATGTGGATCTGTAAAATTCGGACAATGAAAGCAATGGTAAAACTTATATTTCTATTTACGATATGCTGTGTATTGCCCTTATCGACAACAGCACAGCGTATATACCGGTCAGAGAAAGGTCTATATGGCATAGGTGTGATAAAAAGCAATGGAAATGTCAAGTGGTTGGCCAAGCCGAATTATACTGTTATTGAGAAAAACAATAACGGCTCTTTCTCTGCCTGCGACGAATACGGCAGGTGGGGCGTAGTAACCTCAGCCGGCAAGGAAGTTGTTCCTTGTACGCATCCCTCAAAAGCAAGTGCAGAAGAGGCTTATAGATACTTTCTTAATCCGTCATCCAAGCAATATGCCTCCAATGCAACAGACGGTTATTCCAACAACCAATATCAGAACTTTACCCTCAGCAGAGATTATTCCTCATACATTAAATTATATGTGGAAGAAAAGATAAATGCGTGGCAGAAGAAAGGAGAATTCGAGAAGACATCCGACTATCAAAAAAGAGTGACTGAAGAAACCCGAAAATCAATGGTTCTCAAGTTGACACAAGAGGCATGTGCCGAATGTCTTGACCGAGTTCAGGACAAGGAACTTAGAATGACACTCGGAGAATATGATGCGGATAACGAGTCTTTTCTTGTAACGACGGAAATAGGCAATTTTATAGTTCAGGTACCGATAAAGGACGCTCCGGCTTTTAAGACAAACTGGACTAAAATTACCAGTAAGAACTCCTATGATATTGTTAATGGAAAGATAATCTTAAGAAGCGCCATATTTTCTTTGGACGGCAAGAAATTAGCTCGATATAGTGATCAGGCCCATACACTTTATGCCCAGGCTAATGTGCAATATAATTTTGATCCCATCGAAGTGCCACTGCAATCAGCCACAGAAGCCAAACAGCCCACAATTATTCAAAATAATATTCAAATAGGCAAATCAGACGTTGATATAAACATTCCTTCCTCCGGGAGCGAAAACAAACTGACATTTGCATTGATTATTGCAAATGAAAAATATCGGGAGGAGTCAAACGTTGAGTTTGCCCATAACGACGGAACGTCGGTTGAAAAGTATTTTGTGAAGACGTTGGGAATCCCTCAGACAAATATACACATGGTACAGGATGCGACAAAGAATGATATGGTCAGAGAAGTGGATTGGCTGAAGAATATTGCAAATGTATATGACGATGATATCAATCTCCTTGTGTATTATGCAGGACATGGAGTCCCTAATGAAACAGATGGATCTGCATATTTAATACCATCAGATGGAGTCGGGTCAAATACTAAGACCTTGTATCCTCTTGCTGAATTCTATGAAGATTTAGGCAGTATCAAAACCAAGTCAACCGTGCTGTTTATGGATGCTTGTTTCAGTGGGTCATTGAGAGGTACCGGTATGATTGCGTCAGCAACAAGGGGTGTGGCAATCAAAGCAAAAAAGGCAGCCCCAAAATCAAATATGGTAGTTATTTCTGCGGCGACCGGGGATGAAACAGCTTGGCCTTACAAAGAAAAAGGTCATGGGCTGTTTACGTATTACTTATTAAAGAAACTTCAATCGACTAAAGGTAATGTTTCTTTGGGTCAACTGTCAGATTATATAAAAACTGAGGTAGGAAAACAATCTGTTGTCACCAACGCGAAAAAGCAAACACCGACGGTAAATGTGTCGCAAAACATGTCTGATTCTTGGTATCAACTCAAATTGAAGTGAAATAATTCGAACCAACCACCGCATAGCTTCGGTTGGAGGGCTGTGTACGCGAGCTGCGCTCGCGTCGTCAACGAAAAGCCCCTGCTGCCTCACTACATTTTACCATATAAACAACACCGGGCCTCACACGTGTGAGGCCCGGTGTTGTTTATATGGTATCGGGGACGAAAGACTCGAGGTTTTACTCTTCTTTCTCAAGGCCTACGTAGGCTTGCCAGATGGAGCCGAGGACCATCTTGATACAGTTTTCTACGATATAGGCTTTCGATACTTCCTCGTCGAGGAGGAATGAGCATTCCATGCGCACGTTGCCATCGCGCACAACGGCGGGGGGCATGTTGCGGCGGAAGTAGGGGTCTTCGGCGGGCTGGTAGCCGGGGGAGCCGGCGGCGTAGCTGAGACGATTGTTGTTTACGATAACAAAGATTACGACGTCGTGGCCGAAGTCTTCGTCGGCCGATTGAACAATCACCATGTCGCCGTCTTCGTCGATGCGGGTAGAGATGTGGAGTTCATCAAGGTACTCGCGGATGAGTTTTTTGTCAACTGTCATAATTATAGTAGTTTTAATGTTGGAGGGCTGTGGGTTGTGGGGGGCTTTGTACGCGGGCTGCACCCGCGTCGGCAACGAAAAGAGCCTGCTGCCCTATTAACTTAATTATTGCAGGGTTTCTTTCTCGAGGTCGCGGAATCCGCTCCATACCGACGACATCGTGGTGCGTATGCAGTTTGTGATGTATTCGTCTGATACCTCTTCAGATATAAAGAATGAGTATTCGAACCGAACTTCCTCACCGCGCACTACAGCCGTGGGGTAGTTGCGGCGGTCGTTGTGCCGGTTGGCGATATAGAGCAGGTCGCCTTGCGGGCGGTAGCCCTCGGCATTGGCGATGAATGAGAGACGGTTTTCGGAGACGAGCACCCATATTGTGACATTGTGTCCGAAGTCTTGGTCGGCGTCGAGGACAACGACGATATCGCCGTCGTCGTCTATTCTTGAGGCCACCCCGAGGTGGTCGATATAGTTTCTTATCTGGTCGCGTGTCATAGCTATTTTTTTGGTTGGTGTGAGGGGTTCGTGAGCTGCGCTCACGACGGGGACGAAATTGGCGGGCGCCCTATTTTTCCGCGTTTCTGCGGGCCTCGATTTCTTCATCTGTGAGCTCGAAAAAGATGAAGGCGTCGAGTGGCAGGAAAATACCGGGTTTAATCACATTATCAAGAATATAGTGAGGCGATACCTCTGCGTCGATAATATAGGCGCGGTCCATATTTATATCGCCATCGCTGTCGATACTGCAAGCCGGGGCATAGCATCGGCAGTTGTGACGGTTGGCCATCATCAGCAGGTCGCCTTCGGGATGATAATCCAAAGCCTGAGTGTTGAATGTGATCATATTGTCTTCAATGATATTTATGAAAGTGACAATCTGGCAAGGGAAAGTCTCTTCGTCATAGAAGCTCACTGCAATACGGCCGTCTTCGACCTCTGTATATTTGATATCAAGAATGTCGAGACACTCCTTTACAAAATCTTTAGTAATCATTTTATATTCTGAAATTATAAATTCTATAGAAAGTACGCTTTAGAGGCAAAATTTTCTTCACAAAGGTACACAAAAAAAGATATAAACAGTCATCGAGGCTCAATAGAAACCGGCTTGGAGAGGCCCGGAGTGAATATTTAGCATTTTTTAACAGCTAAAAGAATACTAAAATTGTTAACTTTGCAGTGGATATAGAAAAACACGAACCGTCGTGCTCTCTACGACACAAACAATTAACTAAGTCTGACACTTATAAGTTTCACATCACAAAAATAACAATCTACTTAGTGCCGAGAGGCAATAAAATTAACTGACATAATCAACGAACAAACAAAAACCAGCTTAGAGATGGATTCCAATACCCCGGAAAAGAAACCTAAACGTCCGCGCATCGGACAGACATTCCACTTACCCGAAGAGGGATCGGAACGTCCTCGTTATGACCGCCCCTACAACCCTACCCCCCGCAGCGAAGGCGACAGCAATGACAGCAGCAGCGACAGCAACGAAGGCTACCGCAGCCAGCGCCCCTATCAGCCTCGTCAAGGTGGATATCAGCAGCGTCAGGGTGGATATAACAATAATTACAACCGCCCCTATCAGCCCCGCCGCTACGATAACAACGGAGAGGGCAATGACAATAACGACGGCCAGCATGGCGGCTATCAGCCCCGTCAGCAGCGCCCCTATAACAATCAGGGAGGATATCAGCAGCGCCAGCAACGTCCCTACAACAACAATCAGGGAGGATATCAGCAGCGTCAGCAGCGCCCCTACAACAACAATCAGGGCGGATATCAGCAGCGTCAGCAGCGCCCCTACAACAACAATCAGGGCGGTCAGCAGCGTCCCTACAACAACCGTCCCGGCCAGCGCCCCTACAACAATCAGGGCGGCCAGCAGCGTCCCTACAACAACCGTCCCGGCCAGCGCCCCTACAACAACAACCGCAACCAAGATAACGGAACCGGATTCCCCGGCCGCGGCAAGAGCTTCACTCCGCGCCCCAAACGCGTGGAATATGAAATGCCCGTGCCCGATCCGAACGAACAGATCCGTCTTAACAAATATATGAGCAATGCAGGTATCTGCTCACGCCGCGAGGCCGATGAATATATCCAGCAGGGTCTGGTAAAGGTCAACGGCCAGGTAGTGACAGAGCTCGGCACAAAGATCTCGCACAACGATGTAGTAGAATACGATGAGAAGGTGGTTACACCCGAAAGCAAGTGCTATATCCTGCTCAACAAACCGAAAGACTGCGTGACAACGAGCGACGACCCCAACGGCCGCATGACGGTGATGGATCTCGTCAAGGGTGCATGCACCGAGCGTATCTACCCTGTAGGCCGCCTCGACCGCAACACCACCGGCGTGCTTCTTCTCACCAACGACGGCGACCTTGCCTCGAAGCTCACACATCCTAAATTCGTGAAGAAAAAAATCTATCACGTATGGTGCGACCGCGACATCAGCGAGGATGATATGCAGCGTATCGCCGACGGCATAGAGCTTGAAGACGGCCCCATCCACGCCGACGCCATCAGCTATGCCACCGAGACAGACCGCAATCAGGCCGGTATCGAGATCCACTCGGGCCGCAACCGTATCGTGCGCCGTATCTTCGAGAGCCTCGGCTACCACGTGACGAAACTCGACCGTG
>OFFM01000910.1_pt1 | contig 19325 bp, 17 predicted proteins | sample 1521401 | NCBI WGS metagenome assembly OFFM01 (sample SAMEA3504118, study PRJEB24116) | mouse gut metagenome | biome: mouse gut; feature: mouse-associated habitat; material: faeces | place: Denmark | collected 2011
CTACTTCGCTGTCGCCGGCAATGTGGGTGGCATTTATGCGGATGTAGCGGGCGCGTACAGGTTTCTTGAACCAATGGTAGCGTGTCACAGGGTCGTTTATGAGGTTTCCGAACTCAAAATCGCCTACGTTGCGCCATTTCTTGCCGTCGTCGCTCACCTGCACGTTACCTTGTTCGATCATGCCCTCACCGCCGGCGGCAGTCTGCGGTGTGTATGCAAAACCACGCATCTGCTGTGCAGTATCCATGTCGACGGCAATCCATGCTCCGGGCATCTCACCGCTCACCCAGAATGTGCGCGGATTGGCGTCAAGTATAGCCTCTGCAGGATATTTCTCATCTTTCTCACCGCTCTTTCCTGATACTGTCCATCCTTTCTTCACGTAACCGTACTGCTGTTCCATGACGGGGCTTTGTTCACCTCCGAGTACGGATATAGCCTTGACAGTAATGTTGTCGGCGACAAATGGTGCGGTATATACAGGTGAGGAGGTGGTCGGAACCGTACCGTCGGTAGTGTAATATATCACCGCTCCGGCGCTGAGATGCGCGGCAGCATCGTCACCGAAACCGCCACGGCGGGGAGCGATGGTCACCTCACCCTCTGCATTGCGTGATGATGCGAGCTCGGGCGCATGCGCTTTATAGCGGTATGCTCCTATGGTGCTGATTGAGGGGGTGGCACGCTGGGCGATGATGCGCAGACGTATGCTGTCGGTCGTCACATCGGGGAATCGCAGGGTGCGTTTGTAGCCGATATTTGTGGCATTTGCTATCTGTTTCCATTCACCGTCGATCCATGCGTCGAGAGCATGTTCCTCCACGCGCTCGCCGTTGACAGCCACTGCTTCCTGGAGCATGAGGCGGTTGAATGTTGTGGGTCGGTCAAAGCGTATCACTATCGGACCGTTGACTTCGATGGCTGTACGGTTGTTGCCGTCGGTCAGTTCCGAAGGTGCGGATGAGCCTTTTAGCAGGTCGTCGGTATATGTGTCGCGTATGCGGCGTCCTACTTCGGCGAGTACAGTCGAATCACGCTGTGAGAAGCGTCCGTCGCGCGACGGCGGGATATTCAGCAGGAGTATTGAATTGCCGAGTGCCGCGCGCTCGTACATGTCGAACACATCGTCGGCGGAGCGTACGCGCTGGCGGTCATCATCGCGGTAGAACCATCCGTCGCGGATCGATACGTCGGTCTCGGCGGGCTGGTAGTGGAGGTAGTTAGCCTCGAAAAGACGGTCACGGCTGCCGAGATCTTCTTTTGTCATGTCGGGGAAGAAGTTCATGGTGTCGGGATCGGCGGGATATGCCACAACATTCCATTCGGTGTCGCGTGTGCGCCCTGCCTCGTTGCCGCACCACCGTGTGCCCTCCTTCCCGAAAATCACAGCCTCCGGCGCAAGAGTGTTTATCAAGCGTTTCCATGCCTGATAATTATATGTCTGTCCGCCTTTGCGCTTGGGGTGCGCGCCGTCAAACCATACCTCATGTATGGGACCGTATTCGGTAAGCAGTTCGTAAAGCTGGTTGAGGAAGTATTCGTTGTAATCGTCGACGACGAACTGGAATGTGTCGGTGCGCTCGAACGGGCGTCCTTCCACCTGGCGGGGAATAGTGCGCAGAGTCTTTTTGCTGAGGTTGCCGTACAGTCCGTCGGGGCTCTCTATATGGTAAAGGTCGGCAGGAGAAAGGTACACTCCTAATTTCATGCCGTACTTGCGGCATGATTCCGAGAGGTCGCGAAGGATGTCGCCCTGACCGTCACAGAAACCGGACGACATGATGCCATGCTTCGTGTACCGGCTTTGCCATAGCACGAAACCATCGTGATGTTTTACGGTGATGATCACCATCTTCATGCCGGCATCCTTCATGGTGCGCACCCACTGGTCGGTGTCGAGCTGCTTGAGGTCGAACACCTTCGGGTCTTCAATGCCGTTGCCCCACTCGCGTCGGGTGAAGGTGTTAGGTCCGATATGTATAAACGCGATGAATTCGTTCTCAAGTGCACTCATCTGCCTGCTGTCAGGCACAATATGAACGGCTTTATCAATAATGCGTTCGTGGGAGTCTGATGGATCAATCTTGATAGTGTTGACAAATTCCAACGGCGTCTGAGCTATAGCCGTCGCTGCGGTAGCCAACATCATTGATATTATGAGATGTCGTTTCATGATATTCTCGATGTTTTTTAGGTTGGATATCGCAAAGTTAACAAATAACCGTCAGATTTGAAAATATATGTGTGCGGTTTGTCTCAAACTGACGCTTTTTGATTACTTTTGCATATTGGATTATAACCTAATACTAATATAATATATGACCATGAGAAAAGTATTGCCAGCAATGGCATTAGTTCTGGTATCGGTCTCAGCCGAAGCGGCGACCCGTTGGGTCAATCCGTTGAAGCAGGATTATTATACGGTACAGAACCAGGCTTGGGAAAATGAGATAGGAAAGAGTTTCGTGCGTCTGCCTGACCGTGCGGAGCAGAGCGTGCGCAAACCTCTGTGGGATCTTTCGCGCAACTCGGCTGGTCTGTCGCTGAACTTCGTAACAGACGCTCCGTCGGTGACTGTACGCTATACGGTCGACGGTCAGCACTCAATGCCGCACATGTCAGCAACCGGTGTGACGGGCGTAGATATGTATCGTGTGAATGCTGACGGCAAGGAGGATTACTGTTTCGGCAGTTACTCGTTCGGAGATACCATTACATACCGATATTCCGGACTGCCGGCAGGATCAGGGGAGTATCACCTGAATCTTCCGCTATACAATACGGTGAAGTGGTTGGAAGTCGGTGTTCCTGACACCTGCTCTTTCCGTTTCCTCGAACGCAACGATGCTAAGCCGGTCGTTGTATATGGTACTTCGATCGCTCAGGGAGCATGTTCATCACGTCCTGGCATGTCGTGGGTCAATATAGTACGCCGTGAACTCGGAATGCCTGTTGTCAATCTCGGTTTCTCCGGCAACGGACGTCTTGAACCTGAGATGATTTCCTTAATAAGCGAGATTGATGCATCGCTTTATCTGCTCGACTGCATGCCGAACCTCACACCTAAATCGGAGGATGAGGTCTACAATCTTGTCCTGGATGCCGTGCATAGTCTGCGGGCAAAACATTCTACTCCGATTCTTCTGGTAGAACATGCCGGTTACAGCAACGCTCCGACAAATGCCGGACAGCTTGCGCTCTACGAGAGGCTGAATGCCGGTCAGCGCCGTGCATTCGAGCAGCTGCAGAGCGAGGGTGTGCCGAATCTGTATTATATTACTCATGATGAGATCAACATGCCTGCCGACGGGTGGGTGGATTATGTGCATCCCACCGATCTTGGCGCGCAGCGTCAGGCTGATGTCGTGGCTCCGCGTATACGCGCCATACTGAATATGCGCTGATTCTTTATCACGTATACAGACAATGGCAAAGGCGCTGACCTCGGTAGAGGTAGCGCCTTTGTCATATCTTCGCTGCTGCAGTGCAGCTATGGGGTCTATATCTTAGCCCGGGATGATAGCCTCGCTGGGGCAAACCTCAGCGCAAGAGCCGCACTCGATGCAGGTGTCGGGATCGATGTGGTAGATATCGCCCTCAGAGATAGCCTCTACGGGGCAAACGGGAAGGCAAGTGCCGCAAGCGACACATTTGTCGGTGATTACGTAAGCCATAATTTCTTAATAATGTGGATAATATACGTTGTGTTTTCGGTATGCGCAGGCAGACTCAGTACTGACGCCCGCGTTTTATGTGTGCAAAAGTAATTGATTTCGGTGAAAGTTGATGCTTTCGGGCTATGTTTTTTTCAAAAAAAGTTGAAAAAACTCGGCAAAAATGTTTCTCTCGAACGGCAACCGGCTGTGAGATACGCAGTTCAGTCTGTCACCAACTCCATGCCGCGTATTATAGCCTGCCTGTTGAGATCCAGAAGGTTGTGGTGACGTTCTGGAAGCACTTTTTTCAGCCCCGCCATAACGCTATCGATCGGCACTATACCTGTTATCTTCAGTATCGCTCCGAGAACCACCATGTTGTAGGTCTTAGAGCTCTTCATGTCGAACGTAGCCTCCATTGCATCTATGCGGTGCACGGTGATGTCGGTACGCTGCGGCGCGCGGTGTATGCCGTAGGGGTCATATATCAGTGTCCCGCCCGGTTTCACTTTCTCTTCGAATTTGTCGAGGCTTTGCTGGTTGAGTATCACAGCGGTGTCGAACGTGTCGAGCACAGGCGAGCTGATCGGGGAATCGGAAAGGATCACTGTCACATTCGCAGTGCCTCCACGCTGTTCCGGACCGTACGACGGCATCCATGTGACTTCAAGATTATCCATGAGTCCTGCATAAGCGAGGATCTTACCCATTGACAGGATTCCCTGACCTCCGAATCCTGCCATTATTATCTCTTGTTTCATTGCTGTGGAGTCTTAAGATCGCCTAACGGGTAGGCAGGGAACATGTTTTCGACCATCCATTTGTTGGCGTCGGCAGGTGAGAGTTTCCAGCCACTGTTGCATGTGCTGACTATCTCCACCACCGATGTGCCCATTCCGTTCATGCTGTTCTCGAATGCCTGGCGTATTGCCGCTTTAGCCTTACGTACTGCCGCGGGGGTATGCACAGCCTGACGGGTCACGTAGCATGTTCCTTCGAGTTTCGCCATGAGGTCGGTTATCTTGAGCGGGTGTCCGTTCAGGTCAACCCTACGTCCGTAAGGGGTGGTGGATGTCACCATACCTTCGAGCGTGGTTGGCGCCATCTGTCCTCCGGTCATGCCATATATGGCGTTGTTGATGAAAATTATGGCTATGTTCTCGCCGCGGTTTGCCGCATGTATTGTCTCAGCGGTTCCAATGGCGGCGAGGTCACCGTCGCCCTGATATGTGAAGACGAGCCTGTCGGGATTAAGCCGTTTTGCCGCAGTAGCGACAGCCGGGGCGCGACCGTGTGCCGCTTCAATCCAGTCGATATCTACGTAATTGTATGCGAACACCGCGCAACCTACCGGTGCGATGCCGATGGCGATATGCTCGGCACCCATCTCCTCTATGACTTCTGCCACAAGACGGTGCACGACTCCGTGCGAGCATCCGGGGCAGTAGTGCATGTTGTTGTCGTTGAGCAGCCGTGGCTTGCATGCCACGATGTTTTCCGGTCGGCGTATATCTTCTTTATCCATTTTATTGTCTGTCACTCTGTTCAGCTGATAAATTCACGATGGAACGCATCAAGCACTTCCTGCGGATTGGGGACTATTCCTCCGAGACGCCCGAAGTGACGTATCGGAAGCTGACGTGCGGCAGCAAGACGCACATCCTCTATCATCTGTCCGGCATTGAGCTCAACCACCAGAATTCCTTTGACTTTTGCGGCAAGGCGTTCAACTGCTTCCGATGGGAAGGGCCACAGGGTGATAGGTCGCAGGAGTCCGATGCGTATTCCCTGAGCGCGTGCATCCTCAATAGCTTTGAGGCAGATTCGCGCTATGGATCCGAACGCAACGATGAGATAATCGGCATCGTCGGTGTAGAACTCCTCGTAACGCGCTTCGTTGCGCTCTATCTCGCGGTATGTACGCTGATAACGCTCGTTGTGCTCCTCCATCTTGTAGCTGTCGAGCTCCAGTGTGGTCATTATATTGGGTTTCCTTCCCTCCGGACGTCCGGTGACAGCCCAAGGACACTGCTTGCGTATCTCTTCCTCCGAGCGGCGCGGGCGCGGGGCGGGTAGCTTCACCTTCTCCATCATCTGCCCGACAATGCCGTCGGCAAGTATCATCGCCGGGGTGCGGTATTTGAATGCAAGATCGAATCCGAGACCGACAAAGTCAGCCATTTCCTGTACTGACGACGGTGCGAGGACTATGAAATGATAGTCGCCGTGTCCACCACCTTTGGTTGCCTGGAAGTAATCAGCCTGCGACGGATGGATAGTGCCGAGTCCGGGACCGCCACGCATCACGTTGACAACGAGTGCGGGAAGTTCGCCGGCGGCGATATATGACAGTCCCTCCTGCATCAGGCTGACACCAGGACTGGATGATGATGTCATGACTGCTTTTCCGGTAGCGGCACCGCCGTAGACCATGTTGATGGCAGCGACTTCGCTTTCTGCCTGAAGCACCACCATACCGGTGGTTTCCCATGGCATCAGCGCTTCGAGAGTCTCGAGCACCTCGCTCTGGGGGGTTATGGGGTAGCCGAAGTAGCCATCCACGCCGTAACGTATGGCGGCGTGTGCTATCGCTTCGTTACCTTTCATTAATCGGATTTCTTCTTCCATGTCTGGGGTAATGGGGTCTGTGAGATGAGGTGGTGTCAGTGTGTCGTGAGACTTATTCGCGGTTCATTACACGATAGACGGTAATGCAACCGTCGGGGCACACGGTGGCACATGCGGCACATCCTATGCATGCATCGGCATTAGCCGCAAATGCATAGTGGTAGCCACGATTGTTCACCTCTTTTGGCTGTAGTGAGAGTACATCGCAAGGGCAGGTGACAACACATAGGTCGCAGCCTTTGCAACGTTCTTCATTTATGTCGACAGCTCCTTTAACTTTTGCCATTAAATTATTGGTTGTTTCTGTTCCGAGTGCAAAAGTATGAAAATTTTGCTATGTTTCGGTATTTTAACACAACCTTAACCTATGGCACATTTCGGTGCGGAATGTGCCGATAGATTGGGGTCGTTAGATAGTATTCAGTGTCAGATTTTCATCTGTGTTATGCGTACCCGCTTGTTCTTTAACTTGAAAGGTGCTACAGCGGCTGCGGTCTCACGCGACTTGTCGCGTGGCACGGCTACAAGTGTCTGATGATCGGACAGTGATATGGGTCCGATCTCGTCGCTGCTGAGCTGTGTGTGTGCCATGAGGAAACCTACTACATCGGCGCGCGATATTTTCTCCTTTCGCCCTGCATTGATGTGCAATGTCGCTTTTGCTGCAGGAAGAGTGGAGCACTCCGGCGCTGTCGGGTTCCATGTGCGTGTGGCGTTAATGTAGCCGGGTATGGAATCAGCCTCGGATGTTATGATGTAGACAGTACCGTCGGCACCGTTTCTGGCTGTACGTCCGTTGCGGTGTGTCCAAGCCTCCGGCGATGTTGGCAGGTGATAGTGTATGACTGCATCGAGCCCGGCTATGTCAAGTCCGCGTGCGGCAAGATCGGTCGCGACAAGCACACGTGCTGAGCCGTTGGCAAGCATTGTCAGGGCATTCTCACGATCATTCTGATCAAGACCTCCGTGGTAAAGAGCGGCATCTATTCCGCCGCGCCGCAGCAACATATATGTGCGTTCGGCGCTCTCTCTGTGATTGACAAACACTATGGCTTTCTGCGGCTGCAGTGCGAGTAGGGTGTCGATGAGTGTCTGTGCCTTGTCGCGTGCCGGACTCTGTATTTCCACTACGTCTGCTTCCTTTGAATTTGTGTCGCTCCCTGAATGGTCGAAATCAACAAAGTCATTGGCGCCAAGCCATGAGGGCGGTTCTGAAATAGGTGTGGCTGAAGTGAGCACGAGATGGCGTACGGCTGTCATTGCACGACGCAGACGGCGCATATCATCCTCAAATCCCAATTCAAGAGATTTGTCATATTCATCAATCACGAGTATGGTAGCAGCGGATAGATCCACGCGGCGTCGGTTCAGATGATCAAGCAATCTGCCTGGGGTAGCAACAATTATGTCGGGTACCGGGGTCAGGCTTTTGGTTTCATCATCTACGGAATGACCTCCGTAGAGTGTAACGGTCTTCAGCCCATCGGCAAGTTTGCGGATCACATCCGATACTTGCAGCGCCAGTTCGCGTGACGGCACGATCACGACCCCTTGCACGTTTCCCGTCGGTCGGGTTATGCGCCGGAGCATGTAGCCTGCAAATGCTATTGTCTTACCGGAGCCGGTCGGCGCGGCAAGACGTACTGAACAAGCATCAGTGCCAAGCAGCTCATTCTGCATCGGGCGCAGCTCATTGATCTGCATTTTCTCGGCGAGCCGGCGTGTGAAATCCTTATATGTCATGATAGTATAGTCCTTGAACGGTTATCAATGCCTGTGTCGTAGGATGTCGGCAAGCTCAGCGACCCCCTCGGAGGCGGTTTTTGCTATGACGTGCACGGATTCCGGGACGGCGGCTGGATGCGGATCTATGTAATATGTAGGAACTCCCGGTCGGACATATCTCAGCAATGCTGCCGCGGGGTAGACGGAGAGTGTGGTGCCTATGACCACGAATATATCCGCCTGTTCGACAAGCTCTACCGCACGTCCGAATTCCGGTACATCCTCCTGGAAGAACACTATGTGCGGACGCAGATGCCTGCCATCGGCGTCAACTGAATCGGGCGATGTGTCGAGATGCTCCGCATCAAGCTCGTAAATGCGGTAAGGCGGATCGATGGTGCGCACTTTCATGAGTTCACCGTGCAGATGCACGATGTTTTTGCTCCCGGCACGCTCGTGGAGATTGTCGACATTCTGTGTTATCACATACACGTCGAAATCTTTCTCAAGATCGACAATGCCACGATGAGCGGCATTCGGAAGCGCCGCTATTAGCTCATGCCGGCGCGCGTTGTAGAAGTCGTGTATGAGCTGTGGATTGCGCGCGAATCCGTCGGCACTTGCCACATCCATCACGTTATGGTTCTCCCACAGTCCGCCGCTGTCGCGGAATGTCTTGATGCCACTTTCGGCGCTGATACCTGCTCCGGTGGATATTACGAGTTTAGGCTTGTTCATTTTCTGTTGTTTCGGGAATTCTGAATATAGAGAAATTCACGCTGCCGTAAGCTCTGTGCTGCATGAAATGCGGCAGTGATGAGAAGTCATGCTTACGTGAATGCTCTATAATGAAAATGGATCCGGGATGCAGAAGGTTCGATTTCAGTACACGCTCGGGAATTTCCGCAAAACCTTCCATGTCGTAGGGGGGATCTGCAAAAACGAAATCGAACGGTTGTGATGCCGCTTCAATGAAACGGAGTGCGTCGCCACGCACCAGATGCAGGTTGTTGGCTCCGAGTGTTTTCGCCGTGCGCGCTATGAATCCTGACTGTGTCGGTGCTTTCTCGACAGCAGTGACTGATGCTGCCTCACGCGATAGCAGCTCGAATGTGATGGCTCCTGTGCCGGCAAAAAGATCAAGTGCACGGATCCCTTCGATGTCGATAAGATTCTCAATGACGTTGAATATGTTTTCGCGCGCGAAGTCGGTGGTGGGGCGTGCGGTTATGTTGGTAGGCACATCGAAACGTCGCCTGCCGTATTTGCCTCGTATTATTCGCATGGGTAAGAGGTTAGAAGAGTGGTTACCGTATGGTGGAATCTGGCAGCTTCCTTGCCGAGCAGGCAAAGACGTGGAGGTGTGATGACACGTTCGATATTTGTGACGTAGGGTGTCAATGCCTCGGCTATGTTCGGTAGATTATGATGTGTGCCGCAGATCTTCAGTGTGCCGCAGTCGGGTGCGAGGGCAAGTGTGGCGCGGCTCGCCATTACATAATATGCGGCATCAATGGGATGGGTGTAGGCGAATTGATTAGCCATGAGCAGGTTCCCATTGCGTGCGGCAGCGACGGTAATGATTCCGGGTGTGTCGGCTACTACTGTCATGACGGTTGAGTTTCGCGCCAGGGCGGTTGTCTCGGCAGCCGTGATGGCGAGAGGATGATGTATGTGCACGCCGAAGAAGGTTCTGCGGAGAAAAGCCTCGAGTTGCGAGTCGATAGTGGAGGCGAATGTGGCGCCTCCTATCTCCAAGCGACCACATAGTGCGGGTTGCTCTGTGGGTTCTGAGCCGGTGCATATTCCTATAAGGTCGATTAACTGGTCATCATCTGCAGGGGTGGCGCATTGCGGAATGAGTGCAATGCGTTCGCTGTCGGTGATCACGTCGATACGCCGGAAGTCGCACAGCAGCAGAGGATTGTCGTAAACGGCATCCTCAATAGCTTTCAGGCGTGATGTCGCGTCGGCGCTCAGCGTTATTGACCGCCATACCGGCGGTTCGCCGGGAGCGGGTGGCACGAGTGCCACATACAGCCGCGTTTGACCGATCTGCAGCACGCATCGCCACAGTTCTGGCTGGGTTATCATGTCGGGTGTCAGGGCGGTTTCCATGAGATCTGATTCTAAACAAACAGCAGTACGAGAATCTGGGCTATAACGACGCGTGTGAACATTGCAAGCGGGTAAACTGTCGCATAACTTACCGCAGGGTTGTCGCCAGGGATAGTTGCAGTGGAGTAGTCGAGTGCCATGGGATTAGCCATAGCGCCGCACACCATGCCGCATGCTGAACCGAAGTCGAGACGACTCAGCCGCATAGCCGCCCATATCATCAGCATTGAGGGGAGGAATGTGATGATGAATCCGGTAGCGATCCACAGGAGTTCGTCGGCACGGAGTATGGTGTCGAGGAAATGTGCGCCGGCATCGAGTCCGAGACAAGCGAGGTAAAGCGACAGTCCTATGCCGCGGAGCATGAGGTTGGCACTGCGGGTGGTGAATGTGACCATACGGAACTGAGGACCGAAGCGTCCCATCAGTATGCCGACTATGATCGGTCCGCCGGCAAGTCCGAGTTTCACGGGTGCGGAAACACCGGGTATCATGAATGGTACTGATCCGAGTAACAGTCCAAGTACAATGCCGACAAAAATCACGGCGAGATTCGGATCCTTGAGGGCGTTGACCGTATTTCCGAGCAGTCGCTCGACATTGTCTACCGCCTTAGCTTCGCCGACGACCGTCAGGCGGTCGCCGAGCTGCAGCACGAGTCCGGGTGTGGCAAGAAGTTTAACTCCACTGCGGAGCACACGGCTTATATTGATTCCATAACTGTTGCGCAGACGAAGCGATCCGAGGCGCTTGCCATTAATCTCAGGTCGGCTCACTACTATGTGGCGTGATATCAGTGAGCTGTCTATCGCATTCCAGTCGATATCGTCGGTATTCCAATCAGTCTGTTCCTGTTCGCCGAATAATACGGTCAGTGCCTTGACATCTTTTTCGGTGGTGACCACAAGCAGCCGGTCGCCTTCCAGAAGCACGGTGTCGGAAGTAGGAATGCTTACGGCACCTTGTCGCCAAAGGCGTGATATTACAAATTTTGGCTGTATCAGCTGTGCGGCATTACGGATTGTCATTCCGAATACTGCGGGATTATGTATCTGAAACGCGGCTATGTAGGTGCGGTTCGTGTCGTCGTGGTCGCCGGAGTCGATATCTGTGGGGCGCACAGCCATTTTTCTGATGAGCACAATGGCTATTATGACACCGATAACTCCGAGAGGGTAGGTGACAGCACAACTCAGCGCAGCTCCGCTTGCCGACACTCCCAACTGCTGCAGCGCTTGCTGGGCTGCGCCGAGCGAGGGGGTATTGGTGGTGGCTCCGGCTATGATTCCGACCATATCAGCCATTGGTACGCTGAGCAGCGCGGACAGTGCTACGGCAAGGAGTGTACCTCCGAATACAAGGGCGAGGCTGAGCAGGTTCAGGCGAACTCCTCCGGTGCGGAACGAACTGAAGAATCCCGGACCGACTTTCAGCCCGAGCTCGTATACAAACAGCACAAGTCCGAAGCTTTCGGCGTATAGGAGCATGCTGTGATCTATGGCGAGTCCGAAATGTCCGGCAAGGATGCCTGCGAAGAAAACCCAGGTGACACCGAGCGAGATGCCGGCAATGTGTATTTTGCCCAGACCGAGTCCGACGGCTATTATCACCGACAGCACCACAACTGCCTGTATAGGCGATTGCTCAATGAATACTGACTGAAGCCACTCAAACATTGTCGTTCTGCTTTGATTTTCCGGCGAGCATTCCGCAAGCCGCCATTATATCCTCGCCTCGCGATGCCCTTATTGTTGCGGTGACCCCAAGGGCATTCAGACGGTCGCGGAATGCCGTCATTGTGGCGTTGTCTGAGCTTACATGGTCAAATCCGGGAATGGCATGGAAGCGGATGAGGTTGACACGCGCGGAAGTACCTTTTAGAAGGCGTGCAAGTGCTTCGGCATGTCTGGGGGTGTCGTTAAGACCGCGCCACATGGTGTACTCTACAGAGAGACGGCGCTGGTGGGCGAAATCATATTTACGGAGCATTGCGACAACATCGTTCACCTGCCATACACGCTGTACGGGCATTATCGATGCACGCTCGTCGGGAAACGGTGTATGCACCGATAGGGCTATGTGCACCTGAGTGCGTTCAATTAGTTCCTTCAGTGCGTCTTTCTTGCCGACAGTGGACACAGTGACCCGTTTTGGACTCCATGCCATCCCCCATGGAGCTGTGATGATCTCAAGGACCGGCATAAGCGCCTCCATATTATCAAGCGGCTCACCCATGCCCATGAACACGAGATTTGTGAGGTCGGCGGATTCTTCTATGGAGAAGATCTGGTTGATGATCTGGGCGGCGGTGAGATGACCATGGAATCCCTGACGCCCGGTCATGCAGAACGCGCAGCCCATGCGGCATCCCGCCTGTGAGCTGACGCAAAGTGTGGCGCGTTCGCGGTCGGGTATCATTACGGCTTCAATGTCACGTCCGGGAGTGCCACGGAAGAGGTATTTAGCAGTCCCGTCGGTAGAACGGACGCATTGCAGAGGCTCCTCACGTCCGACGGTGTAATGCCGCTTAAGATTCTCGCGTGCCTTGAGCGACAGGTCGGTCATTGCGTCAATCTCTTTCACTCGCTTGACGTATAGCCAGTTTGCCATTTGCTTGGCGGCAAACTTTGGCATACCGCAATCGGCAGCCACAGTCTGCAATCCTTCGAGCGTAAGCCCGAGCAGTAGACGCCTGATGTCGGTCGTAGCGTCGGTCTGAGAGCCGATAGCGTTAGTATCTATTATATGGTGATCACCCATTTTCTGAATTTTCTACAAAGGTAAGCATTTTCTCCCATACGGCACTTTATGTGACGCACTATCATCTATGTCTTGACTGCAATGACCGTTTGGGATGACGCAGTTTTTAACCAAAATATTGTAGCCATACGTGCGACAAAAGTTAAAATCTCCGGAAAGGGTGAAAAACGCCGTGGGGAATCATTGCAAAACACGCAAAACCGCTGTAACTTTGCATCACCAAACTGGATTGAAAGCGGACGTTACTGTGATTTATGTGATTTCTGATTTTTTGGTCTGGCACAGAAAGACCATTTATCTATAGAACATCAAGAATTACACTTCCATCTCTTAGATTCATTATGGTGGGCGATCATGCGCCTCACCTCCATTGCTGCATTCCGGCGGGTGGGTGAGTTTGCAATTGTCCGTCGCGTTTGTCGCATTAATGCCCGTTGGCAATCAAGCGATGAGCGTCAGAAGATATACGCACAAAGGTAGCATGTCGCTACGCCTAATGTGCTGACAACTTTTATTTTATATACTTGAATTTTGGTTATGAGGGAGGTGCGCTACTGTGAAGCAGCGCACTTCTGTTGTTTTTATGCGGTGGTACTGCTCACATTAAGTGACGCTTTTGAAACATCCGTGGGGACACGTTCTGACGCAAATATTGCATCCTATACAGTTCCGGCAAGTCATGACAGCGTGTTTGTGCCATAAGAAACAAACTTTCCGTATGGCTTGACGTGGACAGGCGTCAACACATTTCCAACAACCTGTGCAGTGACGGGGTGAGAATGATGGATGTTTGATATTGTTCTTCATTTGAGTTTTACGTTATTATTTCAAGCCATTTACAATTCCGGAATCCATGTCGATATGCGAAATGTCCGATGGGATTCCATTCTGGTTATCCCGCTGTTTTCCATAATTCAAACTGATAGATAATTTTAGGGCAAGGAATGTGTTTTTTCCGCAGTGGGCATTGGATTTGAAAGGTGTCAAAGGAGAGAAATTCTCGGTTTTCATCCAATAGTTTTTCATAATATTGAATGCTCCAATCTGTAATGTCCAGTACGTAGATTTGTATCCTGCGAGAATCATATTCATAGGTTTTTCGGTAATGATTTCATCGCCGTACATGTAATTGTCCGGTCCGGACATTGTATTGGCTGTAAAGATGAAGCGTTTATAGGATGCATCGGCACCGAAGTGTATGTACATTATGTTTTTAACAAGGTTATAGTTGCTGCCTCTACTGAAATATCTGGGAAAGTCAGGTGCTATCCTTAACGTTATGTGATCTTTCCATGGTGAGACCGAAATCATAGCTTCCGCATGAAATTTGCGGAAATATTTTTGATTCTCGAATGTCTGGACAAAGACGCCGTTTTCGTACGATACGCTGTTCATTACCAGCTTCGACTCGTCAAGATATCCGAGAGTAAGAGTCAGATTGACGGTTTTATAGCTGTATGTGAATGAAAATTCTTGATTTATTGCTAAAAATGATTTCACGCATGGATTACCACGACGAATCATCCCAGGCTGGATTTCCTGCGATATGTAGCTGATGGACGCCAATGGGGGCATTCTGCGTTCAAATCGCACACTGTAGCGGAGAAATAAATCTGAATTTGGTTTATATGATGTGTTCAGATGTGGGAGAATGGCATATTTAAGCCGTTTGCTATGCTCTTGTGCGACTGATAATCGTTTGGCTGTAAACCCTCCGATCACTCCCAGGTTTCTGACACGTAGGTTATACTCAGAAAACACAGATATCTCTGATTGGTTGATATCTGTTTTACCGGCAGGGGATTGTATCTCTGACAGATAATTGTTTGACGTATGGGATTGTGAATACCTTAAACCGGATGTCAATTGCCCGCTTCCCAGTTTAATATCATGTATGGCTTCTGCGAAAATCCCATGTTTATTACCATTGGTTTTTGAAAAAATATCGCAGGATCGTATTCCATCAGTTTCTTCTGAGTATGTGTGATTGATCTTGGATTTTAACCACGAACTTTCGAGATTTAAGCTGAGCGTTCCGGATTTGTCGAAAATATGCCGGTAGTGCAACGCGATCGACGGCATCAGGGATTCCTCTGACGTATGCTCCCAGATCTCGGTTATATCTTTATTACCTGAGGTTGATAACAACGAGTGCCGATCACCTTCTTCCTTGTTTGGCGACTTATCGAAATTTAGCGAAAAGCGGGCGTTGAAAAGATTTTTTTCATTATGTGAATATTGATAATTAATAATATTGTAAAGCATTGAATTACCTGTCTCGACCGGTAATCCTGTTTCTCTACGTATCACCTCTTTGTCCGGAAAGCGCCATGTCTCTTCGTAATCTCTTATCCAGTTATCCCGTTTCATTTGCATATATCCGGAATTAATTGACCATTTCGATTTTCCATTAACGAGATGGGCAGATATTTCATCAAGTGTCGCGAATTTTCCGGAGCCTATACAATTCATGCTTTCAAGAAATAGCCTGCATCCGTTATCTTTCTTCCGCATGATGTAATTGATTGCGAAATCGGCGTTGCCGTATCTTACCCCTGGACTGTCGTGAAACTCAATTCTGACGACATCTTCCGGATCAATAGATGCAATCTGGTTTTCTGCAGCGGGAACGCCATCGATGTAGATCTTTAAGACACCGCCGGAGTTTGTGGTGATACTCCCAGTCATTTGATTCACTGATATGCCCGGCAGCGCAAGCTTTTGTAAAAGATCCAGACCTGATGTCGAGGCTTTGATCTTGCTTTCGGGTGGAGTTATCACCTTACAATCGGTTTTTGTAATCATGTTTTTGGCTGATATTATCACATCATTAAGTATAATATCAAGAGAATCAGTTGTATTACCATCTAAGTGTATTGTGTGCTGTGCGCACGCGAAAGGGGCTGCGGCGCATATCAATGCCCACATAATCATGTTTCTAAGCATAGTGTGATTTTTTTGTTTAATCTTTTCTTGTCAGCGCATAGTACAACTCATGGAATCTTTTGCGCAGATGTTTTACGGCATAATGTTTCCGTGAAAGCAGAGTCGCGACAGGAACCCCTGTTAATGAGGATATTTCTTTTACCGGTAAGCCATCGAATACGGTGAGACAGAAAATCTCGTTTTGTTCCGGTGGCAGTTCCGCGAGCGCGCTATCAAGTTCTTCCCAGATTAGCTTCCGGAAATATGCAGACTCCGGATCGTCGCCGTCTGGGCTGGTTAACGTCTGTGCGATGTCCTCACAGATGTTATCCTCGGTGTCGAATAACGTAGAAAGGGAAATCTCGCGTTTCTTCCGCCAGAAATTCAGAATCAGATTACGGGCGACGCGGTATAGCCATGAGGGAAGACTCTCTATCTGATACTCTTCGCAGTCTGTGGTTCTGGCAAGTTGATATAACACGTCCTGAAGTATATCTTCGGCGTCCTCCCGGCATTTCACATGTCCTCTGATGAAACTCATCAAAGGTGGTGAAAAGCGTATGACTATATCCTTTATGCTTTCACTCTGCGGCATCTTCGTCGCTGCGATGGTTGTGTCGGAAACCGAATCGTGCACGTCGCTCTATAAACTCCTTGCGTTGATCAACGGTCATATTATGCCAATTGTGTCTGAGATCTCCTCTCGAATGACCTATGGCATGATGTATGCTCCCAATTGTAAAGAAGCACCCGAGTATGAAGCCACCGGATAAAATTTGCCCGAGAACAAATATGCCTATCCCTTGCCACAAACCGATCGACGAGAATCCGCAGGCAAAGGTGAGAATGTTGTTCCATAGTGCCGTAGTCGCATAGCCGGCAATCATGGGAATCACGACAAGAAACATAAGTATGGTCGCGAGTATTTTTACTGTTTTCTTCATTGTTGTTCAGTTTTAGTTTGTTTTGTTGTGAGCTGCTCTATGGGATAAGACACGCAATCGTGGTAAATATTTTACGGATTTCCAATAATAATATGCTGTTGCGCCTCAAAATTACAATAATCATTGTTCTCTGTCATCTTTGGTCATTGTACCTGTATGCAATTCGATTGCCTGTACACTGGTATTACATGTCTCATTATTACGACAGCTGTTCATGGTGCGATGATGTTAATATTTCTGATAAAGTCTATGTCGTGCAAACTTTCCGTTTGTTAGATATGTTTATATATCAGTTATAAATCGTACTAACTTATACTTTTACAGTTATGGATCTACAGAACATAATATCGGAACTGACCTCAAAATTCGGGGGCTCATTCGACATCTCAGCTGTCACCGAACACCTCAAGGGTATCGATACAAGTAAATTCTCGATGGATGAGATTATAGAGAAAGTCAAAGGCTCCGGTCTCATTGGCGATCTTGATGGCGACGGCGTGCAGGAAAGCGTCATTGAAGAAATCAAGGGAAAGATAGGTGGCATGTTTGGCAAATAACATGTGCCGCCGATGGCGAACCTGAGAGCTCTGCTCTAATATCTATAAGATGACCTCGATGCGTTATCGCGTCGGGGTCGCTTGCTTTGCGGAGGCGGCAGTTAACCCTACACACCAACCGGAAATATCTACTGACCCGTGCATGGGAGCACGTGTGGGAATCTAAAAAAGCCGAAGCTTGCGGCTTCGGCTTGGGGTGACCCCGGAGAGGCTCGAACTCTCGACCCAATGATTAAGAGTCATTTGCTCTACCAACTGAGCTACGGAGTCATTTTGCAAGGCTTCGGAGATGCATTCTCTTTCGCTTTTGCGCTGCAAAGTTACGCCGACTTTTTATTCTGTGCAAGTTTTTCGCAAACTTTTTTCTTTATTTTTATCAAGAAATCGAATGGTAGAATAATTTGATACTACTAACAGGCTGTAGCTTTGGCGATTAGAGATATGGTTGTCGTTTCGCAAGAAAAAGATTGCCGCATGGTATAAAAACCATACTGCCGGTGTAGCCGTTACAATAATAGATAAAAAACGTACCTCAACTATTAATCTCAGACATCCTTTCATGCGCCGGATCATAAATCATTTCACAGACGACGATCTGTATAAGTTCACGATGTGTGCCGCGGTTATTGACAATTTTCCGCGTACGTACGTAAAGTACCGTTTTACGGATCGTGACAAGCGTATCTATCCTCCAGGGTTTGCTGAACTGGTCGCTGAGCAGGTTAAGATGCTTGAGCAGCTCGTCATAACCGACGAAGAGATCGGATTCATGAAGCGGCGTTGCAATTATATTCCGGGATGGTTCTACCGTTATCTGCAGGGCTTCCGTTACGACAGCCGCCTCGTGCGGATATGGCAGGATGCTGAGGGGCATCTTGAGATTGAGTTCGAGGGGCTGTGGTGCGAGACAATTCTTCTTGAGGTAAAGGTGCTCGCTATAGTTTCAGAGCTTCATTATATTGTTTCGGGTGAGGATCAGCAATTCGATTACGATGATCTGTCGCGACGCTCTGCGGTTAAAGCTCAGCGCCTGATTGAGGCGGGCTGTCTGTTCAGCGATATGGGTACGCGCCGTCGCGCTTCATTCCGCTCGCAGGATGTGGCGGTGCAAGCGATGAGTAAATGCCGTGCGGAAGGCTCCGGACGCTTTGTGGGGACAAGCAATGTGTATCTCGCGATGAAATACGATCTGACGCCGATTGGCACGATGGCGCATGAGTTCATGTGTGCCATTGCGGGGATGTACGGTCCGCTGATGGCTAACCATATTGCAATGAGCAAATGGTCCGGAACATATCGTGGCGCTTTGGGAACATTTCTATACGACACATACTGCTGGCGAATTTTCAGCCTGAACTTTTCGGAGGATTTCGCGAATATGTTCAAGGGACTGCGCGTGGACAGCGGAGATAATTTCGAGCAGCTTGACAAGATCACTGCAAAATATGAGAAACTGAACATAGATCCGGCTACGAAGCAGGTGGTGTTCAGCAATGCGCTAAATGTCGACAAAGCTATCGAGATCCAGAATTATGCCACCGGGCGTTGTCTCCCTTCATTCGGGATCGGTACGCATTTCACAAACGATTTCCCGGGTGTGCGCCCTATGAATATCGTCATAAAACTTGTGGCTGTGAAAATCACGGAGTCATGGCAATTCTACAGCAATACCTGTAAACTTAGCGAGGATCATGGCAAGTGGTCGGGCGATGAGGAGACCGTGAAGATCTTCCGGAAGTTGCTGCACCTCGACGATTGAACAGATTAAACTTGCTGTGCTGTGTATGTCATAGTTTCGTCAGACATGAAATCACGGGAGATATATCGCAAGCTGTTGTAAATGATTGTGATGCGCCGACGTCGTAGGTCTGAATGTGTGCCTGGAATTGTCGGAGTTTTGTCTGAGTATAAAAAAAGAACCGCCGTAACCTTGTGGGTTACAGCGGTTTCTGATGGATTGGCGGAGAGAGAGGGATTCGAACCCCCGGAGGTGTGACCCTCAACGGTTTTCA
>OFFM01000915.1_pt1 | contig 19274 bp, 16 predicted proteins | sample 1521401 | NCBI WGS metagenome assembly OFFM01 (sample SAMEA3504118, study PRJEB24116) | mouse gut metagenome | biome: mouse gut; feature: mouse-associated habitat; material: faeces | place: Denmark | collected 2011
GTATTATTGTAATGAAAGTTACCACGGGGGCGAGACGCCCCCGCCCCACTCAGCTCAACTTGAGCAAACTGTATTGAATCGCGTCTCTGCAATGGGACGCTACCGGTGGTGCGCTATCTGTCTATGAGGAAGGTGATGTAGAGGGGGTAGTGGTCGGAGGATTTAATGTCGCCGCGACGGTATCTTATCGGGGTAAGGTCGCCCTGATAGAGGGTGTGGTCGATGTTGAAGAAGAAGCGGTCGCTGTGGTAGGTGATGACGGGGCCGGTGGCGATAGAGCGGAATACGGATTTCATGGTGCGTCCGAGAAGGCGGCGCATCGGATAGCATCCGGCTATGTCGTTGAAGTCGCCCGAGAGGATTACGTTGCGGTAACCGAGTGAGTCGAGCTGGTGGCGAAGCATGTCGGCCTGGGCGGCGCGCAGTTTGAAGGCGTCGGTGAGTTTGTGGTAGATGATGAGTCCGGCATCGGTCATGTTGCCCGACACGGAGCCGTCGGTTATCTGATGGTATACGATTTTGTCCTCCTCGTTGAGTCCGAATGACTGGAGGTGCACGCTGACTACAAGTATGGTGTCGCTCCCTACGGTCACTTCGGCAGCCTGCCAGCCGGAATGGGGCGACGGCGGCTGCTCGAGAGAAATCTCGCGGAGCGGGTATTTGGAGAGGATGGATACCATTTTTTCCTCTTCCGACGCGAAATACGGGTATACCTCATTGATGGAGTCAATCTGTGCGTCGGTGAGACATCTCACCGGCATGTCAGTGAGCATTCCCACTTCCTGAAGGCAGATTATATCGGCTCCGGATTGGATTATGGAGGTGGCTGTACGGTTGGTGCTGTCGGGATAGCAATCCTCGTCGTCGGCAAACCCGAATGTGTTGTAGCTCATGAACCTGATGATGCTGCTGTCGTCGCTGACCTCGTGGTGGCGGGAAAACGGATGCACCGGAAACCAGTTGCCTATCGCTGGTATGGAGCACAGCAGCGCAATCCATTGCACGAGGGCTACACGCTTGCTGATGAACAGGTTGATAAGTCCGAGCAGCACGTCGGTTATGATGAGGAATGGGAATGCCATGGCGAGCAGTGACGGCCATGTCATTTTTTCGGGGTTGATGAGGCCGCTGTTGGCAGAAATGACGGTCGTGACAGCGACGGCTATTGTCATGGCGAGCCATAACCACTTTATGACAGTGGTGACGCGTGACATAGTGCTGCGTGATTTTTTTTCAGAAGTGTGGTTGTCAGTCATTTTGCAGGAGTTGTAAGTATATGAAGGCCGGGACAGACGGTGAGGGAAAATCCCGGTTGATGAGTGATGGCGGGGGGGCGCGGGAGTGTACCGTTTATTTCACCCGGCGGCTTATCTCGAACAGGCGTCGACGCTCGTCGGCTGTCAGGGCAGTGTAGCCTGAATGCTTTATCTTGTCAAGTATGGCGTCGAGATTTCGGCGGTCGTCAGCTTCGGAGTGTGATGAAGATGCTGCGCGGGCGTCGGCTTTTTTAGGTTTGAATCTGAAACGAGCTTTTTCCCGTCGCCGCGGTGTATTGCGGGTAAACATGCGTCTGAAAAGAGTAACAATACTGTCGTACATCCGGTTCACGGGGCGCGTGATGTCTATGCCCTTGCTGAACAGGTAGCCGAAAATGCAACCCATTGCTATTCCGCCGAAATGGGCAATATGCGCTCCGGCGTTGTCGCCTACGAGTCCGAGGGCGAAAAGCAGGACGGCAGTTACGGCCACCCATTTGAGTTTCACGCTTCCGATAAAAAGGAACGAGATGCGGAAGTCTGGCATCATCATGGCAGTGGCAATCACTATGGCAATTACCGAGGCGGATGCACCGAGCAGCCACCCTCCGACGCTCACGAACAACTGCGCGCCTATAAGGTAGAACAGCGCTCCGGCTATGCCTCCGTAGAGATAAAGCCATACGAGCTGACGCGGCGAGCATCGCCACAGCATCATCTTGCCGAACCAGTAGAGCGTAAGAATGTTGAACAGGATATGGAACGGCGCGTAGTGGGTGAACATGTAGGTGATGAACGTCCACGGGCGGTGTGCCACAAATTCGGGCACAGAAGGGAGGGCGAGGCAGTCGACCACCGAATTTATATCCCAGCCGCCTATCATGGCAATGATGCCGAGCAGGCGCAGCAGAAGGAATACGGCGATATTCAATATCACCAGTATCCATAACGCGGACAGCGATTTGAGCCTGTAACGCAGATCAGTAAATGCCGCCATGATTGAAAAGACCTTTCTTTTTCCAGTAGAGCAGAATGAGGAAGCCGATGGCCATGCCGCCGAGGTGCGCCACGTGGGCTACGTTGTCGCCGGGGTTGTTGTTGAAGCTCTGGAGCAGTTCGAGCGCGCCGTAGCCGATGACAATCCAGCGGGCCTGGATGGGGACGGGGATGAAAAAGAGGTAGAGCGGCGCTTTGGGGAACATGTAGCCGAAAGCCAGAAGAATGCCGAAGACGGCTCCGGATGCTCCGATGACTTCGGTGTTGATAAGATTCCATATTCGGAACACATCGGGATGTGCCGGCGCCATGCCTGCCGGAACGGACATGTTGACGATGGCATCGACCGTGACCCCTTCGGGAAGCTGCCCGGCGGCGTTATGAATCATGAATGCGAATACGCCGAGCTGTATGAGCGCCGCGCCTATGCCGCATGAAATATAGTAGAACAGGAACCGGCGGGGGCTGACGACGCGCTCGATGATGTTGCCGAACATGAAGAGGGCGAACATGTTGAAGAACAGGTGGAAGAAGTTTTCCTGCACGAACATGTAAGTGACTACCTGAGCCGGATTGAAATTTTCGGATAGCGGATAGTGGAGGGCGCATATATCCATGAACGTCATTTTGGTCGAGGCGGGGAAGAACTGCAGCGCCAGCCATATAATGACGTTGATTATGAGCAGATTTTTAGTGACGGGGGGGAGAGAACGAAATGAAGAGCCTATGTTCATAGTGCCGTACGTTTTCTTGTTGGTTGATTTCGTGAAACTGTCAGTGTGTCGCGGACCGGGCGGCGGAGAGCCGTTGCAGGTCGTGACGCGTGCAAAATTAGCAAAATTACGCGATATGTGTTCACCCGTTAAGTATTTTTGTGAAAAAGCGTCAAAGAGCGTGAAATATCGGCAGAAAACGGCGCGAGAAGCCTTGTAAAACACGGAAATGAGGCTACGAATGCCGAAAAGTGCGACAAAATATGATTTTTTATGTAAAAAGGGGTGAAATAATATGACAAAAACGTTGATAATTCAAAATTTAACTTTATATTTGCGAAAATAATACCATAAACTTATTTAATTATAACCTCATTATGAACAAAACAGAGTTAATCAACGCTATCGCGGAAAAAGCTAACCTCACTAAAGTTGATGCCAAAAACGCACTTGATGCCACACTTGACGCTATTGCCGGCGCACTTGCCGCTAATGATAAAGTAGCTCTTCTCGGCTTCGGTACATTCTCGGTACAGGAAAAGGACGCCCGTACAGGTATCAATCCCCGCACAAAAGAAAAAATTGAAATTCCCGCCCGCAAAGCCGTGAAATTCAAAGCCGGCGCCGACCTTGACGCCAAGGTGAAGTAAGCGAAATACATCAATTGAAATCAAGCACGGAAACCGCCTGCAACCGGTCTGAATATACGGCATAAGGCGAGTCTGACGTATCAGGAATAAGAAAGAGTCCGGAATATTCCGGACTCTTTCTTATTCCTGATACGTTGTGTCATTATTCAAATTTTCCAAACCCGCGGCCACTATCATGCTGATTACTTGATAAGTCATTATAATTACTGCGTTTTTTTATTCGGAAACGGCACGGATCGGACACCCGTATTCGGCTTCAAATGTTATTGTGGCTTTACCTTCTTCACTGAACGTCAAGTTTATGGCGTGGTAGTCACTGATGGTCGTATTGCTCCAGTAATGGCCATTAATGCCGTCATAATATGTATGAAGCATCATGTGGCCTGCAGCGGGAAGAAAAATCGAACGGCCATTTTTCCCGGTGATTTTATAGCCGGATATGCTGTCACCGTCAATCCATTCCCAGGTGCATTTTTCACATAGCTCATATATCTCGTTATGGGTCGGCATACGCCATGTGCCGCCCCAGTGGGTTCGTGCTGCATCATACCGGGGATTCAGCACGCCTTCTTCGTTGATGATGCCGGCAGCCTGTAATTCCGAAAGGCTCTTTTTAAAAATCGTGCATCTGTTGTCTCCTTTTTCGTCGATAAACGGAGTTGTAGATCCCCAGCTGAAATAATCGCCATATTCTTCAGGCTTTGTTGCTCCGATATTGCATGTGGCCCATTTAATCCCGCTCGGCAGCCCGAGGTCAACGTATTCATGTCCGTTATAATTACGTTCGACGGTTTGCGGCGTGTCGTCGGCGTTTCCTTTGTCAGTGTTACCGGAAGTCTTGCACGATGATAAGGAAAGAATCACCGGAATTGTAATGATTGCAAGCATGCCGTTTAAAATAGCTTTTTTCATGATGTTTATAGATTATACGGAAATTATTCCTGAGTGGCGATGGAGAGGGCGATGGATTTGACCCAGGGGTAGTCGCGCCAGAGGTCGAAGGTGAGGGAAGTGCGGGCGGGGGAGATGCGGTTGGCGGATACGAGGTTGTATTTTGTGAAGGTTATGAAGCTGTCGATGTCGAAGCGGGGATTGCGGTATTTGGCTACAGTGACGCCGTCGGTAAGGGAGATTACGGAAACGATGTAGAAGAACGAGGATGCCGGGTCGGGGTCGGGGTTGGTGTGAAGGATTGCGATGTATTCGTTGTCCGGGGAGAATGAGAGGGAGTAGATTGAGAGGAGTTCGTCATTGAGTTTTATTGTTTTTGACGGTTTATCGGCACCGGGAACCCATATCTCGAGCAATGAGTCGTCGTCGGGACTTACGGCGGCGTATAGCGAACCGTCGTAGTTGGGGTATATCTCCCGCTCGCCCAAATCAAGTTCGGTCACGGCGTTATCTGTCATCGAGCGGGTGAAAAATTTTCCGTTTCCATCGGTCATATACAGTGTCGAGCCATCGGGGGTGATGTCGAAAACGTAACCTTCGTTGATGTCGGTATGCGTGATTTCTTTGCCTGAAAGGATATCAAAGACGCTTACAATATCGTTGCCGACCGCGGTGACGCGGGTGCCGTCGTTGTTGAATGCAATCATTGGCAGATAGTCGTATGGCTTTTCGAGGGTGGTGATGAGGCGGTCGTTGGCGATGGTTCGGATTTCTATCCTGTCGTCAGGGGTTAAGGTTGCGAATTTGTCGCCGTCGGCGCTTATGGCATAGACGACAGGCAGATTGAAGGCGCCTTTTTCGGGACCGTTGTGTCGGAATGTCGTGGAATTACCTTCGGCATCAACGATGGTAATCTCTTTGTTTTCGTGGTCGGAAAGGGCATAGACTGAGGGCAATGCGGAGGTATGGATTATCATAGGCTTGCCGGCCACATAGTCGTAGATGACTGTGTCACTGAGTGTGCGGAGTTCGGCGAGACTGTCGGAAAGAACGCTGATCCATACAGCTGTATCCTCACCCTCTTTACGCGATACATTGTGGAGTGTTTCTCCGGTAGCGATGTCGATCACTTCGAGGACACCATCGATAGCGGTCAGCAGACGCGAACCGTCGGGGGCGAGACCGTAGCTTACCGACATGGAAGAGGCGGGGGTGTCGACCTTGTAGATGGTTTCAAGCGAGCGGGTGTCGATGACAGCGATAGTCGATGTGCTGTCGCCGGTGTAGTAGCGGTAGGCGAGGAGGGCGCCGTCGGGCGTGATTTCGGCATCGGCTATTGTCTCGGTTTCTGCGCGGGTTATGGTGACAGGGTCTGACGTGCCTGAGTATGAGCCTATTGTGAGCGTGTTGGCCTCATGGGTGACGTAGGAGCTGTCGGAGAAGCAAAGGATATTGTCGGCTGTGATGTCGAAGCCGTCGGGATAGGGCAGGTGAAGAGGCATCGTGCCGGTGGCGACACATACCCAGCCGGGAGTATAATACCAGGTCAGGGCATCGCGCAGGGCATGGTCGATGTTGCCGTTGTACGGTTCGAGCAGGCGGCCATCGTCGGCAGTCAGAAGCCGGAGGGCTTCGATGGGGTTGCCGCCGGCAGTCAGTTTCTGTGCCTGTGTGGCGGTGTCATTCTGCTCGGCGGTAAACTCATTGCGCTTGAGCCGCGAGCATTGCGTCACGCCAAAGAGGGTGATGCCGGCGGCAATCACTGCTAAAGCGGAGCAGAGGCACACGCGTCGGCGCATGCGGCGTCGGCGTTCTTTGGTATGACGCTGCCAGAGGGAGTCGAAGCTTACATTTAAAATCACGGCGATTATCTTGACTACGGTGCGGTCGATGCCTTCGGCGCGGAGGTCAATCCACAGCAGCTGGTCGTCGCCTTTAAGGGCACGCAACGCTTCGGGCATATAACGGTCAATGCTAATACCGTCGGCCATGTCGCCGACAACAACCGGAATTATGTGTGAACTGCGTCCGGCGCGGATAAAGTGCTCCACTTCTTTGCTGACCCATTCGGACTGTGCGGAGTGTATGCTGCATATCACTATGAGGTAGTCCGAATTGTCAAGCGCGTTGCTGATGCGGTCGGAGAGAGTGCCCGGGGTCAGGTCGGTATCGTCCTTGAATATGGGGCGTACGGTGGCGGGGATATCGGGATTTGCCTCGCGCAGTGCGACGGGGATATAAAAATGCTCGAGCTTTTTCTGGAGGGTGTCGGCCCAATAAGTGTCGTCGTGGGAGTAGCTGATGAACGCTGTGTATTCTTTCTTTTCCATGATGGTGATTTATTCGTTAGTGGATTGATGCATGTATTGTAGGGATGCACCGGCCCGGGCAAATTCTATCAGTAAGGTTAAATTTTTTTGCTGGGTCATTTATTTGCGGCTGCACCGGGGTGCAGCCCTACATGATGGCATGTCATATAATTGACGGTCATTTCAATTTTTTGCCGCAGCGGGGGCAGAATCTGTAGGCGGGGTGGTTGAAGTTGCCGCAGTCGGGGCATTCGAGGCCGTTGCGGAAGTCGGTGATTTCAAATCCCATCGACTGGATGAGACGCAACGTGTTCATGGCCATGATGCGGTCGTATTCTTTCTCGCCCTCGGGCAGTCTGCAATATTCCACGAGGTCGGGGTGGGTCTTTTCCTTGTCGTTGCGTTCGGGACCGAAGCGCCAGCCCTCGTCGATGCGGGCACGTGCCCAAACGTCGTGGGCGTTTTCGGCGATGGCTTCGACGAGTTCCTCGAGTTCGGGGGGGAGGCGTACGTCGTCAACTTCGATGGGGTGCGGGTCGTAGGAGTTTCCAACAGCAGCCGTCACCATGTAGTTGCGTGACGGCGCCCATGCTTCGGCGAATCTGTCACGGCTTACGGTCACGTCAATGTCATCGGCAGGGTCATAGTATGTGACGGTCGGGGCGGAACCGATACCCTTTACAATGACAGCGTGATAGGCCGGGATGGAGGCCGGGGAACAGCCGGCGGTGATATTCCGGTCGATTACGGCTATGACATCGGCGCCGCTACGTATGGCATTGTCGAGGTCGGTGATTGTGGCATCGTATCTACGGCTCACGGCGAGGCCCTGCGATTCGAGCACACGGCCGACGTTGTGCAGCGGGGTGCCGGCGGAGCGGAGCCAGTTGTTGACTTTGGCGACCTGCAGGAGCGACCATGAGTCGAACTGTGTGCCGCGTTTTTTGAGGATATGGAGCTCGCAGTCCCAGCTGCAGCTGTTCTTGTCGTTGGCGGCGGCAAGCCGGGTCAGTGGCAGGAACCTGTGGTGGAAGGGCTTCTGCTCAGTGGCGATGTCGGGGGCTGTGAGGATTTTCAGCATTTCGGCGAGTTCGCTGTCGTGGGGAATGCGTGACAGTATAAGGGCGACTTCCTCTTTGGAGGCCGTTCCGTCGATATATCGGGCAATCATCTCGTCGGAGACGTGTGGGTATTGTTTACTCTTCATTTGTAGGCGAGTTTGAGCGCAATGCTTGTGAGGCAGGCCATTGCGCGGCGTTTAATGTTGTATAGATTGTCAATTGTGACACCCATCTCGATGGCGAGCGCAGCCGGTGGAGTCTCGTCGAGGATGAGGCGCCGTATGACCATGCGGTAGCGTGGGTTGTCCATCGCGGCGAGCAATGTGTCGGTGTCCATGCGTGCATCGGCGGCATCGGCGGGGGTCTCTGAGTAGGTATCAGCGGGCGGAATATCCGGTTCGGCTGATACGTTCTCCACGATATTTTTACGGTAGCGGAGAAAGTAGCGTGTGGCGACGACCTTGAGCCATGTCATGAAGGAGCATTCGAAAGAGAACATACGGAGCTTGGCGCAGTCGTTGCCGATGAGGTAGGCGTAGAGTTCGTTGACAATCTCGCCGTAGTCGGGCGCGGCATCAAATATGCGGCGCATAATGGCGGTGAGCAGCGGACGGGCTGTTACAAAGAACAGTTGCCGAGTTATATGGTTGTCGCGGTTGATAAGTCCGTCGATAATTTCATGGTCGGTCATCGCAGGGTGGTATTAGTCCTGCAATATAGTCATTATCGGCGAGTTGTGCAAATTTTAAACGGAGTCTTTCACCGGGCGGACGGAGAAGCCGGAGTCTCCGCCCGTTTCGGAGAGGCAAACTTCCGCAGCCTCAAAGATGAGAGCGCAGGCATGGCACCCGTTAGCGGCTGAGCTCCAGTAATTGCCGGCAGAGCCAAAGTTTTCCAATTGCGGGGTGAAATCTTCGGCCGACTCGCAGCCATCAAACGGCGCCCACCATTTATATCCGGCGGCGGGGAGGAAGATGGAATTTCCGTTGACTTTGCTTGTCGCGAGGTAGCCGCGGCAGCTTCCTTTGACAGTCCATCTCCACTCGCAGCGGTCGATAAGTTCCTGAAACTCCTCCTTTGACGGGAGACGCCAGGGGGCGCCCCAGTTGGCGCGGGCCATGTCGCGGTCGCTGCCGGCGATTTCCATGTACGGAGGGGTGTAAAGTTCGCTGTCGAAATGCTGTCGGGGATCAGTTTCGCCGAAGGCGAAGTAATCGCCGGGTTCTTCGGGAAGGTATGAGCCGAGATTGCATGTGGCCCACTTTACCGAGAGGCCGAGGTCGATGTACTCGTGGTCCATGCCGTAACTGTAGTTTTCGGGGATGTATTGTTTGCTCTTTGCCATGGGTTGTAAAGATAATAAAAAATTAGAAAGCGGCGGCAATGTTGAAAATGATGTCGTAAAGTTTTTCGTCGAGGTTGGGTTTGTAGCCGACGATGGTCTGACGAATATTGCTGTCACTGCCGATTGCCATTATGACCGGGACTTCGTGCAAATCGTATTGAGCGAGGTAATTGAACAAGGCTTTGCAGCCGCCGATGAAATAGAGTTTTGAGGTTTCCCAACGGTTGTCGATGAAGCGTTGGATAATGCGCTGTTTCTCATCTTCGGAGTCGTAGCAGGCGATGAAGTAGTTCGGGGAGTGCCAACAGATGTCGATTATGGGCATTTCTTCGCCAAGGTAATCGCGTACTTCGCGTTCGGTGTCGCGGATACAGTCCATGGCCTTGTGGCACCAGTGGCAGTTTTCCCAATAGAAGGTGACGATGCAGGGGGTACGGAGCGGGAGGGTGACTTTCTCGCCGGCGATATTGGTGACTGTGACGGGGTCGAACTGACGTGCGCTGACATTCATGTAGAAGGAGGCGATGGCGAGCATCAGGAGGGAGGCAAATAATTTTTTCATGACTGTTTTTTGTTTTTGGTTTCTATAGGGACACGACGGGGGAATGAAATCTAACAGTAAGGGTGAAAAATATTCAATTTATGGGTACGCATTCGCCCGGACCCCGGGGTCGACTCTACATATTGCTTGTGCCCCGTCCTCCGCTGACGCGTCGGCACTTGGTTAGAATTGCGTTTTGGGGAGTCCGAGCTACGGCTTTCGTTTTCTTTAGTTTTCTTACTGCTGATGTATGAATTTGTGTTGTTTTTGTGGAAATATTTCTGTAAATTTGTATTTTAAAGGAATAAATCAATCAACACGATAAATAAATCAATTACACAGATATAATGAAAAAGCAAATAGTCACTGCAATGTTGGCAGCTGCTATCGCTTCTCCTCTTGCGGGGGGCGCGCAGGCTGCAGGGCATGTCAATCCGTTTCTGACGCCTTATGATACTCAGTTTGAAATTCCGCCGTTCGACAAGATTATACTTGACGACTATGTGCCTGCGTTCACCAAGGGGATAGAGGAGGCTCGCGCGGATATCGCCGCGATTGTGGCCAATCCGGAGACTCCGACGTTTGAGAATACGATTGTGGCGATGGACAATGCGGGCGCTACGCTGGAGCGTGTGAGCCGCGTGTTCTTCGGTATATCGGAGGCTGATTCGTCGCCGGCGATGGAGGAGATTGCCGCTGAGGTGACTCCGATGGTGTCGCGATATTCCGACGAAGTGTCGATGAACGAGGGGCTGTTCAACCGCGTGAAGTATCTCTATGACCACCGTGAAAATCTCGACAAGGCTCAGAAACGTGCTGTCGAGGAGGCTTACAAGAGCTTCGTACGCAACGGGGCGCTCCTGTCGGCCGCTGACAAGGAGAAGCTGTCGGAACTCAACCTTCAGCTTTCGGATTTGTACCTGAAATTCAACAAGAACCTGCTCAACGCCACGAATGCCTTTGCGGTATTTGTGGATGACAAGGCACGTCTGGCCGGACTTCCGGCAAGCGCTGTGGCCACTGCGGCGGCCGAGGCCGAGAAACGGGGTCACAAGGGGGAGTGGGCGTTCACGCTCCATGCTCCGAGCCGTCTGGCTGTATTGCAGTATGCCGACGACCGTCAGCTCCGTCATGACATTTACCGCGGATACACGTCGCTGGCTTCGTCGGGCGAATACAACAATCATCCTGTAATCAACGATATACTTAAGGTGCGTTCGGCAAAGGCCAAACTGCTCGGGTTCCCGAACTATGCGTCATACATGACCGACAATGTCATGGCCAAGACGCCTCAGAACGCTCTCGACCTGCTGATGCAGGTATGGCAGCCTACGGTCGATAAGGTGAAGGAGGAGGTTGCCGAAATGCAGCAGCTCGCCAACAACCGCGGCGATAAAATCAAGATTGAGCCGTGGGACTATTACTACTATGCCGAAAAAGTACGTGCAAAGAAATATGACCTTGACGAGAATGAGGTGCGTCAGTATTTCGAGGTTGACTCGGTGCGCAAGGGTATCTTCACGCTTGCCGAAAGACTGTATGGCGTGAAGTTCAAGGAGTTGCCCGATGCGCCGAAGTATCATCCCGATGTGAAGGTATATGAGGTGGTCGACCTCGACGGCAACCATGTAGCTGTGTTCATGACCGACTATTTCACACGTGCGTCGAAACGCCAGGGCGCGTGGATGGACGAGATGAAACCGTCATACGTGGCGGCTGACGGCACGGCTGTGCGTCCCATCATATACAACGTGTGCAACTTCGAGGCTCCGACGGCCGACTCGCCGTCGCTCCTGTCGCTTGACGACGTGGCCACGATGTTCCATGAATTCGGCCACGGACTGCACGGGATGCTTTCGCGCGCGAAATACAAATGCCAGTCGGGCACCGCTGTCGACCGCGACTTTGTGGAACTGCCGTCGCAGATTACCGAGCACTGGGCTCTCGAGCCGGAACTGCTCAAGGAGTATGCCCACAACTACAAGACGGGCGAGGCTATTCCCGATGCGCTGATTGAGAAACTTCAGGCGGCTTCGCGTCACAATGCCGGCTTCAACATGGCTGAGCGTGTGGCTGCTTCATATCTCGACCTCCAGTACGGTCTGACGGACTATACCGGTGATGTCGACATCAATGCTTTCGAGGAGAAGGTGGTGGAGGAACTCGGTATGCCGCGCGAGGTTGAATACCGTTACCACAGCCCGTATTTCAAGCATATCTTCGGCAGCGACGGTTATGCTTCGGGATACTATACGTATCTCTGGGCCGAGGTGCTTGATACCGACGGCTTCGAGCTGTTCAAGGAAAAAGGGGTGTTTGACCCTGAGACTGCGCGTTCGTTCAAGGAAAACATACTTGAGATGGGCGGCAGCGAGGATCCGATGGAACTTTACATCAAGTTCCGCGGACAGGCTCCTACGGCCGATGCGCTGTTGCGCCAGCACGGTCTCGACAAGCCGGCCCAGCCTAATGCCGATTTGAATAAGAAGGACTGAGGAATATATGTAGGTGTTTCAAAACCCGTGCCGGCATCGTCATCTTGTAGGGCTGCTCCATGGAGCAGCCGATTACTTGGGTTTATTATCAGTATATTGCGGCTGCACCGGGGTGCAGCCCTACAAGATGGCGAAGCATATTCGTATCGTATTCAGGGTTTTGCAAACCAATAACGATAATAATACTGAAAGATGGTGCGGACGCGATGAATCGCGTCCCTACTGTTGAAATAGAGATATATAATGCTTTGCCTATATCATACGTTTGGCTGCAAACTTAATTTTGCCGAGACTTCCACGATAGCGGAGATGCTGGAGGCGAGGGGTATAATGCGGTGCGATGAGGGTGAGATTCCCGACATTATTCTTGTGAACACCTGCTCAGTGACCGGGGAGGCTGACAAGAAGTGCCGTCAGGCGATACGTTCGTTTCACCGCCGCTATCCCGATGCGGCTATCGTGGTGACCGGCTGCTACGCCCAGCTTAAAGCGGAGGAAGCTTCCTCGCTGCCGGGGGTGGTGATCGTGGCCGGTACCGACAGAAAAAATTCCATACCTGAATATATCGACCGCTGGATTGCCGACAACAACGCGCAATGCCTGATAACGCCGCTGCAGCAGATGAATGCGTTCAATCCGTCGTGCTCGCGCGGCGACCGCACCCGCTATTTCCTCAAGGTGCAGGACGGTTGCGACTACTGGTGCACATATTGCACGATACCGCGGGCCCGAGGACGCAGCCGCTCGGCGTCGATTGACGCGCTCGTGGCGCAGGCTGCCGAGGTGGCCGCACGGGGAGGGAAGGAGATTGTCATCACGGGTGTCAATATCGGCGATTTCGGAAAGGGTACCGACAAGTCGTTTATCGACCTTTGCCGGGCACTTGACGAGGTAGAGGGTATCGAACGTTACCGCATATCGTCAATCGAGCCCAATCTGCTCACTGACGAGATTATCAATTTCGTGGCTCATTCGAAACGTTTCATGCCGCATTTCCATATTCCGCTGCAATGCGGGTCGGACGAGGTGCTGAGGCTTATGCGGCGCCATTACGATACGGCGCTGTTCCGCCACAAAATCGAGCGCATACGCGAAGTGATGCCGCATGCGTTTATCGGGGTGGACCTTATCGTGGGTGCACGTGGCGAGACGGCGGAGGAATTCGAGCACTCGTATGCGTTCGTGGAGTCGCTGCCCATTTCGTGCCTGCATGTTTTCCCATACTCCGAGCGTCCGGGCACAAAGGCGCTTGAGATACCACATGTGGTGAGTCAGGAGGAGAAGCATCATCGCGCGGCGCGCATGATTGCGCTTTCCGATGCCAAGTTGGCGGATTTCACGAAGCAGTTCGCCGGGACGGTGCGCAAGGTGCTGCTCGAGCACTCGGCGGAGGGGATGCCGATGGGCGGTTTTACCGACAATTACATACGTGTGTCGGTCGATGCTCCCGGCTGCCTTGACAATCATATCGTGGATGTGCTGCTCGGCGATACGGGCTGCGCAGGCGAGGCTGTGAAGGGTACTGTTACTGAAACGGGAGGAGGCTGTCATGTTTAGGCGGATAGGATATAAATTGGGTGACGGCGGCATGTGGCTGCTGTCGCATCTCCCGTTAGGGGTGCTTTATCCGTTCGGATTTGCCATGTACGGGCTGCTGTACTATGTGGTGAGATACCGCAGGAAGGTGGTGATGAAGAACCTTACGGAGTCTTTTCCTGGGAAAACGCGCGAGGAACTGCGCGAGACGGCGAAGGATTTCTATCTCAACTTTGCCGACTATATGGTTGAGACGATAAGGCTCGGGGGCATGTCGGAGCGCGAGATTCGGTCGCGTATCACGTATGAGGACCTGGATATTGTCGAGCGCTATCTTGAGGAGAAACGGCCTGTGGTGGCTTATTTCTCGCACTGTTTCAACTGGGAGTGGGTGACGTCGCTCGGCGTGGTGGCCGATGTGGCGGGTAGCGAGCGCTCGCAGGTGTACCGTCCGCTGAAATCAAAATGGATGGATGCGTATATGCTGCGTATCCGCGAGCGGTTCGGTGCCCGATGCTACGCGAAGGCGACGGTGTTCCGCGAACTGTTGCGGCGCCGCAAGGAGGGCATAACGACGTTCACCGGTTTTATGAGCGACCAGAAACCGAGCCACAATGACCCCGGATATATAACGATGCTGCTCAACCATCCGACTGCTATGATTACAGGCACCGCGACAGTAGCGCAGAAACTCGGGGCGGCGGTAGTATATTTCGATATGACGAAACTGCACCGCGGGCGCTACCACGTGCGCATAGTGCCTATCGCCGACGACGCATCGACTATGGCTCCCGACGAGATAACGGAGCGCTACACGCGTCTGCTTGAAAGCAACATCCGCCGCCAGCCCTCAATATGGCTATGGACCCACAAAAGGTGGAAACATCGCGTGGAATTGGGGAAGTAGGCAGAATGTAAAGGAGTAATTGAAAGTCTCGCGAATAAGAAATGTCTTTCCTACACGCCGACGTCCATATACTGCCACAAACTTGGAGTATTCTTCCGATTATCATGGCAATAATTCTTATTCTTAAGAGCAAGGTTAATAATAACATTTGATAAAATCCCGCTATAGTCCGCCAAAAGTGGGTCAAAAAACATAGATTTGGCGGATTATAAGCATATTTTAGAGCGTTCTAATAACCATTCTTGCGGACACTTCGCGGAAAAGAACGGAACCAGAATGGACATTCACGGACATTGTCTGTAACAATTTGGAGAATACTTCGAGGTGACATAATCTTTGCTGGACAGTTGGGTGGATTACTACCGCTATCACTATTGTATATCCGTATATACTTGTACAATCTCAACCGCATATCCGGCTGTTAGTCCCCGTATCTCCCCACTTCAGAAATATGAAAGAACTAATATGCCTGGTCAGACATTGAAATCGACCAGGCATTTAAAATATAGAAAGGGAATGTTAGATGATTACTTTTTTTCTAACGGAACCAATCTGTACAATATAAATTCCCTTAGTGCCTAATTCAATTTCGTTATCATTTGTCGTAATTATACGTTGACCTTGAACATTGTAGACAGAGATATTATCTGTGTCTGACTTTCCTCGGATATATAATTTGCGTCCTTTCACGCTAATATCAAGTTTACAGTCAACAAGTACATCAGATACTCCGGCACCTTCTTTAACTATAACTTTAACGGAAGCAGATATACCTGATCCATCACAGGAGGTAACCGTTATATTCGCCTCTCCATCCCGGGAATTTGATGAAATGGTTCCCTCTTCTGATACACTTACAATTGAAGGCGCAGAACTGTTCCATTTGAGTCTCTTGATAGATGCATCCTCAGGATTAATAACGGGGGATAGAGTCATGCTTTCATTAATGTCAATAACGACTTCCTCGGAATCGAAAGTAATCGATTCTGTTGAAATAAAAGGAGAATTCATTATCTGTGAAAATCGTTTCCAATAATCATCTCTCTGATAAGATTCCTCGCCTCCATTCGGCAAGAATAAAGTTGCATTCTCATATACGTTTTGCGAGAATCCACCTCCAACCGGAGCTTTCGGGCTGTTTGACACTACCACTTCTATCTTATCACACTGTCCGAAATTTGTGTATTCTATCGTGGTGGGCACAGCATTGATAACGGCTTCAATCTGATTCTTACATATTGCTGACACATTCTCTCCTATCTCGACAGATTTAAGTTTTGTCAACCCGTAGAATGGTGGATAATATATTATGTCATTATATACCGTTGAGTAGTTTGATGTTGAAGATCCTACAGTCCTTTCATAATACTTAGGTAATTCAATATCGCGGTTTATTACTATGCGTTCAATGGGCAATCCATAGAAAAGTCCATCATAATATCCATTACGGAATCCTGTACGCTTTTCATCTACAGTGGTAGCGTTAGGATATTGTGTAATCGAATTTGATAGATGCAGAGGCCATTTATGACCTATAATAATTGCATTGCTACTATATTCCATCGTTATGCTTTTTAGTTTACTGCACCCATTAAAGGCATTAATGTAAATGTTTGAAATACAACCTGGAATTACAATGCTATTTATAGGAGCCCTTTCAAAAGAACTTTTACCAATTCCAACAACATTATAATCTGTTCCATAATATTCCACATGTGATGGGATAACAATATCACGTTCATCTGCTACAATATTATCACTCACGATAACATTATTACCGGCCGTTATTGAGTATATTAAATCACCAACCATAAAATCCGTTACACACTCATGACTCTCAGACATATTCCAGAAGTTATTCCAAGGTGAAGCAGATTTGTATGAGTGTTCGGTCTCGAATGGGATGTACAATTTACAATTTAAATATATGTCTTTATTGAAACCAGTTGAATATGTAGGAGGTGTTTTTGACTTGCAATAAATTGACGCAAGCGCATTGCAATTTTCGAATGCATTGGCATCAATTTTTTGCAATTTAGTTCCTAATATTAGAGTTTTAAGATTTGTACAAAAATGAAAGGCCAAAGGCCCAATTGTGGTAACATTATTTGGAATTTCGATTTTTTCTAAAGAGATACAACCATTCGCAAAGTTTTCATCAATTGCGTTTAATCCCATGAGACTTAGACTTTCCATGCTTGAACAATTCTCAAAGAAACCATAAGCATAATGTTGTTCTGGTACGCCAGCAGAATACTTGGTATTAATTATTACCCCATCGAGACTACTCACGTTTGACGATACTTTCGCTGTCTTGATATTTTTATTTGAATAAAATGGAGGAGCCGTGTAGTAGATAGGGTGAAAATTAGAAAAAGACTTACTGGTTATAGATGTGGTTATTGAGCGACCAATATAAATATACTCAAATTCTTTATAGCAATAAGCTCCATTACGTATATAATAAGTATTACTAGAATCTGACCATAGTTCCTGAAATGTCCCGTTCCCAAAATTAAACTCAAGCGGAAGATTTCCATCAGTAATTATCAAATTTTTCACTGGACAATTGGGGATTGGGTCTGAAGATAGCGTAGTAATCCCGTTTCCTATAGTGAAAGACTGGAGATTCTCATTGTTTAAAAGAATGGACTGTCCGATATTGGTAACAGAATTCGGAATAATAAATGTAGTAAAACCGCAATTAGCAAATGCATAATCCTCAATCTTCTCGAGTTTATTACCCCATTCAATTTCGTGAAGATTTAGGCAACCATTAAAAACATTGGCTTCCAAGGTAATAATATTGGAAAGAGACACCTTTAATAAATTCTCACAATTCCTGAAAGCAGATGTACCCAAATTCGTAATGCCAGTTGGCAAGGTAATTTGTGATAATGATTTACAATTGGCGAACCCTGCTGCCCCTATGGTTTTTAGAGAGGTGGGGAAATCTATCTTTGATAGATTTATACATCCATTAAATGCATCATTACCAATTGTCTGTAAACCTTCCTTTAATACTGTAGAACCTAAATTTTCACAATTAGCAAAGGCACTTGCTTCAATCTTTATTACGGTCTCAGGAATTTGGACAGATACAATGTTACTATTTTTGAATGCTGAATTGGAAATTGATGTTACGGTTAGGTTTTTCCCTTTGAATATTACTTCAGAGGGTACGACTATTTCTCCTTCATATGTCACATCTGATGCAGAAACTGAGCAAGTCAGATCTGAGAATGATGTAATTGTGTATGCAATTCCATCTACCTCGAAATCGTAGGCAGATGCGGAGATGGACAGGCACAGCATTACCATGACCATCCAGAATTTTTGAATGATTGATTCCATGGCACTAATCTTTTAGTTCGAATGCATCAAGAGGCTGGACTATCCCTTTTGATGGTAAGATTTCAGGCCATACTGCCAAGGCTTCTGCCTCCCCGGATTGTGGAACACTTCGAGCTTCGCAAAGATATTCCTTTACAGCCAATTTCGCCATTTCGCGAAACTGAGCCTTTTTGTTTTGTTCGCCCGTAAATTCCACAGGAGAGCTAAACCATGCATTCATTTGCTTTCCATTCACCATGAATGCGACTCTGTAGTTGTACATAGTTTATAACATGATTGCCGCGGTCATCCCCTCGTTGGCTTTAGATTGGTTTATACAAAAAAAGCGTAGGAATCTGTATCTGTTACCGTCCTACGTTTCGAGGCTTCTCGCATTGCCCTTTAGAAGTTGGACGGCAACGTGCAGAAGCCCACGCCAGTATATGCAATCAATGCGTCCGGCGATATTTCTCCCGAAATATCGTGCCGAATGCAAGATAATCACATAACCACGGGCATCTACCGTTGCTCAATCCTTGACTTCTAAATGAAATTTTGCGAGAATTTCGAAACGTCAAGAATCAGCGCGGATAAACGCTTTCTAAAATGTCTTGCAACCCGCTCCGCTTTCCCCAGACCGGAGGTTGATACCCTACTGGCGTGGTCTGCGGGTCGGTCTGCAGTTGCAAAATTATAAATAATTTTTTGATTTTGGCATGATTGTGTTGAAAAACATATAATTGCGCATTGAAAGAGATTTATGCTGCAGGTGTGGCGGAAATACGAAGAGGCGATGTAAATCGGCGACCTGTCGGGCGCCTGTCCCATAGTTGGCTACATGCCCCGCACACCTCCGCAGGCTTCGGTGTACGGGGTTACGACTAAATCGGTGTCCTGTCTGACACCAAATGGGGATTATTAGTCTTGCATTACTCAGAAATTCATCTACAAAATAGTATTAGCGGTCGTTTATAATCATGGCTACTAATCAAAAGTGTGATTAGTCACACTTTTAGGTCATGCAAATATGGATTCTTTTGTCAATAAACAAAATTTGAAAGGAATTAATCAGTGGAGGGTATTAACTTAAGTTGAGTTGAGTGGAGCGGGGGCGTCTCGCCCCCGTGGTAACTTAAAGCAATAGCACGAGGGCGGGACGCCCTCGCTCCACTCCATGTTCCTTAAGTAGGGATATTCAGTTAATGACCTCAAACGAACTTTGTGAGCCCGGCCAGAGAGAG
>OFFM01000916.1_pt1 | contig 19270 bp, 19 predicted proteins | sample 1521401 | NCBI WGS metagenome assembly OFFM01 (sample SAMEA3504118, study PRJEB24116) | mouse gut metagenome | biome: mouse gut; feature: mouse-associated habitat; material: faeces | place: Denmark | collected 2011
GCAATATCATTGTCTCCGAGGCGGTGGAGGATTTTGTTGACCCGGAAGCCGAAACGACTACCGAAGATTGAGTATGAATAATTCCGAGATACAAATACAGTTCCCGCAGCCTGGTCAATGGGATGAATTCATTTTGACGCCCATTTATCAGGATTCGGGAGGTTATAGACCTCCGGCCCGCTATACGCAGGACGAGATTCCGGCGGAGCAAGCTCCGGCCATGCAGGCGGTAGTGGCCGCGCTGGTGGGACTGGGAGAGGATTGGCAGGCGGTTCAGGTATGGGCGCGGCTGGATCATGTTCTTGCCAGTTGGCCTATTTCGGAGGATGGGCCATTTGAAATGGCGGAGGCCATATCATTGACTGTTGAGGCGGTTAATGAGCAAGGGGGACGCCGAATTTTCACCCCGGCCCAATACCAGGAGTTCACAATCAAGGATCCCGCCGCCGTGGCGTTTTTTAAGCATTTCACTACTAAATAATATGAGCACGAATAAAGAAAAAGTGAGTTGGCTGACTGGTCTCCTGACCGGTTGGGGTATTAAAGAGAGTTGGGCAAAAGTCATTGCCGGAGCTGTGATTGGGGCCCTGGTTGCCGCGGGGATTCTGACGCAACCCGGCTGCGGTCATTCCGTGGACGTGACACCGAACCGCACGGAGGTATGCAAGGACGGCTCCTGCCTCGTCATTGAGCAGGGGCATATCTCCTATTCACAGGCGCAACCCGAAACGGACGTTCCGCCCGTTGTCCAACCCCTGAAAAAGTGAGGCCATGACCGGTTCCTTTGTCAACGTGTCCTTGCTGGGGGCCAATGCCGTGTCCGTGCTTGCATCCGTCACGGCGGGCAACCCCTTTTTGGAGTACATTCAAAACGGGGCCAGCGTGGCCGCGGTCATGGGAATTTTTCTGTGGCGGGAAATGAAACGGGCGGAACGTTATGAGCGGCTCTATGATGACGAACGCAAAAAACGCATTGATGCGGAAAATAAGTGTTCCGGCTGTGAGTTCGTCCGCAAGGCGCATGAAGAATTCCTGGACAACAGGGACTAGCACCAACTGCAAAGTTTTTTACAAGTTCCAACCATTTAACAATTAAATAATTATATGATTATCAAGGAATATCAGGAATTCAAACCCGTCCAGCGGGCCCTGGGGCTGAAAACGGATGGTTTGCCGGGGCCTGAAACGCTTGCCGCCGTAGCTCTGAAATTGCGCTGCCATGAAATTTGGTCTGCGGTCCAGGCCGCCGTGAATGTGACGCCTGACGGCATCCCCGGCCCTGCCACGGCCCACGGCATTGCCGCCGCCCTGAACATTGCCTGCCCCCGGTCCTGGCCTTCCCAGGCAACCGTCAGGGCCGGCCTTTCCATTTTTGGCCGGAGCGGGGATGAAAGCAACCTTGTTTCTATTGTCCCCCCTTATCCTTTATATTATGAGGGGCGGCCCGTGAAAACGATCCGCGTGCATCAGGCGATTGCCCAGGACGTTCAGGCGGCCCTGGCGGAAGTCCTGGCCGCATATGGCCTGGACCGGATCCGCGCGCTTCACCTGGACCAGTATGGCGGATCCTACAATGACCGCAGCACAGCCACCGGCAAAAGCAAGAGCATGCACGCCTGGGGAATTGCCCTGGACTTTGACCCGGCCCGGAACAGTTATTCCTGCAAGGCCCCCCATGCCGGGCTTTCCCGTCCGGAGTGTCAAGAGTGGTGGCAGAAACCGAATCGGGCAGGTCGGCGGGCAGCGAGCGCAGGGTACGTTTCCATTTAATCATGCCTCCATCGGTATAGACAAGGGCTTCGGTGCCGCGCACGAGCTGCTTCAAAGCCGTGGCGTCGGCGGTAAATACTTCGAAGTTGGGTCGCGTCCAATCCGCCCATTGCTGCATGTCTACGCCTTGCGCGCCCAATATTGCGGTAAATCCAACGCCGGTGCGTTGCGCATAGTTGTAGAGACGCTCTACATAATGGGCATGAATAAGATAATGCATGTCGGGCTCGGGGACGATCAGGAAGAGCTGCTGGCCGTCTTCAATGATATCTTCTGCCACATCAAAGCCGTCGGAGTCGAACACTGCTATTCCTCCGCCAAAGGAGTTGTCAGTCTCAGCCTCGGGAGCCTCAACAAAGGTCCAAGTACTGTCGGGAAGCTCGTCAAGGGAGAATTTGCTCTGCACTCCATCTTTTTCGTAGATATAATATTGCTCTTCAGTGGCTTGAGAGTTGCCTGTAAAAATGCCGGTTCCTGTCTTGTATGGCCTGAAATCCACAAGCGGCTGCACCTGATATCCGGCAAATGACAGGAACAGCGGGAAAGCGAGCGACACTATCACCACGAGCCACTGTATTGCAGCGGGATATAAGCCTCGCACACTTGTGTTGCGCATGAGGAGATATATTATCAGTGCCGACAGCACTACATTCTTCAAAAATGTAGCCGTGTTGGATATTATCAAGAACTCGCCGAAACAGCCGCAGTCGGCCACCGGGTCGGCTATCAGAATGTATAGTGTGAGCGGCAGCATTACCAACATCATAGCCGCCGCTACGGCTACAGCCGTCCGCTTCATGGCGCCGACAGCGATAAGTATGCCGGTGAGAAACTCAATGGCCGCCAAGGCCACGCAGCCGGCCAATACAGCCTCTTCAGGCACATTCATGCCCCATACGGCAAGATATTCGTTTACCTTGATGATGAAGCCCCACGGGTCGATTGCCTTTGCCCATCCCGATATTATGAAGGTGGCACCGACTGCGAGCCGGGCCACCCACACAAGGATACCGCGAAGCTTCATGCGTGTGCTAAGCTTCATCTTCGAGTTTTATTATCGCGAATACTGCGTAGTTTACCATATCGAAGTAGTTGGCGTCGATACCTTCAGAGACTTTTGTCATGCCCTTGTGGTCTTCGATTTCTTTTGTGCGCTGTATCTTTGTCAGAATAAGGTCGTCGAACGAGAGCACCCGCATGTCGCGCCATGCCTCTCCGTAGTCGTGATTCTTTGCCATCATCAGAGCTTGCGCCTCGGCGGCAGTCCTGTCGTAAAGGGCAAGTGCTTCATCGATGTCTATGTCTTTGGTGTCGGCATAGCCTTTGCGAAGCTGTATAACGCCCACGATGCCATAGTTGACGATACCTATGAACTCCGGCAATATACCCTCGTTGACCCGGGCTTCTCCGGTTGTCTGCAATGTGCGGATACGTTTTGCCTTGATGAAAATCTGGTCGGTGATTGCTTCCGGACGCATTATTCGCCACGAAGCTCCATAGTCGCCTAGTTTGGCGGCGAAAATCTCACGGCAGCGTGCTATCGCTGCGGCATATTCGGCATTGGTGTCGTGTGTGTTCATGTCTAATGTGTTTGTAAAACAAAATTACAAAAAAATGCCGTCCTCCCAAAAGAAAGACGGCATTTTGTATCGTTTGTGCGGATCAGAGCTTTTTGGCAGATCCGAAAGTTACGTTGAAACCGAGGTTGAGGCTTGCTGTGGCATGGCCTACCGGTACGAACTGAGGTGTTACGCTGAAGAACTGGTGGTCGCTGCCGATGAAGAAGTTGAATCCTTTGGGGTGGAAGTTGATCATCCAGCCGAACGACGAACCGTAGGTCGAAGCACCGTAGTTGACGGTGGCGTCAAACCATTTCACCGGTTTCACGGTGGCGTAGAAGCGGCCTTCAGTCCAAGATGAGCAGCCGGCGAAGTGCGATGAGAAGAGGAAACCGCCGGTGAGCTTCTTGTAGAAGGGCATTTTGTATTCTGCGCCTATACGTAAGGTGGCATGCAATGCCTGAGTGTAGGCGCCTGTGCCGTCTTTCTCGCGGTGGATGTTGATAACATCTTGGATGTCATCCCACATGCGGTCGAGCTGCTTGTCGAGTTTATTTTCCTCATAACCGTCTTGGCTGCTGTCTATGGCGATGTTGTTGAAGCCGTCGAATGTCCATGTGCCGGTGCCGGTGCGGCCGGTAACGGCATTGTTCCAGTTCATGAAGCCAAGGTCGTTGATAGCTGCCGAAAGTTCGAGGTCGGGCAGGAGCTGATAGGTGGCACCGAGGTCGAAGCCGAGGCCGAAACCGGCGAGGCCGAATTTGTCATAGTCGATGTCGCCCCAATCTATCAGGTCTGCGTCGGCAGGCTTGTCGAAATCTTTGCCGGCCTCTGCTTTTGTGGGTACGTAGAGACCCGAGCCGGCTGCCATCATAAGTTCGCCGTCGGCCTGTATCTGCCATTTGTCATGACCGAACATCACATCCATATTCTTGAGGTGTGCCGATACATTTCCTACACCGAGAAGCACTTTCACTTTCGCACCGATGTTGAGCTTGTCGTTGATACGGTGGCTGTGGCCGAGAGCGATTTCAGCCATAGCTGAGGCCTGCAGCTTGAGGTCGTCGAAGTGGTAGTGTGTGTCGGGGCCTGTCTGGCCTAATTTCATGAAGGCGAAGAAGTCTTTGGGAATGTCAACTCCCATACCTGCATGTACTCCGACAGAGATGGTGTTGTAGCCCTTGAACGCACGGAATCCTGTAGAAAGGATAGTGAAGTCAAAGTTGCCGTTGATGTGGTTGCTGTTGCCGAGCTTGTTGAGGAATGTGTTGGCGTCGACAGTAGGGCTCATGAATGTAGTGAGCTTGTATTGGCTTCAGGGTTGAGTCTTGTAGAGGAAGGTGTTTACGCCCACATTTGAGAACAGACTCATGTCCATGTTGGCAAGAACAGGAATCGAAATATAGTTGCGCTCGCCGGCGAAAGCGGGGTTGAGCTCGTGGCGGTATGAATATCCGTCGAGGAAGTATGCCGTGCGGGGAGCTTCTTGTGCGGCAGCTGTGAGCACTGAGCAGGCTGCTATGCTGAGTATTAGTTTTTTAGCTGTTGTCATGATGTTTAATCATTGAGGTCGACAATAACGCCGCCTTTCACGGTTATACGAATGTTTTCAAATTTGAGAGTCTGCTGATCATTGAGGTTTTCTCCTACAAAGGCGCTGTTTGATGTAGCGTCGAAAAGCAGACGAACTCCGTCGAGGCCGCTGATGTTCTTGCCGGTAGAGCGGATAGTGATCACAAGTTTTGATGTCGAGGGCTTCGTGAGTGATCCGGCTGTAACTGTTCCGTCTACATCGACGGTCACTGTGGTGAGTTCGTTGCTGTTGTGGTCAAGTGCGACAGCAGTGGGAGTCATGTCAAGGGGCACGCAGTTGATTACATCGGCGCTCACTTCTACTGTGTCGAAGTTGTATTTGTCGAGGTCGCTGTCCCAATCGGTCTCTTCATGGGTGTAGTGGAGCACCATGGCGTCGCCGAATGCCAAGGGGATAACAGCGCTGTAGTCGCAGTTGTAGGTATACTCAGCGCCGAGTGTATATTCGTTGACCTCGCGGATAGCCTCTGATGTGGCGCTGTGGAATGAGAAGCGGTCGGGGATAGTCTCGATGAGCTTGTTAAGGTCGGGCACTACGATATCGTTGGCGCTGCCTCCGACGGCTTTGCGACACACAACGAACTCAGTTGTGCTGTTGCCGCGGACTATGATAGGAGCGGTGCCGTAGTTGCGGCCGATACCTATGCTTGCTGTCTCAGATCCTTTATTGTACGACGACAGCATACCGTTGAGCTCGATCGACAGGGGCGATGCGTTGGTGATTGTGATGTAGATCTGCGGATTCTCAATGTCGAGGTGGTTGGCCGGGTCATTGAGGAAGTCGGGGATATCGTTGATGTCGAAGCTTGCTCCTTCGATGTTGATGTTCGGGTCAACGATACCTTTTACTTTCAGGATCTTGGCGGCAGATACTGTTGTGGTGGTGACAAGTGTAAGGTTGGCACGTGCTCCGGCCGGGAGATCGCCGATGGTAAGGCTTACTTGACCTTGTGTTTCGAGCTTGCTGTCGATCAGGAAGTGGCCGGGAGCATAGAGGCCTTGACCGGCAGGAACTTTTGTGAAGTCGATGTGGGTGAGTTTGAGCTTCGCAACAAGTTTGTGCGAGGGTGTCACGCCATAGCTCTCCTTGAAGCGGAGTGTGTGGTTGTCTACGCTTTCAAGGAATTGTGCGGTAGCTGCGTCGGCCACCACTACAGTCCATGCCTCATCAAATGTGGCGATGTAGCCTTTTTCAATGTATGCTGTGCCGCTGAAGTCGTTTGAGGTATAGCTGACTTCGAGGTTCATGTCTACGTCGAGGTCGGCAGACTCTACCGAGACGAGCTCTTCGGTCACATTGTCATCCTGAAGATGGATAACGTTGAAATCAGGGTGTGCGTCTTGCGATACCACGTCGAGACCACCGGGGTTATAGAACTCCGGAAGCACGGTGGTGCTGGTGTTGCCGTTGATATCGCCGATGGTTACCTCGGGTACTTCAAATTTTGAAGGCTCGGAATTGCCATCCTGAACAAGTACATAGTCGCCTTTCGACAGACCATAGTCGCCGTTGTTTTCCACGGCCTTGATCGAACTGTCTTTATCGAGATCAAGAATCTGGAAAAGAGTGATTACATCAGTGCTGCTTGCAGGAACAGTAAGCGATTCTCCACCGAGTTGGATTGTCATGTCGATGTCTTCGGTGAGGTCGTAGTCATGGTCTACGCATCCCGCAGCACCTGAGGCGATAAGGCTTACTGACAAAGCTCGTAAAGCCTGTCGCATCATAGCTTTTTTCATAAGAAATAATTATTATATGTATAATGATTTGTTATTGGCTAATGAGACTGCAAAGATAATATATTTTAACCATTTTTGCAACCTTTTAAACCAATAAAAAGAGCAAAAGAAAACACTTGCCCTCGAATTTTCAGAGGGCAAGTGTCAAGGTTAAGTAAATCGTATATTGCTGAAGTTTCGCAAGCTACACTTCAGTCAGGCAAAAAAAGGTAATAAAGGTAAAAAGGCAAGATAATAGTCTTGTAATTGAATAATTATTTGAAAGGTATTTTCTTGCCTGCCACATGCAATTGCCTTTTAAACCTTATTTGCCTGTTCAACTTAAGCTTGCGAAAGTTGAATTATATTACAGATTGCAATATTTCTCGATGAGCTCAAGCTCATCGTCGCTGAAACCGGGGGCTTCGACTGATTTGAGACTGTCGGCAAGTTGGGCCACAGAGCTGGCTCCTACAATCACCGATGTCACCCGTTTGTCGGCAAGCACCCATGAGAGTGCCATCTGAGCCAAGGTCTCGCCCCGTTCGAGGGCAAGAGTGTTGAGCGAGCGTATGGTGGCGATGAGCTCAGGTGTGATTTGTTCAGCCTTTAGATGTCCGCCACGGGCTGCGCGGGAGTTTTCAGGTATGCCGTTGAGATACTTGTTTGTGAGCAATCCCTGTGCCAAAGGAGAGAACGACACAAAGCCACAGCCACCCTCGGCGATGGTTTCAAGTACGCCCGATTCTATCACATGACGGTCGAGTATATTGTAGCGGTCTTGGAAGAGCAGACAGGGCACATCGCGTTCGCTGAGATATTGCAGGGCAAAGCGGGTTGCTTCGAGAGGCCAGCGCGATATGCCTGCATAGAGCGCTTTCCCGCGGCGGACGATGTCTACAAGCGCCTGCAAGGTCTCCTCAAGCGGAGTCTCCGGGTCGTAGCGGTGGCTGTAGAAGACGTCGACATATTCAAGACCCATGCGGCGCAGACTCTGGTCGAGCGATGCGAAGAGATATTTGCGCGAGCCCCAGTTGCCGTAAGGTCCGGGCCACATGTCATATCCCGCTTTGCTGGCTATGAAAAGCTCATCGCGGTAGGGGCGGAGTGATTTGTTGAACACATAGCCGAATGTCTCTTCGGCCGTTCCGTAGCCCGGCCCGTAATTGTTGGCGAGGTCGAAAGAGGTCACGCCGTGGTCGAAAGCGTAGTGAATTATTTCTTTGCTGCGCTGCAGCGGATCGACTTCTCCGAAGTTATGCCACATGCCTAACGAAACGCGGGGGAGCAGTATGCCGCTGCGTCCTGCGCGTGTATATTGCATGCCATTTTCATAGCGGTTGTCGTCGGCACGGTAAAGTGGTTCTATCATGGCAGTAAATGTAATTATAAAAGAAGCGCTCTTCGGCAAAGCATGTTTGACGGAGAGCGCACGATAAGGTATCTTGTGTTGTTTATTTTGCGGGAGTTGAGCTTGCAATCTTGCTCTGCACCTGTTTTGTGAGGTCGGTTACGTCAGAGCCGGTGTAGAGCAGAAGTTCCTGTGCGAGGGGGAAGATGATGGTGTAGCCACCTTCTACGCCTACGGCTTTGATTGCATCGTTGATCATAGACTGGATGGGAGCAATCTTTGCTTCCTGCGCGCGGGCGATGTCCTGTGAGGCGGTGTTGCGGAACTGGTCAGCTTTCTGCATTGCTTCTTGGATTTCCTGCATACGGCGGTCTTTTATCGACTGGGCAGTATTGGGGTCTTCCTGAATTGTCTGATATTCGGTGTAGAGTTTGTTGACTTGCTCCTGAAGTTTCTGGAGTTCGTCTTCATACTGCTTGGAGAGATCCTGCAATTCTTTCTGCATTGCAGCAGCTTCGGGCATGCCGGCGAAGACAGTGTTGATATCTACAACGCCGAATTTTTGTGCCATGGCGCCAAAGGGCAGTGCTACCACGAGGGCAAGAAGGAGTTTTTTGAACATATCTGTTTTTAAGTTTTATATTTCTATTTGCAAAATTAACTAAATTAATTGGAATAACCTAATTTGGCAAGAACATCGTTGGAAATATCGATACGTGGTGAGGCATATACGATATCCGAGGCGGAGGCTCTGTCGAAGATAGCCTGGAAGCCACGCTCTTCGGCTACTTTCTTGACGGCGTTATAGACGTCGTCCTGCAGCGGTTTGAGCAAGGTCTGGCGTTTCTGGTAGAGTTCGCCTTCCGGACCGAAATATTTATAGCGGAGCTCTGTGGCTGCTTTTTCCTTGGCTACGATCTCTTCTTCACGTTTCTTGATTTGTTCGTCGGTAAGGAAAACCTTGTCGGCGAGATAATTCTGGTACATAGTCTCGGCTTCTTTGCCTACAGCCTCCACCTCTTTCTGCCAGCGCTGCGAGAGCTGGTTGAGCTGTTCGTTGGCCATCTCGTAAGCCGGTACGTTCTTGAATATATACTCCATGTCTACCATAGCGAATTTCTGAGCCGAGGCTGCTGCGAAACCTGCAATGACAATGAGGAGTGTAAGGACAATTTTTTTCATCTTGCTGTGGTTTTTGAGGTTCGTATAGTATTAAGACATTTTCAAGACCAAAAGGTTTAAAGTCCTTAGAATTCCTGACCGAGAATGAAGTGGAAGTGCGAGCCGCCGCGCACACCGTCGACTTTGTCGAAGCCGTATGCCCAGTCGATACCCATCAGGCCGACCATCGGGAGCTGGATACGCACACCGGCGCCGGCACTGCGCTTGAGCGAGAAGGGATTGAACTCTTTAACCGAGGTCCAAGCGTTACCGCCTTCCACGAATGCGAGGGTGTAGATGGTGGTAGACTGCTGGAGCATAAGCGGGAAGTGGATTTCCAAGCCCATGCGGGTATATGCATAGCCTTCGCGACGCCACGGAGTGAGGATACCGTTGTCATAACCGCGGAGGGCGATAGTCTCGGTAGCGTAGGTATAAGAACCCGACATGCCGTCGCCGCCGACATAGAAGGTCTCGAACGGTGTCTTGAGGTATTTGTTGTAGCTGCCGAGCAAGCCGAAGTCGAAGCGGGTCATGAGCACCGGTGTCCACTGCTGGTTTGTCGACAGCGGGGTGTAGGTACGTGATTTGAAGCGGATTTTCCAATATTCAATCCATTGGTAGAGCTGTTTTTTAGACTCAACGGTATTGGCCTCTGAGAGCGCCTTCCAGTTGCGTTTTCCGGTGAAAAGCTGTGCCGGGGGAGTAATCTGGAGGTTGAGCGAGAACTGTGAGCCCGAACGTGTGTAGATGGGGTTGTCGATAGAGTTGCGGGCGAGGGTAAGGCCGAGCACGATGGCGTTTGACGTACCGGTGTTCATGTAGTAAAGATAATCCCAGTTCTTGAGGTAATACCAGTTGTAGCCGAGCTCGGCGGTGAAGGTAAACCAGTCATCAGGCCATTTGAGGCGCTTGCCGAAGCCTACGTTTACGCCGATCATCTGGAGCACCTTGTTGGGGTCGAGCGACTGCTCGTAGCTGTTCTGGTAGTAGTCGTTGTAGCCGTAGTTGCCGTAGCCGCCATAGTAGCTGCTCGGGTATATGCCGTAGCCATAGCCGTACATTGATGACGAAGCCCACTGACGGTTGTAGAATGAGCTGTTCACGCCTGTCTGGCGGCTATAGTAAGCCGATACAGAGAGCGAGTTGGGTCGTTTGCCGCCAAACCACGGGTCGAGGAATGAGATGGCGTACGACTGATAGTAGCGTGCATTGGTCTGCGCGCTGATAGAGAAGGTCTGACCCTCGCCCTGAGGTATGATACCGCGGTAGGTGCTGGGGTAGAGGAGGTTCTTTATCGAGAAGTTGGTGAATTTGAGCTGCAGCTTGCCGATGATACCGGTCTGACCCCAACCGAGAGAGAACTCGATCTGGTCATTGGCTTTCGACTCAAGGTTGAATATGATGTCTACAGTACCGTTTTCTTCGTTAGGTTCGGGCTGTATATCCATAGTCTCGGGGTTGAAGTGACCAGTCTGGGCAATCTCGCGGGCAGAGCGCATGAGGTCGGACTTGCTGAAGAGGGCGCCGGGGCGTACACGCAATTCACGGCGGATAACCTTCTCATAGAGGCGGTCGTTACCGTTGATCACCACATTGTTGATACGTGCCTGCGGGCCTTCAATCATTCGCATTTCGAGAGATACAGAGTCTCCTGAGATTTCTTTTTCGATAGGCACCAGCTGATAGAAGAGGTAGCCATGGTCCATATAGAGGTTGGCAACGGCGTCGTCGTCTTCGTTGAGGCGTTTGCGCATAAGTTTCTGGTTATATACATCACCGGGCTTCATATCAAGGAAATAGTCGAGGTATTCGTTGGGGTAGATAGTGTTGCCAACCCAATTTATATCCTTGATATAGTATTGCTTGCCTTCGTTTACATCGATATATACATCGACTTTGCTGTCGTCGTAGGGCACTACGCTGTCGGCAACGATGCTCGCGTCGCGGTAGCCTTTTTCGTTATATTTGTCGAGGATTCGGTTGAGGTCGTCCTGATAGTCTGATTCAACGAATTTTTTCTGGCTGAAGAGCTTGAGAATATCGTTTTTCTCATTGGTTTTCTTCATGGTGCGCTTGATTGTGCGGTCGCTGAGCACCTCGTTGCCGTTGATATAAATTTTGTGCACTTTAACCTTTGAGTGCTTGTCGATTACGATGTCGACAAACATCTCATTCTTGTTGGAGAGGTCTTCGCGCAGACGCACCTTGCAAGTGGCGTTGCCGAAGCCTTTGTCTTTGTAGAATTGCTCTACGATACTTTCAATGCGGTTTACGATATTCTGTGTGATCTGGTTGCCTTTGACGAGCTGTAGACGGTCCTGCAGGTCTTTTATTTCGCCTTTCTTGGCACCGATATATTTCACTTCGGCGATACGGGGCTGGGTGCGGAGCACTATCTTGATCCAAGCCTTGTCGCCGACGGTCTTCTCAAGCACGATACTTGCTTGTGCGAACAATGTCTGGCGCATAAGTCTCTTCACGGCATTTGTTATGTCGTCGCCGGGAATTGCCACGCGGTCGCCCACTTTCAGGCCTGCATATCCGAGAATAAGGTAATCGTCGTAGTTGGGAGCGCCTTCCACGCTGATTCCTGCAATCTCGTAAGTGCGCGGCATAGCCGAGTAGAGCACACGGGGGTTGTAGATAGTGTCGTTAGAGGTCTGAGCGTGCATCGGCAGCACAGTGCCGACAAGCAGAAGGCTCAGGAGTGTAAGCAGAAATATCTTTAATCGCATGATGTGATGATGATATACCGGTATATTATTTATTATTCTCATTGTCAGTCACCTGTTCGCCTGTCTTACCGAAGCGACGTTGACGCTGCTGGAATATGGCGATATCGTCGCGGAAATTCTCGCGCGAGTAGTCGGGCCAATAGGTTGGGTTGACAATAAGTTCTGTATAAGCTATTTGATATAGGAGATAGTTGCTTACGCGCATGTCGCCTCCTGTCCGGATGAGCAGGTCCGGGTCGGGCATGTCGGCAGTGGCAAGGTGGCCGGCAAATATCTCTTCATTGATTTCTTCAGGTTTGATTTTTCCGTCGGCGGCGAGGCGTGCGAGCTCGCGGGCAGCCATCACAATCTCCCATCGTGCCGAGTAGCTCAGCGCCAGCACAAGAGTGAGGCCGGTGCAGTGTGAGGTGTCGGCTATACATTTGCGCATACGTTCGGCTGCGAACGCGGGCATGCGGTTGAGATCGCCTATGGTTGTGAGACGGACATTGTTTTTGATCAGGTCGGGAGTCTCGCGCTCAATGGCGGTGACGATAAGCGTCATCAAGGCGTCGACCTCGGTCTTGGGGCGTTGCCAGTTTTCGGTAGAGAAGGTATATAAAGTTAGGTATTTTATACCAAGCTCAGAGGCCTCCTCAGTGATACGACGTACTGTAGAAACTCCTTCAACGTGTCCGGCGGAGCGTTCGTATCCCCGCGCCTGAGCCCAGCGGCCGTTGCCGTCCATGATGATGGCGACATGCGCCGGCATACGTTTGCGATCGAGTGTTGCTTCTGTGTTAGTCGACATAGTGGCAGGTTTCGCAGCGTTTTCCAAATTCGTAAGATATGCCCACGGTAAACCGTGAGTACCAATCCGTGTTTTTGTAAAATGCTGTTTTGATTTGATTTAAATCGGCCAGATCGGGGCCGTCGAATTTATCGCTGAAAGCCTTGGTCATGGTAAATTCCACGCCGAGGTTGAGTCGTTCGCGCAGTTTGAATTTCACACCGAGTCCCATGGGGATGGTGAATGCCGCGGCAGTGTTACCGCCTGACGAGGCTATAGCGCCGCCTATGCCCACTGTGATGTAGGGCGACCAGCGGCGAAGACGTTTGTAGGTCTCGCCTATGCCGTAAGCGAAGAAGTTGAATTCGCCCCGCACACTAAGTTCGTATACATGAGAAGTAAAGCTGTAGCTTGCCTCGCCGGGTAAAATGTCGGACATACCTGATGTGTCGCCGCTGAGTCCGAAAGTCGAAAGCACGCCACGCAGAGCCCATCGGGCGTCGCCGATATAGCGCATTGAGAGTTCGCCGTCGAACCCGGGCTTTTTGAAGATATTTGAGCGGTTGGCGTCGCCTATATATCCGCTCATGCCTATCTGTGCGCCGATATCAAACTTGTAGGGGGCTGTCTGAGCTTTTGCCGTCATACCACACAGCACGCAGAGGCATGCGGCCGCGAGGCACATGCGCTTAGGGTGCGATATAATCTGACGGGATGACATTGCTTATTGTACGGGCTTGACTGTGAATCGGTTGATTACACCTCTCCATATATAAGGCGATAATGAGCCATCGGCAGTATAGCCGCCGAAGAGGTAGATATAGGGGCACTGCCAGTCGGTGATTGGCTCTGTGGCGCGAGAGGCCATATATTCAAGCCAGATGTTGCTGCGCGATTCTGTGATGGTCTGGTCAACAACAAAAGCCTGTGCACCATAGAACGACGGTATATAAAGCGGTAGCTGCACCAGATCACCACCTTCGGTCCATGTCATGCCGTAGTTGACAGAGGTGTAGACAGTGCGGTTTATATTTCTTCCATCGGTGCCACCCAAGGCGAGCAGACACACATATTGATAAGTAGTGTTGATGTTGGGTGTGCGGAAAGTATAGTAGGGCACGAGTGTGATGTTGCGCAGATTCTTGCCGATGCCGTTGACAGTTATGCAAGCCCATTGCTTGCCGTCGAATCCCCAGACGTCGGAAGTGGTCAAGCGGTCGGCGGTAGTTCCACCCATCATTATCACCTGCTTGCTGTCGGCCATTGCGAAGTCAAGAGGCAGCAGTTGTGATGTGTTGAAGATCGGCATACCGGTCGGTACTTCATATTCATTATCGCCGGGATACTCTTTCACTACATATTTATTGTTGTTCTTGGCTACGTAGAGTACTTTGTCACCGTAAGCGCCGAGGATAGATTCGGCAGAGAGGCCGGTAGTTGTCCAGCTCTTGGCGTCGGCAGAGGTATGTAGGGTCTTGTCACGAAGAATGTAGAACTTGTCGCCGGCGGCTGTGAAAGATTCAAGGTCGGCATTCCCGTAATTCACTTGCGATGTACTCCATGCGCCTGCCGGGTTGGCTGCGACGGAGAGAGTCATGGCGCTGTTGTTTCCGGCAAGGCAATAGTAGCCGTCGGAAGTGGCGACAGTCTTCTGTGCTGTAGGCGTCGAGAGAGTGGTGGGCAGTTCGCGACGGGCGGTGCGGTCCCAAGAGAGAGAGTCACTCTTTTCTTTGCTCACATTTACTGTAATGGTATATGTGCGGGTGGTCAAGCCGCTGTAAGATACCACTTCCATTTTTACCGGATAAGTATAATCAATGGAGTCGGTCGGGTTTTCTCCGTAATTATAAACGGTATCGGGGAGATTGTCGCGTGTTACTGTCAACTTTACAGATTGCACGATATCGACAAACTGGATGTCGGCCACGAGCTTTTTGGTAGAAGTTCCGTAGGGCAGGGGGGTGGCGTTGAAAATACGCGCGTTCTCAAGATCTATTGAGAAGAAAACAGAATCAAGGCCTACCATAACCTTTTTATCTGCCTGAAATGCAAATGCGGAAGCAGCGACATTGGATGACGCGTCTTCCGAGACATACTCTGAATCAGAGTTACATCCCACGAATAAAGTAGCGGATAAAAAGGCCGCCAAGCTCATTGCTGTGATTTTCCTCATTTGATAATGAATGATATTTCAAGCTGCAAAATTAACTTTTTCGCTTCAACGAGGCAAACACTTTGTCTTAAAAGTGCTCAAAATTGGTGCATTTATATGTTTTTAACGCCCCGGCGGCCGATATGCGAATAAATTTTAACATCTTAAACGGGGGCGGAGAGGTCGTTGATACGTTTGGCGGAGGACGGCTCGCCCATGAATATGGTGGCGAGTCCGCTGAATTTGTCTGCTTCTTCTGTGGTGAGCAGTTCGAGCGAGCCCTTGCGCGTTATCCGCTTGTCCATCTCGGGGTGGCGGCGCAGATAGTCAAGCAGCGAATTGGCTACGATGTCGCCTTGAATCAATACTTTGATGTCAGAGGGTACGAACTGACGTATTTTATTGTAAAGCAGGGGGTAATGTGTGCAACCCAATATTATGGTGTCGATCTCGGGATCGGCGTCGAGCAGTGAGTCTATTTCTTTCTTTATGAAATAGTCGGCTCCGGGGCCGTCGCCTTCGAGGTTTTCAACCAGTGGTACCCACATGGGGCAGGCGTGAGGGGTGAATATGATGTCGGGGTGGAGTTTGGCAAGCTCCATGTCGTAGGACTGCGAAGCCACTGTGCCGGGGGTGCCGAATAATCCGACATGGCGGGTGGAGGTATATTCTCCTATGATTTCGGCTGTCGGGCGTATCACTCCGAGCACGCGGCGCGTAGGGTCGATGTCGGGCAGGTCGTTTTGCTGAATTGTCCGCAGGGCCTTGGCTGAGGCGGTGTTGCAGGCTATGATCACCAATTGACAGCCACGCGCGAAGAGGTAGCGCACAGCCTCAAGGGTGAAATGGTATACGAGATCGAACGAACGTGTGCCGTAGGGCGCGCGGGCGTTGTCGCCGAGGTAGATGAAGTCGGCGTCGGGAAGAGCTTTGCGCAGCTCTTTAAGTATTGTGAGACCGCCATAACCGGAATCGAACACCCCGATAGGTCCGGGGTGTCCGATTGTCGATTTTATGGCTTGTGAAATGTCTTTCATCCGATTTTTGCGCGGATAGCTGCTGTGGCTTCCTCGTAGCCGGGTTTTTCGAGGAGGGCAAACATATTTTTCTTGTAAGCCTCAACGCCGGGCTGGTTGAAAGGATTTACACCGAGGATGTAGCCGCTGATACCGCATGCAGCCTCGAAGAAGTAGATGAGCTGGCCGAGGACGTTCTCGCTGATTTCGGGGAGGACAATTCGCATATTGGGTACACCGCCGTCAACGTGGGCGATACGTGTGCCGAGCTCTGCCATCTTGTTTACCTCGTCGATACGCTTGCCGGCGATGTAGTTGAGACCGTCGAGATTGGCCTCGTCAAAAGGAATGCGGAGTTCGTTGTCGCTCTTCTCAACAGAGAGCACAGTCTCGAAGATGGTGCGTTCGCCATCCTGAATCCATTGACCCATTGAGTGGAGGTCGGTGGTGAAGTCAACAGCAGCGGGGAAGATACCTTTGTGGTCTTTGCCTTCGCTCTCGCCGTAGAGCTGTTTCCACCATTCTGCGAAGAAGTGGAGCTTGGGGTTGTAGTTTACGAGAATCTCGATTTTTTTGCCGGCCTGATAGAGGGCGTTGCGAGTCTCGGCATATTGGAGCGCGAGGGTGTTGCTGCCGTCGAGGGTAGCCTTTGCCATGTGGGCGGCGCCTTCAACGAGTGCGTGGATGTCATATCCGGCAACGGCGATTGGCAGAAGTCCAACCGGGGTGAGGACAGAGAAGCGGCCGCCTACATTGTCGGCGATGACGTATGTCTTGTAGCCTTCTGTGGTGGCAAGTGTGCGGAGAGCGCCGCGTGCGGCGTCGGTAACTGCAACGATACGTTTGCAAGCCTCTTCATGGCCGAGCTGCTTCTCGAGCTGCTCGCGGAGAAGACGGAATGCGATGGCAGGCTCTGTAGTAGTGCCTGATTTGGATATTACGATAATACCGAATTTCTTGTCGCTCAGATAAGTCTGAAGCTCAGCCATGTAATCTTCGCCGATGTTCTGTCCTGCGAAGAGCACGCGGCAACCTTTGGCGGGCTCGAGAGCTGCGAAATTGCTCTGGAGGGCTTCAATCACAGCTTTGGCGCCGAGGTAGCTGCCGCCGATACCGATAGCCACTACCACATCGCAATTCTCGCGGAGAGCAGCTGCAGTAGCGTTGATATCATCAAGCAGAGCTGCGTCGGTGTCCTGCGGAAGGGTCACCCATCCGAGGAAGTCGTTGCCAAGGCCGGTGCCGTCGGTGAGTTTGGCAAGGCTCTCTTTGCCTGCGGTCTCAAAAGCGTCGATTTGTGCGCGGCTCACAGTACCGAGCACATCGTTGGTTTCTAATTCGATATGTTTCATTGTTGGTATGAGTATTAATTTTGTGCAAAAATACTCAATCCCTTGCAGTTTTCAAAATAATTCTTCAGGCGATCAACTGCAGATTGACCAATCGGGGGATATTCAATGTGTTATTACCGCCTGCATTGTCTGATGAATCATGCTAAAGCGAAAAATATTTGTATGGGAGTGAAAAAAGTATTATTTTTGCGCTCATAAACGAAAAACTTTTACAGGAATGAAAACATGTCCCAGATGCGGCCGTCAGGCCGACGATTCAGCTCAGGTTTGCTCAGGATGCGGCTACGGCTATGCCTCCTCTTACCAGCAGGCAAACCAGCAACCCTATCAGCAGATGAGCGACAACGCATTTGACCCGTGCGGTCCGGAAGGTAAAAGCCGCGGTGTGGCCGCGCTTCTCGCCATACTTCTCGGCGGCTTGGGTATTCAATATTTCTACATGGGTAAGACTACAGCCGGTATTATATCGATAGTTCTCTCGATTGTGACTTGCGGTCTGTGGAATGTAGTCATGCTCGTTCAGGGTATTCTGATGTTCTGCATGACAAACCAGCAGTTCCGTCAGAAATACGTGCTTTCCACATCTACCCTTCCGTTATTCTAAAAGCATATACTTAACATAAACATAACAATGACAATCGATAACTTTGATTTCAAAGGCAAGAAGGCTATCGTACGCGTAGACTTCAATGTGCCCCTTGACGAAAACGGTAACATTACCGACGATACCCGTATCCGTGGCGCTCTCCCCACCCTTAAAAAAATCCTCAACGACGGCGGCTCACTCATCATCATGTCGCACATGGGCAAACCTAAAGGCAAGGTTAACCCCAAAATGTCGCTCTCGCAGATCAAAGACGCTGTAGCCAAGGCTCTTGGCACAGACGTTGCTTTTGCTCCCGACTGCGCCGCTGCCGGCGATATGGCCGCAGCCCTCAAGCCCGGTCAGGCACTGCTGCTTGAAAACCTCCGCTTCTATCCCGAAGAAGAGGGCAAGCCCACCATCGACAAGGCTGATCCCAACTACGACGCAGCCAAGAAGGAAATGAAAGAGCGTCAGAAAGATTTTGCAAAGACACTCGCTTCATACGCAGACGTATATGTTAACGACGCCTTTGGTACTGCACACCGCCGTCATGCGTCTACCGCAGTTATCGCCGACTACTTCGACGCCGACCACAAAATGCTCGGCTACCTTATGGAGAAAGAGGTGAAAGCTGTAGACAATATCCTCAAAGATATCAAACGTCCGTTCACCGCTATCATGGGTGGCTCGAAGGTGTCGACCAAAATCGGTATCATCGAAAACCTCATGGACAAGGTTGACAACCTGATTCTCTGCGGCGGTATGACTTATACCTTCGCCAAGGCTCAGGGCGGCAATGTAGGTCTGTCGATCTGCGAGACCGATAAACTCGACCTCGCCCTCGACATCATGAAGAAGGCTAAAGAAAAAGGTGTAAACCTCGTTCTCGGCACAGACTGCGTTGCAGCTGACGCTTACTCAAACGACGCCAACACCCAGATCTGCTCAGTAATGGATATTCCCGAAGGCTGGGAAGGTCTTGACGCAGGTCCCGAGACCCGCAAACGTTTCGCCGACGCTATCCGCGGCAGCAAGACTATCCTCTGGAACGGTCCTGCAGGTGTGTTCGAGTTTGACAACTTCACCGCAGGCAGCCGTGCTATCGCCGATGCCGTAGTAGAGGCAACCAAAGACGGTGCATTCTCACTCGTAGGCGGTGGCGACTCAGTGGCTTGTGTCAACAAGTTCGGTCTTGCCGATGAGGTATCTTACGTATCTACCGGCGGTGGTGCTCTTCTTGAGGCCATCGAGGGCAAGGTGCTCCCCGGCGTAGCCGCAATCAAAGGAGAATAAAATAGAAGTTTATTCATAGCCATTGGAGATTCCCTCACAAGGGGAGTCTCCTTTGTTTTCTGTTTTTGGCAGATTTTAGGTGAAAAAATGCTAAAAAACAATCGTGGTGATTGTCGGTTGATAAAGAATTAGTATTTTTGCAAGCGAAATATGCGACAGTGGCTCAGTTGGTAGAGCATTGGCTTCCCAAGCCGAGGGTCGCGGGTTCGAG
>OFFM01000917.1_pt1 | contig 19264 bp, 20 predicted proteins | sample 1521401 | NCBI WGS metagenome assembly OFFM01 (sample SAMEA3504118, study PRJEB24116) | mouse gut metagenome | biome: mouse gut; feature: mouse-associated habitat; material: faeces | place: Denmark | collected 2011
TAGCGCAGATAATGGATAACTTCATCTTCATGCCCTTTGAAAAAGAGCCTATTTGTTTTCTTTCGGGGATTTTGAATTTTTTTAGGTACTGTCTGTAAAGGTTGCTATCCCACGACTTATATACGCCGGATAATATTTTTTCAATATCTGACACATTAAATACGTCATGGAAATTGCACTCATCAAAGACAACTCCAATGTCCTCTTTGACAGCGGAAATTGTGTTTTCCTTACCGAAAATCTGTATCTGTCCATTATCCCTCTTTAATTCATCAAGTATCAGGTTAATGGTCGTACTCTTACCTGCCCCGTTTTCGCCAATGAAGCCGACAATCCTGCCTTTCGGAACTTGAAATGAAACATGGTCTAACAAAAACCCGTCAAACTGTTTACATAAGTCCCGTACTAAAATGTTGTTTTTTTCCATACATTCGCCTCCTGATTATTCCTCGTAAAACAACTTCAAAATATTGGTCATTTGTTCATAACTGATTCCATGCGCCCTGCCGATTTCCGCAACCTTTTGTAACAATTCCTCTGCCACACGCAACTGTTCTTCTTGAATAAACTCTTTGTTTTGTGCTGCAACAAAGCTCCCTTTTCCAGATACGGTTTCTATAAATCCGTCACGGGTCAAATCTTCATAAGCTCTTTGGACAGTAATAACGCTGATATGCAAGTCTTTAGCTAATACCCGCATGGACGGTAACGCTTCACCCGGAGATAAAGTTCCGTTCATAATCAGATTTTTAACCTGCATACATATTTGCTCATAAATAGGCTTGTCACTGCTGTTGCTTATGATTATTTCCATTCATTCACCCCTTTCCATGCGTACTGTTTGTAATATGCGTACTTAGTCAATAAGTACAGTATAGACGTTCTTTGATTTATTGTCAATATCCTTTTTATTTATTTTAAAAATTAGAGGTTGAATTACTAGAAAAACAAAAAAGGAGCCATCAAGCAGCCCCTTTCCTCGTTTCATCAATATTTCATTCTGTTTTCATCATTAATCTGCATACTATCACGGAAACCCTTATATTATCACGAAAACTCCCATCGGATTTCCGTGATAATAACCAACTTTTGCCTACGAGTACATACTATCAGGCAAAAGAACGCCAGAACAACCGTTCGCACCCTCGCCAATGTAAAAATACCCTTAAAAGCACACGGAAATAATGTAACTTTGGAACCTATGTAGTGCCGAAAGTACCGTGTTTACGGGCTTCCTCGGCTTTCCGTGTCCGTATCTGCCGGAACACCTTTGGATGCCAGAGTTATCGCTCTTTTATCCTGTCTTGCAAATCCTAACCTACATCTGCCATCACTGCCCCAAAAATCTGGCTCCACGCCCACATCTCCCATATTCATACATCTTCATGGCAAGCAACTTGGTAATCCTCTCCATGCCGTTCAGGATAGTCTCCACATCTTCATCCTCATCTTCTCCCAGACGTTCGCACAGATTACGTCCTGCCTGGTACACATCTTCATACAAAAGGCAGCACTCTTTCCCCTCGGCAAATTCATCCTCAATGTCAGCCTGCTCCGGCAGGGAATGTGATCCTTCTGCCAGAAATCCGTTCATCTTCTCAAAAATCTGTTCCTTCTGCATAGTGCATCCTCCTTTTGTCTCACTTTTACAACCGATTTTAATATGGAATGCTACTAAAATCAATAGTAGTGGTGCAAAAAGTGAGACAAACTTCTCGACACATTTCGACACTAATGGAGGATACTATGCCAAAACCAACAGGATCATCAGGAGAAAAGAATCTGGTCAGCAGCCGGCTCATAGAACTCAGGAGACAGCAGAACCTCTCGCAAAGGGATCTTGCCCATAAGCTGCAGCTTGCCGGATATGACATGGACAAGAACGTGATCACCCGTATCGAGACCAACAAAAGGTATGTGACGGATATTGAACTGCGGGCATTATCGGAGGTGCTGGGCGTCAGCTATGCCTATCTGATTGACGGGACGGAAAGATAAGAACAGGATGCCGTTGGCCATCCACTGGCCGGTATCCTGTTCTTCATGCCATATTTCACTGATCTCCATTTTCCAGGGCCATCTTTCAATGCACGTCCATCTTCCCTGCCCACCTCAGCCCCTCGTTCTCCTTCAGGAGCCCCATATGGAACAATACCTGTATGCAGTCCGCATAGCCCTGGATGTAGGCACGCTTCTCCTGGGCAGATGAAAAATCCTCCAGGCACTCCTTCATCTCCTCTGCCCTTTCCTGTCCGTCTGCAGGCAGGCTTTCCAGAAATGCCTCCCATTCCTGCTCCGTCTCCTTCCATGCCTCCAGAGCCGCTTCATATTCCGGCGTGCGCACATAGCTCTCCCGTTTCACATTCTCCCCATTCAGAGTGCCTAAAAACTGGGCAAACTTTAACCATACATCATTTAACATTTCACTTCTCCTTTTTCTGTTATATTTTCCATGTTTCCTTATATTTTTACTCTTACTGCTCATTATACATATCATAGGAGAGTTTTATCAACTATAACCGCTTAATTATTTATGTCATAGCAGATAAAATTAGTCCATAGCAAGGAGGTAAGAGGATGGAGGATTTATTAAATCAGATCGGCAGCCGCATATTGAGCCGCAGGAAACAGCTCCGCATGACACAGGAGGAACTGGCGGAAAAAGCGGGCATCACCCCACAGACAGTTTCTTCCGCGGAACTTGGCAAAAAAGCACTGCGCCCGGAAAATATTATCCGTATCTGCTCTGCCCTTGACATCAGCACCGATTACCTGCTCCTTGGTGAAACAAATGCCAGTGACCATTCCATACTGCTCACCAAAATTTCAGACCTTCCTCCCATACAATACCGCCATCTGGAGGATATAATCAACAGTTTTATCCTGGCACTGGAAGAAAGGGAAGCACAGAGCGGAAAATGACCTCCCTGTGCTTTTCAGCTGCTCCGAAACGCTGACATGGTATCTGCAATCAACGCAAAGGTTGCCTGATCTATTTCTTCCCGTGGCTCCTCTCCCTCCGTTCTCTTTTTCGGTCTTACAGTCCTCCGCTCCGCTATATGCTCCCTGCCTGTATCTGACATGGAACTGTTCTGCCTTATATCCTCTTTCCCTGCCAGAATCTCCGCAACGATTTCTTCGATTGCCGCCCTGTCTATGGTCTGGGGAATGGCAATATCCGGTGTTTCCGGGCAGTTGATATAGTGGAGGACCGCATTCACAAGAAATTGTGCCTTACTGCGCGGCCCCTGTTTTTCCAGCAGACGTATCACGGCGTCATGGGCCGGATCATTTTCATTAAATTTGATACTGAACCGCTCCCGGTCTTTCTTTCCACCCATAAGCTCACCTGCCTGCCGTTTCCATCTTATAGAGAAATTCATACCCCTTTGCATTGGCATTGATATCCTCCACAAATAGTGCATTTCCCACCTTCCCGGAAGCTTCGATCTGCCGGCGCAGAAGGATGGCGCCGCCGCCCACAAACACCACCATGCCGGACATCAGATCCAGCATACGCTCCCGCAGGCTGTTTGCCAGGTCATTTACAAAATCCTGCGCCAGCTTTTCCACAAGGGAGGAGACTTCCGGGGCATAGGTGCTCTCACCGTCCTTTAAGATACCGTCAATATCCGTTTCTTCCAGCAGGATGTCAAATTCTGAATTGGCCTTCGTCCGAATCCGGTTATAGAGCAGGATCACTCCGTTTTCCAGGGAATCGCAGATACTCAGATCCGCCCGGCCAGAACGCATCATCAGGTAGTCTGCCGTAAACCCGCCGATATCTACGATAAGCACCCTCGGCTTATCTAACAGCCTGTCCATCATGGTCACTGCCGCCGCAAAAGCCTGTGGATAGCAGCGCACATCCTCAATATAGATGGTGTACGGGTTGTCGCGGTACTGGAAGTTTACAATGCCCCTATTGGAAAAATACCGTATAAAGGACTGGTTCTGCGCCCCATAATGTGCTGGCGGAAGCCCCACTGCAAGAGAGACATGCACCACCTCTTCCCCATACCTTTCCTTTAAATGGAGTTCTTCTGCGATCCCGAACAGGGTAAGGATGAAAAAGCGGTCATCCTCCGTCTTATCTCTTTTATAAGGAATCCTCTGGTTTGACAGCGTATAAAACTTTCCCTGGTATTCCAGGATGTCGCTGCCGAACGGCCTGGCAATGCTCTCCACCAGCCCGGACACAAAGGGCCTGCTGTGGATCGTCTTCATCTGTTTGTTCCCGTGGTCGATTGCAATTAACATAGTTTTTCATCTCCTTTTTTCCTTTATACTTATTCTTTACGCATTGAATACGTCTTTTTTCAACAAAAAAATAAAAAAACAGGACCAGCAGCATATTGACTGCCGTGTCCTGTTTTTTACACCATAACTTGTCCTGCCCTCTCCGGTCAGGTATGTATCCCATAGTACGCCTTTTCCAGATTCTCCCGGCCGTGGAGGATAACTCCCCCGCACATGCCGTTCCCATAGGGCGTCTGTTCCTGGAAGAAAAAGCTGTACGGTTCAAAATCATCATACACCGTGATCTGCCTGCTGCCTTTCCATCGCAGGAAATGGTCAGCCATGAACTTCCCCAGTTTTTTCCGCAATGCCTTCGTCTCCGCCACTGCTTTCAGATTTCTCCTGCTCTGGAACTCAATCTTTGGCCTGCCGCTTTCCTCTAAGGACAGCATCTTTATCTGCATACTGTCCTCCCGGCTCTGCTTTATGGAACTTTTAAATTTCTTATAGGAAAGCCGGACCGTTTCCGTCCTGCCGGACACCTTCCCTCCCCCTGCGTCACTGAGCCAGGTAAATTCTATTTCCAGAATCTCTGCCTGCTCGAAAGATTTCCGTAATGACACTTTTGCAAAGGAGTGGATATCGGATACCGTCATATATCTTTTTTCTTCCAGTTCCAGCAGTTCCTTCTCCGTAAGGACAAAGCCCTGGGGAGAGTGGCAATCTTTAGAGAATGTCCGCAGAGTAATGCAGTCCTCGGATGCGGATAGTTTTATCATCGTCCTGTTATTCATCTTATAGCCTCCTTCCAAACAGGGGAGAGCATCTGTTCCCTCTCCCCCGTATACTATGATTTACTTGTTTCTGGCCGCAGCCTGTTAAGGGGTATTTCACTCGCCTGCCATCTGGAAAAACTGTGCCGGCGTCAGGACCTTTATCCCCAGTTCCCTTGCCTTTGCCAGCTTGCTCCCGGCATTCTCCCCGCAGACCAGGTAATCCGTCTTTTTGCTCACCGAACTCCCGGCATGGGCGCCCAGGGATTCAATCATTTCATTGATGCCGCTGCGGGTATAGGGTTCCACCTTTCCGGTCACCACGATGGTTATTCCCGCAAAGGGATTTTCCCTTACTGCAGCCGTATTGTCTTCCGCTGTCCTTTTTTCGATATGCAACATTTGCTGTAATACCTCCCATATATACAGATTTTCTTCATCATAGAACCACTCATGGATATTGTTGTGCAGGGTATCCCCAAAATCGGGGAGCTGCGTAAAATCATACTGCCGATGCACTGCGTCCTCAAATTCCTCCAGGTCACTGTGGAACACCCCGGCAAGGGTCCGGCTGGCCGTATTCCCCACCATAGGGATATCCATGGCGATGAGATACCGCTCAAAGGTGGTGTTCCTGCTGCCCTGGATGGCATCCCACAGGCGCTGCCAGGATTTCTCCCCAAAGCCGTCCATCTTCACGATCTCATCCTTATGCCGGTCAAGCCCATAGATATCCATGCAGGTGTGAAGCCATCCTTTTCCAATGAATTTTTCCAGAGTGGCCTCGGACAGTCCTTCGATGTTCATGGCTTTCTGGCTGGCAAAATGCACGAACTGGCGCAGGCGTCTGGTCTCACAGCTCTGGTTATCGCAGAACAGAGTCTTAGTAATCTTATCTTTTCCATTTTCCACGGAACGGCTCTCATGGATGCGGGCAGGTTCCCCACAGCAGGGGCACCTTTCCGGAACGGCCTGCTCCATGACAAAACGGCCACGGTCCAGATTTTCCTCCACATGGGGGATGATCATGTTCCGCTTGCTGACCAGTATCCGGCAGCCGGGCATCAGCTCCATCCCCTCGATAAAGGAAAGGTTGTGCAGGCTTGCCCTGGATACCCCGCATCCATCTATCTCCACTGGCTGAAAAACTGCCACCGGCGAGATCTCCCCGGAACGGGAAGGGTTCCACTCAATGAAGAGCAGCTTTGTCTCGTGGAGTTCATCCCCAAATTTAAAGGCCAGTCCGTCCTTATAGTGGTGTCCTGTCCTGCCGCAGGACCGGGAAAAGGCAATGTCATTATAGGAGGCCACGATCCCGTCAATGGGGATGTCATTGTCCTCTGCAAACTGCCGCAGATTCCCGATGCCGTCCGCCATCTCCTGGCTGGTCAGCTTCCTCCTGCTGATGACAAATTTACAGACCTGGAAGCCCAGTTCCGGGAGTTTCCGCAGTTTCTGGGATTTTGATCCCATTTCCTGAAATCCTTCCACCACGGCAAAGGGCATGAACATCACCCTGCGCTCCCGGCAGACCGCCGCATCCAGAAGGCGCACGGAGCCGGCAGCCAGGTTCCTTCCGTTCTTGTAACGCTCACCGCTGCTGTCCGTCAGGGTTTCCTGCAGTTTCAAAAAATCACCGGGGCGGATGAACGCCTCCCCGCTCACCACCAGACGTTCCCTGTGGGGAATGTGCTGTGGTATCCCGGAAATGCCCCGGACATTGTGTGTCACCACTTCGCCGGTATCTCCGTCACCACGGGTGGCAGCCTCGGCCAGTTTCCCGTCCTCATAAGTCAGCTTGACCGTCAGGCCGTCCAGTTTTAACATCAAAAGGATCTGATGCTCCCCTGCAAAGGAGACCAGTTCCTCCACGCTTTTCGTCTTGTCCAGTGAGAGCAGCGGGATCGGATGGCCTGTCTTTTTAAGCTCACTGACTGCCTGAAAGCCCACTGTCTGGGTGGGAGAATCTGCCATCCATATCCCCGTTTCCTTCTCCAATGCTGCCAGCTCGTCATACATCCGATCATAGACTTCATCGGTAACAGACGGGGCATTACTGTTATAATACTCATCCCTGTACCGGTTTAACTGTGCAGTCAGCGCCTGTATCTTTTCCCATGCGTTCTGTGTCATTTAAGCCACCTCCTGTCCTGTGATGCGGAATGACATGATGAGATATTTTTCCGTCTTCTCCTTATCGTTACAATATATACTGCATATCCCGTCCTCGAATTTCCAGAACGGGGCGTTGCTCCACCAAAGGACAGACCCCCTTCCATTGTTGGCAAGGGTAACTTTACACTCCGGTTCCTCCGGCACGATGCTGTAAAACCCCTGGGTGTTTGCCACTGTGACCTTCCGTTTCTGCCCCACGTACTCCGGACGGCAGTGGGCGGTGATCTCGAAACAGGTTCCTTTCTTCAAAGTCTTTTTCAACTGGCTCAGATTTTTTACCATACTTATCTCCTTTCCGTTTCAATGTTTAACTTTATGAAAAGAAAGCGGATACCATAAAGACATCCGCTTTCTTACCTATGCAGCAGCCGCAAGTGCGGGGGCATGCAGAATCTCTTTTTCCCATACATCCAGAAATCTCCTGACTGCGGGGGAAGGGGACTGATTGCCATAACAACGAGCCTGCGCCAATTCCCCATTTTGAATCTCAACGGTACAGAGAGATTTACTCTGTTCACTGGCTTTCCGGACAAACAGGATGGTACTTTCCCTCTTAACAACCTTCTTTACATAGCTTCCTACACAATGATGCAGGTTCTGCCCTTCTTCCAGAATCTCCTTTGCAGTATGGGGAAGGAGTACAACAAACCCATATTTTACAAAATGATACTGCTGATTCATCTCCTCAAACTGTTTCTGTATCTGCCTGTCATAGACCAGGGCCTGCTCTTTGTCCGAAATATCATTCACCTTGTCATGGGCTTTCTTTAAATCAGCCGGAAAAAGGACAAAACTGTTTTTCAGATCTAATTCCAATCCTTCGCTCATGCACAGGTAATCCCGGTAATCTGTCAGGATATCTTCCATTTTGTAATACCCCCCACTTTGGTAAGGGCTTGTTTTACAAAACTTTGCGTACTGTTCATTTACATACTTCATCAGCTTATACGGTGTCATATGTTTTAATGGAACAAGTACATTTTCTGCCCTGCTGATATTGTAATTCCCACACCAGCGCAGCAGTTCTTCATCCAGCTCCAGGTTTGCATGGAGAAACGCCCGGATCAGTTTCATCTGGCCAAGTCCCGGATTTACCCTCTTGAGCAGGGGAAGGTGGCTTTTATTGAGCCCAAACACTTCCTTTAAATTCTTCCCATTTGGATTAAAACCGGAGTCTGAACTATAATAATGATTATCATGCGCAACACTCTCAGCCAGGCGGTACAGATGAAGCTTTACCAGATATTCCAGCATCGGGTAACGATTATATCTCATTAAATACTGGATAGCATAAAGGGGTTCCCTATCTGCCAGATAAAATTCTTTCAGCTGGGAATACTGCCATGGGGATTCTTTCAATACCTTATGTAAATTTTTTACATACAGAAATCCCGTCTGATCAGCTTCAAAATTATACACCCACCTGTTGATTACAGGACGTTTTCCCGGTTTCCACGGCGTAGGCCTGTCCCTAAAACCGTAGCTGTAGTAATAGCATTCTTCCGAAATGTTCCCGGCGTCATCCCAGTAAAGGAATGTCCTGGCATTTTCATAAATGCTTTTATACGGTTCCCTTTCATCTCCATACTGATAATAGATTTTAATGAACCGTACTACGACCTCATTCCTGGAAGTACGCTGAAGTACCTGCAGCGTATTCTGGTCAATGATCATCCCACGTTTTCCACGGCTCTTAAAGGTTACCTTTGCCTTACAAACAGGGCATACGCCTTTTTCATTATGTTTTACACCTGTTATCAGCACTTCGGCTTTACATGCGCTGCAGAATCCCTCCATATCCTTTCTCTTCCTGTTATAAGTATAGAAAAAATAATGCGGTGCAATCTCACGTTCGATCATATTTCCGATATCTCTGGGTAGGGCAGGAACTGCCTTCATTCTCTCACGGATTTCTTTTTCTTTTTTTAATTTCCGCTCCCACTGTCTTTTTTCGATGATGTCACTCTGCAAATAATACAGGCTGGTAAAACCTTTAACTCCTTTCTTTTTACAAAACTTTGTCACACGTTCCTCATCACCGGCCATATAAAAGGCACACCGCCTGCTGAAATCATAATCCCTCTGCAGGTTACAAAAGGCGGCCGCACTCCAACGGGTGCTTCCATCCTCTCTGCGGCATAAAGTGACATACTCTGTCCGGCTCTGGAACATGGTCAAGACAGGCTGGAAATTCCCTGCTGCCGCCTGCTCCCTCAGATAGATATACAATACCAGAAGTCGTTTTCTACCGATATTTTTCACTGCTGTCCGTACAATGTATTTCACTTTCTCCGCATGGAGCAGCCCGTGATTCTGGTTCATTTTAAACCCCGGATCTGCAAATTTCCGGCATTCTCTTTTATTTATTTTCATCTGCATTCCCCCCTATCCTGCAAGACCTGCCAGAGTCATCTGTTCAAACTGCCCGCCATCTGCTCCTTTCTCCTGCGGTTTCTTTTCTTCCTTTTTCCCATTCTTCTCTTTTCCTGCAGTTTTCTTTCCCGCAGCCTTTGTATTTTTAGACATAACACTGGATTTACCGTTATATGCCCTGGGAACAAATTTCTCCTCCTTCTCCTGATCCTCTTTTGCATCCGGGTCACGGAAATATTCCTCTGCCCACTGGTAACACAGATCGTCCGGCACATCACTTCCATAAACGCCGTTTTCCGGCTTGATATCATTATCCTTCATCTCCTGCTCCACAAACTCCCTGGCTTTCCGGTTGATATAATAGAAGCAGTGAATCATGGTCCTGCGGGGATGCATGGTCAACCTGGCAAAATCCGGATCTTCCAGGCATAAAGTCTGGATATATTCTGATACGCACTCCTTCATATTCCTGCGGGTAAGTCTTTCTGTATCAGCGCCCACACGTTTCATGGCTTCGGCTGCCACTTCCTCGTCACTCAGGGCAGACATTTTGGCAAGCTGTGCCTGTTCTGCCTCCCTTTTTGCCCGCTGTCTGGCCTCCCATTCCGCTTTGCGTCTGGCCTCTGCCGCCTCATGCTCCGCACGCTTTTTATCCTCCGATTCTTTTTCCGCACCAGAGGCTTTTGTTCCGCTCTCCACGTCCTCGGTATCCTCTGTTTCATTGTTTCCCGGACCGGATTCTTCTTCCCCGTCCTCATATGCTGCATCCGGATCAGTTTCCTCCTGGACCGGAAGGGAAACCGCAGCCGGTTCCTGCCTGTCGGTGTCAAAGGGCACCTCTCCGGCCAGATCCCCGCTGTCGGTAAATCCATCGGAGAATCCGCTATCTTCCTTTTCGGGATCGTCCGCCGGCAATCCCCCGTCCTCAAAAGGGTTTTCTTCCATACACACTTCCATGTTCATATCTTCAAATGCACTGTTCATATCTGATCTCCTTTCATCAAAAACGGCATGGAGCGGGGAAAACCCATTCCATGCCATAGCTGCCGTCCGCCCCTCATCCCCTCATTTTTTCGCAAGAAAAGGAGAAAAGCGTACAGGTTCAAATGTGCTGCCGTCTATGTAAAAATAGCGGCGGCCTGTTCCATCGTCCAGCTCCACCACATCCGAAGATGCAAGGGGGCGTCCTTTGTATCCTTCCGGCACCTGCTTTTTGTAGTGTGCCGAAATCTGTTCCAGTATTTCCGTATCTTTCCACTGTTCCGGACAGGCAAGCTCCGAATCGCATACCAGCCGGTAATCCGAAGCCGGGGGCTGTTCATATCCTGCCCTGTGCAGATCCTGAATCCCCTTAAAAGCAAAAGGGATAGTCTCCCGGTCTGCGTCAAAGGAAAGCTGGTAAATGCGGAACCTCCATCTGCGGTGTGGGAAATTCAGAAGTTCATCTGACAATCCCTTTCCTTTCTGGCAGAAAACCGCCCGGCCTTTCTGTAAATTCTGATCCCCACCTTCTTTCTGCTGTTTTTCTTTCCGGAGTGCAAGCTGCCAGTCATCGATCCCCTTGTAATTGGGATTCCAGGTCAGCCGCCGGCACTCCATTCCCTGCTGCCTCGCCAGCAGGTATATCTTGGAACTTCCTTTCGCGATCATCTCATTGCTGTACTTGTCCATGTCGTGGGCCTCGATGATCAATTCCGTACCGTTCTGCGCCAAAAGCCCGAACAGAGGCCCAAGCTGCGCTACATTGTTTGCCCCTGCCACCGCCACAAAAGAACGGTTCAGCAGTACATGGGCAATGTCCGCTTTCAGTATCCCCTCCGTGACATAGATGGTCCGGGCAAAGGGATTCCCTATGAAATGCACCGGGCTCCCGGAAGTGACTCCCATATTTTTCGTGGAGGAGGAAAGCCAGATATATTTCGTCCCGGCCTTCTCCGGCGGGTCATCCTTATCCTTAAAGGGAACATCCAGGAGGATCTGCATCCCCCGGATCAGCCCGTCAATGCCGATGGCCGGTATCAGGATGCCCGCCGTGCGGCTGCCAAACTTTGCAGTCCAGTATCCGCCCTCATGGAGATAGAACCCTGGAACTCCCTCCACCTTACTGCTTCACCAGCCTCTCCGTCAGGGAGCGGCACAGAAAATAGGGCGGGGTACTCTTAAACCCCAGGCTGTCGATCTGTTCATCCGAAAGCCCCCGCTTCTCTGAACGCAGGTGCGCCCGGTGTGCGGAAGTCAGGGACAGCATTTCCAGCAGTAGGGAATAGGTCTGGTGTATCTCCTGGGGGCTGGCACGCTCCGCCTGGGAAATCCCGGTTTCCTTTTGGCTGCCGGCGCAAAGGTTCCCTGACGGAACCCCTGTGCCGGGATTTATGTTCTCTGCCTGCCCGTATCCCCAGGAAGTATCCCCGGCCTGGAGGGCGTCACAGATCTCCCGATAGGCTTCGGAATTGGTGGTATTGTTGACCCTTGCATACAGGTTCAGCATCCCGCCGTGTTCGCCGCAGTAGTTGCACCGCCACACGTTCTTGACAAAATTGACATTCATCTTCCCTCTCCGGTCGCCGCAGAACGGGCAGTCCGTATAAGCGCTGTCCGCCTGCCTGCGCCGGATGCGCAAATGCAGCAGCTCCACCACATCCATGATCCCGAACGGGAAATCCTGTGAAAACGAGCCCATCGCCTGCACCCTCCTTCCTTGCTGTCTCCTTTTGTGCGCTCCATTGCCTGCGTTTATCCGGCTTTTTTAGCAGCCAGGGAATCCAGCATGATCTGGGCCGCCGCGCGGAGGATATTGTTATCCCCCCGGTAGCCGCCGTACAGATAGAATTTCAGGCTGGGCGGCCGCCGTTCTGCCACTTCCGCTATGGTCTGCCCCTTGCAGACGCCGGTATCCACTACTACCTTTCCGGCTTCCTCAAAGGTCATCAGCTTGACGATCTCTTCCACTGGCATATCCGGCGTATACCTGGCATCTGCTTTTTCCTGTACCGTTTCCCCGGATACAGGCAGGCCCAGGACTTCCGGCTCCGGACCTCTGCCTTCCGCATTTTCCGCACTTGCCGTATTTCCACCGGCAGATGCGGCGGCCTCTGTGGGAACATTCTGTCCGCTAAGCAGCGCCATCACATCCTGGACTGCTTTCCCGGTATCTCCCTCCATATCCTTCCTTTCGGAAACAGGGAGGTTATTTCCCGTTTCTCCCGCCGCAGGCATTTCTGCATTTTTCTGTACCGGAAGGGATTCCGGTTCCCCTGCCCTTACAGGCTGTTCCCCGGTCCCGGCAGGCTGTGCCGTTCCCTGAACCTTTGTTGCCTGCAGTCCCACCGGCAGGCTGCTGTTTTCAGCCGGCTCCTGAATCCTGGCTGATGGTTCCGTTTTATTCTCTCCACTTGCTTCCATGGTCTGCACTGCTCCTGCAGAGGGCTGTCCTGACGGTTCCTGTGCGGCGCCGGATTGCACCGGGAGCGTTCCGAAACTTTTTCCCGGACCTGCCGGAAGGCATTCTGAGCCGCCCTGGGAACCAGCCGGAAGGCTTGCCGCAGCATTTACAGCCGCCTTTGCGCCCTGGATGGGCAGCCCGGAGGCCTGTGCCGGGTTTTCCTGCTGCGGTATCTCTTTCTTTTCCGCTGCAGCCGGGAACGCTGTGACCGTACTTCTGGCTGGCGCCGTATCCGGCTGTTTCCTTTCTGTGGAAACCGCAGCTGTGCCCGTCAAGGCAGTTGTTTCCTTCTTCTGGGAAGTTCCATTGAAAGGGATCCTGCTCCCGTAACGGCTCCCTTTTGCGTCCATGCCCACATCGGCGAACTGGATGCCAAAGCCTGCATCGGACAACGCCTCATCCATAGCCGCATACTGTGCCGCCTGGATATACTGCCCTCCCGGCGCATCTTCCTTCGTGCAGCTGGAAGTAAAGCTGCCAATGGGGTTTTCATCGGTGCGCTCCAGAAAAACCTGTGCCTCATAGATCGCCATCTGCTCCGTGATGCGCAGGGCGTTCAGACGGATGCGGCCTTTGGGGTTCGCAAGCCGGAACCATAACTTTTTATAACGGAGATCCAGCTGCATCATTTCCTCCCCGTTTTCCGGGGAGATGATACGGCGGAGCAGTTTCAGGGGGTTAAAGCCCGGCACCTTGTTCAGCTCTGCCACCGCAGGGATATTCTCGTACATGGTTGCTGTCTGTTCATTCTTGTTCATCTTAAAACTCCTTTCTTTAAATAAATAAGGGATACCCCGTGCATTTTCTGCACCTGCATCCCATTTTTAACCTGCTGCCTTCAGTTTTTCTTCCAGGAACCCCGGCACCGCGATCCCGGCGCTCCTTGCATAAGCCTTGTAATACAGGCAGATGCGCTCTCCCAGAAGGGTATTCCTCCTGCTGATCTCATTCTTGTGGATGGCCATGAACAGCACGCTCTTTTCTCCTGCCAGCACCACCCTCTTCTTTGCGCGGGTGATCCCGGTATACAGAAGGTTCCGGTAGAGCATGATATAATGGGCCTTCAGTACCGGCATCAGCACGATGTCATACTCGGAGCCCATGGCCTTATGGATGGTGGTCGCATAGGCAAGATCCAGGTTCACCAGATCCTCCGTGCCGTATTCCAGGCTGCGGTCCTCCCCAAAGTCCAGGCCAATCCGTTTCCCCTCCGGCGTATCCTCCACATAGCGGATAAATCCCAGATCGCCGTTGGATACCTTATCGGTGTTTTTAGTCTGCATGATGCGGTCTCCCACACGGAATGTCTTTGAACCCACACGGATCTCATCCTCCGTGGACTGGAACGGATTCACGATCTCCCGGATGGCGGCGTTCAGATGGTCCGAGGATGCCGCCCCTTCTGTCCGGAATGGTGAGAGGATCTGCACATGCTCGATCCCGTTGCTCTTGATCTCCTGGCAATACTTATCAATGATGGCCGCTGCTGCGTCTGCCTGGCTGTCACAGGACAGGAACTGGAAGTCATCCCCATAATACAGCTTGGTACTGCCGTCATGGATGAACCGTGCGTTATGGGCGATCAGGCTGTCCTTTGCCTGGCGGAATACCTCGTCCAGCACTGTGACCGGCACAAGGCCGCACTGAATCAGTTCCTTGAACACATTCCCTGCGCCTACGCTGGGCAGCTGGTCCGGGTCACCGACCAGGACGGTCTTCGCCCCTTCCTTCAACGCGGGAAAGAACTTGCCTGCAAGCCACATATCCACCATGGAGAACTCGTCCACAATGACCAGATCCGCGTCCAGGCTGTCCTTTTTTCTGCCGCGGCTGCCCTCATCCTCCTCACTGACAAGCCCAAGGCCGCTGTGAAGGGTGCATGCCCCGTCAAATCCGGTACTCTCCGCCATCCTGCGGCTTGCCCGGCCCGTAGGCGCCATAAGGACGATCTTCCTGTCGGGATGCATCCTGCGGTAAACCTCCAGGATGATCTTCAGAACGGTCGTCTTGCCCGTACCCGGCGAACCGGTGATGATGGACAGGTTATAAAGAAATGCCGTCAGGACTGCGGCTTCCTGTTTCCCGGAAGTACGGAGGCCCTGTTCTGCCCTGACCGCCTCAATGATGGCGGTAATGTCTTTTGCCTGCGGCCTTTCCTCCGCCAGAAGCCTTGCGATCCGGCTGGCAGTCTCATCCTCCTGCGCGAATGCATTCGGGTGGTAGATGCTGTCCCTCATGGAGACCACGGAGCCGCCCAGGATCATAGCGTCCAGTTCCCGGCCCACTTCCTCCTGGCGCACACGCATTTCCGGAAGCGGGATCTTTTCATTCAGCATCTTAAAAGCTGCCTTGCACAGTTCTTCCCTTCCCAGAAACAGATGCCCCTGCTTTCCCTTTGCCTCGTCCAGTGTGCAGTGGAGCGCGCCCCTGATCCGCATGGGGTCACGGGGGCGGTTATCGGTTTTCCTTACAATGGCATCCACCCTGCGGAACCCGAAACCCGGTATCTGGCACAGCTCGAATGGGCTTTTTTTCAAAATATCCAGACAGGCCGGCCCGAAATGCTGGTAGATCTTCAGCGCCGTCTTCGGCGTCAGCTTAAAGGGCGCAAGGAGCGTCATGATATCCCGCAGCATCCGGCTCTCCGCAAAAGAAGTCCGGATATCCTCCAGTTTGTTTTCTGTTATCCCCCGGACCTCCAGCAGCCGTTCCGGGTGCTTTTCCAGTATGTCCAGCGTATTTGTGCCGAACTTTGCCACGATCTCAGCGGCAGTTTTCTCCCCGATCCCTTTGATAAGGCCGGAACCGAGATAGCTCAGCACGCCTTCCTTTGTCCTCGGTACAATCTCACGCCACTGCTCCACCTGGAGCTGCATGCCGTATTTCCCGTTGACCCATTCCCCTTCCAGTTCCAGCTCCACGGCATCCGTCATGGGGATCTCATAGCCCACAGCGGTGAAACGGATCAGGTGGTCTTTATACCTTCTCTTATCCCGTGCCTGTTCCGGGATGGCAGTATCTGCGGTCTTCACAATGACAATGCAGAATTTATTTGACGGGTTATGGAATATCTTTCCGTCATAAGTACCTGTATAACTCATTCTCTCACCTCCATAAGAGCCATAACACAAGCAGGCCCGTAATGACTGCCAGGACAGCTCCCAGCAGGGGATACAGCGCCAGACCGCATCCCAGGCGTATCAGCTGGAACGCGTCCCTTATCAGGAGGAACAAAAGAAATCCCCCTATGCACCCTGGTATCCATGTTCTTCTTCTCATTTTCACCTTGTCCTTTCCATAATGTTCTTTGTTCTCAGGCGGCATCCACAGCACTGACCTTTACATGGAACGTCCGGAATTCCGATACCGTCACAAACTGCTCATAGATCTCCGGGTACTGCAGTTTCAGCCTTGCCAGGTTGTCCTTGTCAACGATCATCTTGCGCACCGGGTTGTATGTCAGCGTGTAACGGCTCCCGTCCATATCGCAGATGGCCGTACAGCTTGTACCCATCTCCGCAGCCAGGATCGCTTTCAGCCTCTGGATATCGGCCTCCAGCTTTTTGGAATATTTATCTGACTGTTTCTTCTGCTCCTGGAGCTGCATATAACGCATCAGTGTGGACGGCATGGTCCCGTTCAGGACAATGGCCCCGGCGTCCTTGTCCGCCCTGCCGCAATACTGCCTGGCGCTGGCGAGGATCACATCCCCGTCCTCCAGATAAGGCGGCGGGATCTGTTTCTGCACGTGGCTGTTCCAGAATTCCTGTTCCAGGAATATCATCTCTTCCTCATAGGCCATGTCTCTGCGGAGTTCCCGGATAATGACCTCATCTTCCGTGTTGCCGTACAGACAGCAGAAAAATACCCGGTCCATATCCATGACGGCCATGTAATGCCTGCCCTGGGCTTCGTAATGGACCGGCACGGTCTCCCTGCCATCCTTCCACCAGTGGTCTTTTGCATTATAGTTCGTGGTCTTGATCTCCAGGACGGCTTTCGTGCCGTCCGTCATGGTGATGAAGTAATCCACGTCTGCCAGCATGAACGGATAAAGGGGATGCCGGAACATCTTTTTGACCTGATAGATCTTAAGCCCTGTCTTTCTTTCAAATATCTTTGCCACAAGGTCTTCCAGGAGATGGCCCATTTCCATAGCCACCCAGTTGCCTTCATTTTCCTCCACCGCCGCAATACCCACTTTGTCATAATAGATATCCCGTGCGGTGCGGAAAGGGGAGATCCCGATGATGGCAGAGACGTCACTGCCGCCGATCCCGCGGCGCCGCCAGTCCAGCCATTCTTCCCTGGTAAGGTCTTCCGTATCCACCAGCACCAGCGGGCTGTGCCTTTCCCTCTCCATGTTCGTATCGGGCATGGTCACGCCCCCCTTCTGGCCCTGTGCGTGAAGTTTACTGTCCGGATCGTGGTACAGTTCTTCCAGTACTGGCTGTCTGCTTTCTGTGCAGCGGTATCCCTGAAGGGATATCCTGCCGCCTGTTTCTGCCAGCTCCTGCCGGCCTTTTTGTTTCTCATGCTCATTCTTTGTACCTGCCTTTCTAAAATGTTTTATCCTCAAAGCCGTTACCGGCATTTGGGCAGAAAATAAAAAAGCGGAAATGACCATCTGCCAAATCCCTGGCGTCCATGGATTTCCATGAACCATAGTCATTCCCGCTCTTAAAGGGAAAGTCATCCCTTTTACATAAAAAAGCCAGTAAACCACTGCCCGGAGGGCATAATGGTACTACTGGCACAAAAATACAAACTTAACAGCGTGTGCAATGCGGAAGGTACTCCGCATACAGCCTGAATGGACTGTATTTCCCATATGGGTACGCACAAAAATCAATTACAAGGACAGTTTAGCACAAGATATTGATTTAGTCAAGTTGTTGATACTATATATAGTGTTTTATAAATAACCAACAAAAGAAAATGCGCTCACACCTTTAGCCAGTTCGAGATTGTAAATATCTTCTGGCTCTTTACATCAATCATTGCACTCATGTTAAACACTGATAACAAAAGATTCGTTATAATACGGAATCAAAGTATCATGTGTCATAAATTTCATTCCTTCTGATTTTGCCTGCGCAAGCAAAATCCTGTCAAAAGGATCTTTATGCGGTGGAGCATCCTTTGGCCTTACCAAAGATTCCAGCTCAGCCACATGTATATTAAATACAGGCAGCGAGACAAAACCATTCTCTTCACATCCTTTCTCCAGGTATTTCCCACTAAATAAAAATGTTTCCGGATGTGCCATATGCTTGATTGTAACCTCCCACACGGAAGCGGTACTGTAATAGATTTCATTGTTCTCGTCAAGTATCATTGCCCTGGCTGTATTCGACAATTCCTCCGAATCCAGTACTGCCCATATTGCAATATGTGTATCCAGCAAAATCTTCATCAACCATCCACCTCAAATAATCTGGCTATTTCATCATTGCACTCGTCTATATCATGACCATCCGCAATAAATTTCTGCCCTTTCATACTTCCAAGCCTGCGTTTTTTGCCCTGTGTGGCAACGCCATAATTTATACTCACACTCCTTGACTCTGATGGCAGCACAAAGCGCTGTATCATATCAAGAATAAAGCGCAGGCTGTCATCCGAAAGTCCTTCCAGAGATTGTGTAATCTGATTCTGCAATGTTGACATAACAGACACCACCTTTCTACATGATTTAGAAAACATATATCTGATTAAATCTTTACCTTTTGTCACGGTTTTATCATACTAAAGAAACCACTTTTTATCAAGAATAACCAAATTAACATTACAATGGTATGGATGGTTGTATAAAAATACTGGCATGAAAAATATTATTGCTGCTCCAGGAAACCTTTCCTATATCTTATGAAACTTCCAGATCAAACAGTGAGATCTGTACCGGCTGCTCTTTTTTCTCCTTTTCTTTTAGCAAATGCATCTGTTCCAGTTCTGCTATCCTCTCTGGACCCAGCCATTTATCTGCATGGCGCCGGTCTGTGCTGTATTCCTCCAGGCTCTCATATCCGTTCTCCAGCAGTTTCTTTTCCAGGCGCCTGACTGCGGACTCCCGTGACTGCCGCCGTCTCTCCCTTTTATTCTCTGAATCCCGTTTTCCCATATCAGAAGCATGCACAATCTGGATTCCGTTCCGGATATCCTCCAGGTCCTGCATCAGATCCCGGCTTTCTCTGCGTTCTGCACGAACATTCTGAATCTCAAAGGAAAAATACCTGCCGTGGTATTCGGAGAAAAAGAGTTC
>OFFM01000928.1_pt1 | contig 19099 bp, 13 predicted proteins | sample 1521401 | NCBI WGS metagenome assembly OFFM01 (sample SAMEA3504118, study PRJEB24116) | mouse gut metagenome | biome: mouse gut; feature: mouse-associated habitat; material: faeces | place: Denmark | collected 2011
CACCGTCAAATTTAACCCGAAAACTCAAGCTTCAATGATACAGACAGTTGTAAAAAGAGACGGTCGCATTGTCGGCTACAATGAGGAAAAAATCAAGGCAGCAATTAGAAAAGCAATGCTGACTACCGAAATGGGAGAAGATGAGTCTTTGGTTCAGAAAATCACAGACAGAGTTGGCATGGGTGGCAAAGACCGTATGACTGTCGAAGAAATCCAAGATAAGGTTGAGATCGAATTGATGAAATCAGCTCGAAAAGATGTTGCAAAAAGATATATAGCATATCGTGATCAGCGTTCCATTGCCAGGCGGGCAAAGACGCGAGATATGTTTCTTGAAATTATAGAAGCCAAAAATAATGACATCACCCGCGAGAATGCCAACATGAACACGGATTCCCCCGCAGGAATGATGATGAAATTCGCCAGCGAGACAACAAAGCCGTTTGTGGATGATTATCTGCTGAGTCAGGAAGTGAAGACTGCTGTGAAAAATAATTATCTTCACATACATGACAAAGACTACTACCCCACCAAAAGTCTTACATGCGTGCAGCATCCGCTTGACCGCATACTTAAGCGTGGATTTGTGGCTGGACATGGTGAGTCAAGACCGGCAAAAAGAATTGAGACGGCAAGTGTCATAGCCTGCATTTCTCTCGAAACAGCACAGAACGAGATGCATGGCGGTCAGGCGATCCCAGCCTTTGATTTCTATCTCGCGCCCTTTGTGAGAAGTTCCTTCATAGAGGAAATCAAAAACCTTGAGCAACTGACGGGGTCAGATCTTTCCCATCTTTATAATAAGGAAATAAAAGATTATATTAAATCAGAACTTGATGGCCTGAGCGGAGACGACCGATACCTCCAACATGCTATCAACAAAACTGTAGGACGTGTTCATCAAGCTATGGAGGCTTTCATTCATAACATGAACACTATTCATTCCAGAGGCGGAAACCAGGTTGTATTCTCATCCATAAACTATGGAACGGACACCTCAGCCGAGGGTCGTTGCGTAATCCGGGAGCTTCTTAATTCCACTTATGAAGGTGTCGGCAACGGAGCCACAGCAATTTTTCCAATACAGATCTGGAAAAAGAAACGTGGAGTTAGCTACCTTCCCGAAGATCCCAATTACGACCTTTATAAACTCGCTTGTAAAGTGACAGCAAGAAGGTTCTTCCCCAATTTTGTCAATCTTGACGCAACTTTCAACCGTCACGAGAAATGGGATGCAAATGATCCTGAAAGATACAAATATGAGGTTGCGACAATGGGGTGCCGCACCCGTGTTTTCGAGAACAGATACGGTGAAAAGACCTCTGTTGGCCGTGGAAACATATCTTTCTCTACAATCAATATCGTTCGCATAGCCATTGAGCTTATGAATGTGCGTGACAAAGACGAAAGAATAACAAGATTCTTCGAAAAGCTTGATGAAATTCTTAACGTGACCGCGCTTCAACTTGAGGAAAGATACAATTTCCAGAAAACAGCACTTGCCAAACAATTCCCTCTTGTCATGGGCGTTCTATGGAATGGCGCAGACCATCTCTCAAACACCGATACGATTGAATCAGTTATCAATCAAGGCACGCTCGGCATTGGCTTTATCGGACTTGCCGAATGCCTCATTGCTCTTCTCGGCAAACATCATGGAGAAAGCGAGGAGGCGCAGGCTCTTGGACTCCGCATAGTTAAACATATGAGAAGCCGAGTAAATGAATTCTCTGAAACGTATGGTCATAATTTTTCCGTTCTTGCCACTCCGGCAGAGGGTCTTTCCGGTAAATTTACAAAAAAAGACCGCAAGACATTCGGAATAATACCAGGTGTTACTGATAAGGAGTATTATACAAATTCCAACCATGTTCCGGTTTATTATCACTGTTCTCCTCGCCATAAAGCAAAGGTCGAGGCTCCATACCATGAACTTACAGGAGGTGGTCACATTTTTTATGTAGAGATTGACGGAGATGCCACTCATAATGAAGAATCAATCATGCAGATTGTGGACCTTCTTGATAAATATAATATGGGATATGGATCAGTTAATCACAATCGGAACCATTGTCCCAGATGTGGATATGAGAATGCATCTCAAGATGAAAGCCACTGCCCTAAATGCGGAGAGAAGTTTGAGACGATTCAGCGAATTACCGGATACCTTGTCGGAACTACCGACAGATGGAATTCTGGTAAGCTCGCGGAGCTACATGACAGGGTGGTTCATGAATAAAACATCATACAGATGAACTCAAAAAGAACGGTAAGAATTTTGGATATAATCCGGGGCACAACTGTTGATGGCCCCGGATTTCGCACTTCTATTTATTTCGCAGGATGCAGACACAGGTGCGAAGGATGCCATAATCCCCAATCCTGGAGCTTCGATGGAGGCAAAGAAATGACAATAGATGAAATCATGTCTGTTGTAGAAGAAGAAGATTTCGACGTCACCCTGACCGGAGGCGACCCCATGTATAATATAGAAGCGCTATGCGAGCTGTCAGATGAGATTCACCAAACTGGCCACGACGTCTGGCTTTACACTGGTTATACCTGGGAAGAAATCGTAGACAATTCCAAATTGAAGGAGGCTGCAAAACATGTCGATGTTATCGTGGACTCACCTTTTATTATGGAATTAAAGGATGCTGATCTATTATTCAGAGGATCCTCAAACCAGAGAATTATTGATGTAAAAAAATCTATCGCTGATGAGGCCATTCATTTATGGCAAAGAAAATGAACTTTAAATAGTCGCGTATGTTTTATAATTAGATTAAATAATTACTCTATAAACTCTATATACTATGAGCACAAAAAAAAGTATCAAGGGCACGAAAACAGAAATGAATGTAGTTAATGCTTATCTTGCCGAAACTCAGGCATTTGCCCGTTATACATTTTATGCCGGCATAGCCGACAAAGAGAAATACTTCCCCATTGGTGTGATTTTCAGGGAGACCGCAGACAATGAGCTTCATCATGCAAAGGTATTCTTGAAAATGCTTGAGAACACCGAAATCGTTGGAAACCCTGGCGTTGATGCCGGTTTCCTCGGGGATACCGCAGCAAACCTTAAAACTTCCATAAAGGAAGAGAGTGTTGACGGTTATGAATTTTATTATGCCGCTGCCAAGACCGCGAAAGAGGAAGGGTTTGATGATATCGCCACCCACTTCGAGGCTATCGCAGCCGTTGAGAAAACCCACCACGACAGATTCCAGAAGATGCTTGAATTCGTAGAAAAAGGCACTTTGTGGAAACGAGAGAAACCGGTTACTTGGAAATGTCTCGTATGCGGTTATACAGAGGTTGGAACTGAGCCACCTACGAAATGTCCTGGCTGCGACCATCCTTATCAGCACTACATCGCCATTGAAGACGGCTACGCGCCGGCCCCAATGGGTTAAAAGACATTATGAAATAATCAACTTGCTTAATACGACACAAATCCGCAGAGAAATCTGCGGATTTTTTCATGTATATATTAAGAAGTTGCGCATATGGCTTTTTTTTGTTAAATTTGCGTAATAATTTAGAAGCCAATGGGATTTTTCAATAAACTATTTTCCAAGAAAGAGAAAGAGACCCTCGACCAGGGATTGCAGAAAACCAAAGAAGGGGTATGGAATAAAATAACCAGAGCTGTTGCTGGTAAAAGCAAAATTGATGAGGATGTCCTTGATGCATTAGAGGAAGCATTCATCACAAGTGATGTGGGTGTTGACACTACGCTTAAAATCATCGACAGGATACAGGACCGTGTCGCTCGCGACAAATACGTGGGTAGCAGCGAGTTGAGATCTCTTTTATGCGAAGAGATTTCAGATATGCTTGAAAAGCCTGAGAATGGTCAGGATATAGAGGATTTCCATGTCCCGGCATCCTCTTCTCCATACGTGATTATGGTAGTAGGTGTTAACGGAGTCGGTAAAACTACAACTATCGGCAAGCTTGCGTATCAGTATAAAGCAGCCGGAAACAAAGTTGTCTTAGGAGCTGCTGATACTTTCAGAGCAGCTGCCATAGAGCAGCTGGATATATGGGGAGAACGCATAGGGGTTACAGTCATCAAACAGAAAATGGGAAGCGACCCTGCCGCAGTGGCTTTCGACACATTGTCGTCTGCAAAAGCTCAGGGTGCGGACGTTGTTATTATCGATACGGCCGGAAGACTTCACAACAAAGTCGGCCTTATGAACGAATTGACAAAAATTAAAAATGTCATGAAACGTGTGGTTCCGGATGCCCCTCAAGAAATATTGCTTGTCTTAGACGGTTCAACAGGACAGAATGCATTTGAGCAGGCACGTCAATTCGTGGCAGCAACAGAAGTCAACAATCTCGCAATTACAAAACTTGACGGCACGTCCAAAGGTGGTGTAGTGATCGGAATAAGCGATCAGTTTAAGATCCCTGTAAAATATATTGGTCTCGGGGAAGGGAAAGAAGATATACAGATCTTCCACGCAAAGGAGTTTGTCAAAACACTTTTTGGTGAAGCAATCTGATTGCTGTTTCATCATCTAAAAGGATATATAATTCAGACAATTTTGATCAATGATCAAGAATAGAATTGACATAATAACAATGGGGTGCTCCAAGAATCTTATAGATTCCGAGCGTATAATGCGGCGACTTGATGCAAAAGGATATCAGGTATCTCATGATCCCGAATCGGCTGAAGGAGAATATGTGGTCGTAAACACTTGCGGATTCATTGCTGATGCCAAAGAGGAATCCATTGAAATGCTTCTGGATCTTGCAAGATTAAAAGAAGATGGCACCATTGGAAAGATTGTGGCAATGGGATGTCTGACCCAGCGCTATCGTGATGATATTGCAAATGAATTACCTGAAATTGACATCATGCTTGGTAAATTCGATTGGAATGTTTTCATTGATTCTTTACCGGATCTGACTAAAACAGAAAAACCGAAATCCTGGGAAAGAGAGCTAACAACCCCGCCACATAGTGCATATCTGAAGATTTCTGAAGGATGCAACCGATTTTGCGCATTCTGCGCGATACCTTTAATAACAGGACGCCACACTTCCAGGTCAATCGAAGAGATATTGGAGGAAACACAACATCTCGTAAAGAATGGTGTGAAAGAGTTCAATATCATAGCTCAGGATCTTTCCTCCTATGGAACGGATATATATGGTGAGCACAAGCTTGCTGAGCTGATTGATAAAATGGCTGAGATTCCGGGAGTGGAATGGATAAGGCTTCATTACGCATATCCATCCGATTTCCCATATGAGATTCTTGACGTGATGGCAAGACATGATAACGTATGCAAATATATCGACATAGCGTTGCAACATATATCAGATAAAGTTCTTTCAAACATGCGCCGTCACATCTCTAAGAAAGAGACGCTTGAATTGATTGATGAAATGCGTCGCAGAGTACCAGGAATAAAGATCCGCACAACGCTGATGGTCGGCTTTCCCGGTGAAGGTGAAGAGGAATTCCAGGAGCTCCTTGATTTTGTAAAAACGCAAAAGTTTGACCGAATGGGAGCATTCGCTTATTCTGAAGAAGATGATACCTGGGCTGCAAAAAATCTTGATGATTCCATTCCTCAGGAAGAGAAACAGAGACGCCTCGATTTGCTTATGGAAGCCCAGGAAGCCGTTTATGAAGAACAGAATTCCGGCATGATAGGATCTACAGTCCGCTTGATTGTTGATGAAATTGAAGGTGACACCCGTGTATGCCGCTCTCAATGGGATAGTCCGGAAGTTGACATGAGTTATTATGTCAAAGGAAGCAATGCTGATCCGGGAGATTTCATCACTGCCAGGATCACATCTGATCAGTTATTTGATTTCGAAGCAGAAGCCCTCGATAAGTAAGATATAAAACAGAACGGTCCGATGTTCGACAGTTTTTGTGCATACCGACTACCCTCTTCTCCGGATATTCATTGTCTCAAAGGGGGTATGACCGAAGGAATTCGGCCCGGATTTGTTATTGCCCCATTTGATTTATCGGCAGCAAGTATTATTACTATTGATTCTACCAGCGACGCAGAATGGGATGACTTGACGGTGTTGCTTAATAACGACATACCGGAAAAGCATACATTCCCGATGCCTTCTAAATCCACTACCCGAGTGGAACATAAGACAGAGGTGGAAACCATTGTAAGCGAACTTGAAGGTAATGATCATAAAAAGACGATTGCTACTAAAGTTATTTTTTCGAAAGGCTCGATCGACCCTGAAAACTCTTTTAATTCATTATCGGAAAAATTACCCAACGCTTTCATATTTCTTTTCTACACACCTGTATCCGGTGCATGGCTTGGCGCATCCCCGGAACTTTTGCTGAAATCAGATTCAGCGGGGATATCTACATGCGCACTTGCCGGGACTCGAAAAGCAGGCGGAATTGGAGAATGGGATAGAAAAAATATTATGGAACAGCAAATCGTTCGAGACTACATAATGAATATATTCTCAAGATTTGGACTCAACCCTGCATATACTCCGACCATCACAAGGAATGCAGGAAAAGTGGAACATCTCTATACTGAGATATCAGCTTCTTACCCCGAAGATAAAAAATTTAACATAAAAGAGTTGATTTGCAATCTTTCCCCCACCCCTGCATTGTGTGGCTTTCCGAAGTCTGAATCCATGGATAGAATAAGTAGACTTGAAAAATTCAAACGGGGATACTACGGTGGTTTCTGTGGAATCTACTCATCACTGTCGGATTTTGCTTTTTATGTCAATCTAAGGTCAATAAGATTCACTGTCGACAGTTGGTGTATGTTTGCTGGTGGTGGCATCACATCCCAATCTGATCCCAAAGAAGAATGGGAAGAGACAGAACAAAAAGCAAACGGAATAATAAATAATTTACGTTTCCTGTCACAAAAATAAAATTTTAGAGTATTACTAATATCAGAGATAATTATGAAGTTAAAAACAATTTTCACATTTGCGATCCTGACTGTCGCTCTCAATGGAGCGACAGCTCAGGAACATCTCAAGAGTCTTGATGCAAAAGGTATCGACAATACGATATCTCCTAAAAAAGACTTCTACAATCACGTGAACAAAAAATGGATGGAACAACATCCATTATCTGCTGAATATTCTCGTTATGGACAATTTAATATCCTTAACGATTCAAGCAACAACCGTGTGCGTAGAATTGTTACCGGTCTTGCTGCAACAAACCCGGCTCCGGGTAGTGATGCATTCAAGATCGCGACATTATACGAAGCCGGAATGGATTCAATCCGTCGCAACAAACTTGGAGCGCAACCGATTAAAGCAGACCTTGCAAAGATTGAAAATACCACACCCGGCGAAATGGAGAATCTATTCCTTTGGATGCATAAGAATTATGGTTCTCCTCTTGTAAATGCCGGACCTATGGAAGATTTGGCTAACAGCCAGGTCTATGCAATGTATGTATCGGCACCCGGCCTTGGTCTTGGGGACCGCGATTATTATCTTCTGAATGATAAGAGAAACAAAGATGTGCGTGATGCCTACGTCAAGCTTATCGAAAAAGATATGCAGCTCGCCGGTTATTCCAAGAAGGATTCAAAGAGAATTGCTAAAAATGTGATGAAGATTGAGACTCTTATTGCAGACTCGACTTGGACACGTGAGCAAAGCAGAAATATCCCTGCTATGTACAATCCCCGTTCTCTTGCACAACTTAAGGAAAACTATCCGGCATTCCCCTGGGATCGCTTTTTTATCGAGACAATGGGGATTGAAGCGCCTGAAATGGTGATTGTAACAAATCCCAATACAGTGGCACAGGGTAACAAACTGATGAGTTCTTTGAGCGATCGTGAGAAGAAAGACCTCTATCTATGGGAATATGTCAGCTCTGCTGCACCCTATCTCAGCGATGATTTCGCGAATGCTTCTTTTGAATTCCAGAAAGTATTCAGCGGTGTTCAGCAGCAACAGCCGAGATGGAAGAAAGCCCTTGGAACCACAGAAGGTGTGATGGGTGAAGGCATTGGTAAACTCTATGTGGAGAAATACTTCCCCGAGAGTTCCAAAACATATATGGAAGGCCTTGTTGAAAATCTTCGCAATGCACTCGGCAAACACATAATACATCTTCCTTGGATGAGCGATGATACGAAGGTTCAAGCTCTTAAGAAGCTTAATGCCATCACTGTCAAAATCGGCTATCCAGACAAATGGAAAGACTATTCAAAACTTAATGTAGATCCAGCCCTGTCTTATTGGGAGAATATCCACAACGCCAACCTTTGGGCACAGGAGCGTTATCTTGAAAAATGGGGCAAACCTGTTGACCGCACTGAATGGGGTATGACACCTCAGACAATAAATGCATATTATAATCCTCTGAATAATGAAATTGTATTCCCTGCTGGTATTCTTCAGGCTCCGTTCTATGATCCCCAATCAAGCGATGCCGAGAATTACGGCGGTATCGGCGTGGTGATTGGCCATGAGCTGACACACGGATTTGATGATCAAGGTTGCAATTTCGATGCCAACGGAAACATGGTGAACTGGTGGACACCGGAAGATGCACAGGCGTTTGCCGGTCTCACTCAGGGTCTCGTAAAACAATTTGACGCTGTAGAGGTTCTCCCCGGTCTAAATGCAAATGGCTCATATACTCTTGGAGAAAACATTGCGGATCAAGGTGGTTTACGTGTTGCCAGAACGGCATTCCTTGATTCCCAGAAGAAAAAAGGTGTTGATGTAAAATCTGAGGATGCCAAGATTGACGGTTTCGATCCGATGCAGGTATTCTATATGAATTTTGCCAATCTTTGGGCAAACAATATCCGTCCTGAGGAAATTCGCTCCCTCACTACAGGTGACCCCCATTCTCTTGGAATAAACCGCGTGAATGTTTCTCTCAGAAATATTGCTCCTTTCTTTGAAGCGTTTGGCATTACAGAAGGAGACTCAATGTTCCGTCCGGAGGCAGAACGCGTAATTATATGGTAATTAAATAAATTTTGTTATGAAATTCTTTAATCGTGCTTTCCTCGCTACTTTTGTGACAGTATCGCTGCTCGGTCTGTCAGGTTGTGTTATTGTCGATGCCAATGGCAAAAACTACATTGGAGAAAAATCTACAATAAAGCCTAATGGTAAGATCACTTCTAAAAACTACAATCTGAAAACCATTACTTCCGTTAATCTGACAAGTATGCCGGATGTTGTGATTACACAGGGTAAAAACCAGAAAGTTACGGTTAAAGCTTCATCAAATATTATTTCTTACTGCCGTCTTACAGAAAGCAACGGCACGTTGAATATATCTCTTACTAAAGAAGCTGAGTCAAAACGATTCAAGGATTTTGACATGGTCATATATGTTACTGTCAAAAATATCGAAAACGTAAAGACTTCAGGAACCGGTGATGTTAAGTTTCAAGGTTCGATCAAATCTCAGAACCTTAATCTCACGACATCCGGAACAGGAGATATTTCATTACCTATATTTTCCGGTGAATCTCTCAAGGTCGGTATTACAGGCACAGGAGATGTTTCTATTGGAGGAAAAGCTAAAATTGCAAAACTTTCTGTTTCAGGCACAGGAGATATAGATGCAAAACTTGATGGACTTGACAAATTGTCCGCAAATGTATCCGGCACAGGTGATGTCAACTTAAAAGGAACTGCACTAAACGCTGAATACTCTGTATCAGGCACCGGTGACATTTATGCAAAGAATCTTATTGCCAAACGGGTTAAAGCTTATGCGACGGGAACCGGAGACATCACATGCTATGCATCTGAAGCTTTTTCAGGAAACCGTTCAAGAGTGGCGAGCATAACATGCTATGGCAAACCTAAAAACAGAGATTTTCATACCGACGGCTACTCATTCCCGGATTAAATTTAAATAATCCTTATAGTTACAATTATTGAAAATCCGGTGGTACACGATGTATCACCGGATTTTTATTTTATATCACTCATTTACATAGATTATGGAAATTTTTCGTTAATTTTGCACTCAAATTCCACATATTACAAAACATTACTGCTCAATTACAGGTAAATTAACTTTTTAGAAATGGATTGGCTTATAGATCTCGTACGACCATTTAACGATTCACTCGCAAGCACGATTCTACTCTATTCATTTGTAATCTTTACAGGTATATATCTTGGAAAGATTAAAATATTCGGAGTATCGCTGGGTGTGACATTTGTTCTTTTTGTGGGGATTATAATGGGTCATTTCGGATATATCGCAGATGGAGATGTATTGCATTTCCTGCGAGAGTTCGGATTGATTTTATTTATCTTCTCTATAGGTATGCAGGTCGGTCCCGGTTTCTTCTCATCATTCAAGGAGGGAGGCGTCAAAATGAACGCTCTCGCAGTGACCGGAATCTGTCTGAATGTAATCATTATGCTCGCCATTTATTTTATACAGGGCGGCTCGCAGGGAGAAACATCGATTTCCCAGCTCGTCGGTATAATGAGTGGCGCTGTAACCAATACCCCCGGATTGGGTGCGGCTCAGCAGGCGTATCTTCAGGTAAATTCGGAAGGATATGATGTCAGCCAGCAAATGTCAATGGGATACGCAGCAGCCTATCCTCTCGGTGTTGTGGGTATCATTCTTACCATGATTCTTATAAAGAAGTTCTTTAAGATTGATACAAATGCTGAGATTGCGGAAATTGAAAATGATGAGAAAACATCAATGCTCGCTCCCCATATTGTGTCGCTCCGTGTAACAAACAAGATGGTTGACGGACTTTCTATGAAGAAGCTACATACCCTAATATCTTGCGATTATGTAGTATCACGAATCGAAAAACCGGATGGCACCGTTATAATTCCTACATCTGAAGATGTGATAAACTATAATGACATCTGCCTTGTCGTCTGCTCCCAACAGGACGAGGAGCTTTTCACTCGCTTTATCGGTCCACTGATTGAGAAGAAATGGGAAATGGAAAAAGGTCCGGTTGTTTCAAGACGCATTCTTGTCACAAAAACAGAATACAACGGGACAAAACTTGGATCAATGCGCCTTCATTCCGCCTATAAGCTTAATGTCACCCGTGTGAATCGAGCTGGAATGGATCTTGTGGCAGGACCAAACCTCAGACTTCAGATGGGAGACCGTCTTACAGTTGTTGGTAAACTCGATGACATCAACAATCTCGCAAATAAGCTCGGTAACTCCATGAAAAGACTGAACGAGCCAAACCTGATAACTATGTTTATCGGTATTTTCCTTGGAATTCTTGTCGGAAGTATTCCGTTGCAATTCCCCGGAATGTCTGTGCCCATGAAACTCGGTCTCGCGGGCGGTCCGCTTGTCGTGGCAATTTTAATAGGAGCTTACGGTCATAAATTCCATCTCGTGACCTATACCAACTCATCGGCAAATCTTCTTCTGCGGGAAATGGGAATATGTCTTTTCCTCGCTTCTGTTGGAATAGCAGCAGGAAAAGACTTCTTTGCCACAGTATTCAATCATCAGGGTGCCGTATGGGTTGGATACGGATTCATAATCACCGTGATTCCTCTGATCGTTATCGGAATAATAGCCAGGGCAAAATACAAACTTAATTATTTCTATATCCTTGGAATGATGAGTGGTAGCTATACTGACCCACCAGCATTGGCATATGCAAACAAGGTTGCGAATAACGACGCTCCGGCTGTTGCATATTCGACGGTCTACCCTCTTACAATGTTCATGCGTGTCATAGCTGCGCAGATTGTCATACTCTTCTTTGTCTGACATAGATTAGAATAACAAGGGCCTTCTACAGAACATAGCAGACCACATAACATAAAAGGAAATAAATCCTGCAATTGAAAAATTGCAGGATTTATTTCCTTTTATTCAATGCTTTCAGCATCTCTTCAAGCTTATCCCTCGTTTCAGTCAATGAATCTATTATCTTGACACGATTAGATACATTGGAACGATTCGACTTCAATTGCTCTTTCGCAGCCTCAATCTTAAGTCCACGCACTTTCAGAAGATAATGTATTATTTTCAAGGTTTCAATATCCTGCGCCTTGTAATAACGTATATTGGTAGCGCTTCTGCGGGGTTTACACTCAGGAAACTCTTGCTCCCAATATCGCAATGTTGAGGCTGTAACCCCCAATAATTCCGCGACATCCTTTATCTTATAATATTTTTTGTCAAGCTCTTCCATTTTATTGAATTATCTATCAATCCATCACATGTCCCGCATTTTCAGCCAATTGCACCATCTCCGCGTATTCTTCCGGCGTAAGATCCATAAAATAGTAATTAACAGGATTCTGAGGTTCATCCTTAAAACGCACTTCATAATGCAGATGCGGTCCGGTAGACTTGCCGGTAGAACCGACTCTACCAATCATCTCTCCCCTCTTTACTTCTTGCCCCGGTTTCACAAGAACCTCACTTAAATGTGCGTAACGGGTAAGATAGTTGTATCCATGTGAGATATCGATACAATTACCATATCCGCTCTGGCGTCCAGCCTCAGTAACTTTCCCATCTGCCGTAGCAAATACTGGCGTACCGGTCTTGGCAGCAAAATCGAGTCCCGCATGGAATTTTGAACTTCCGTAGATTGGATCTCGCCTTACACCATAACCAGATGACATGGTAAAGTCTTTTATATTTATAGGAATTACCGATGGGATATGCGCAAGTTTATCTTTTTGCTTCGAAGCCGTAGCGCGCAACTGATCAAACGATAGAGACTGCGCATATAGCTGACGCTCAAATAAATCCAATCGTTGGGTAAGAAGCCTTACCAAACCTGCGTCAGGGATATTCTGCAATTCTCGATAACGTTTCTCATTATCGAGGCCGGCAAGCCTCTGACCGTAACCAACAGGATCCATCTGCATCATTACGCGGTAGAAATTATCATCCCTGTTCTGTATGTTGGCCATGACTTTAAGAGAATTGTCAAGACGGCGGTTCAATATATTATACTGGCTCTTCAATGTGGCATTCTCTTTGCGGAGATTGGCTTCTGTCGGAGCATCGAATGTGTAGAAGATGACAAAATACAATCCTATTCCGATAAGCAGAGAAAGACCTGCCACTTTCAGGAATCCAATGAACCTGCCCTTTAATGAAGGGAAGACCCTTTCAAAATTATCGGTTTCCGGATTATAAATATAATATATATGTCTCTTCATGAACTAATTTAAAGTTTGTGCCAAATATCGTCTAAAACGCCATAAAGACTGACGTTCCCATCCACATTAAACCCATTTTTAACATTTCGCCGAAAGATTAAACAGGTTTCATGTGATAAACGAGGTATTTAGAATTGCAAAAATAGTAAATTATGGTTAATTTTGCAATCAAATTTGTAATGACCCCGGCATCCTGGCCGGATATATAGATAAGACTATGTTGACATCCAAGGAAATTAGAGAATCCTTCAAAAAATTTTTCGAAGAAAAAGGACATAAGATAGTGCCCTCTGCACCAATGGTGATCAAAGATGATCCTACCCTGATGTTTACTAACGCCGGTATGAACCAGTTTAAGGATATTATACTCGGAAACCGCCCGGCAACTGCAAAACGCGTTACAGACTCACAGAAGTGTCTGCGGGTGTCGGGTAAACATAACGATCTTGAGGAGGTAGGTCATGACACTTACCATCACACAATGTTCGAGATGCTCGGAAACTGGAGCTTTGGTGATTATTTCAAAAAAGAGGCAATCGACTGGGCTTGGGAATATCTTACCGAAGTGGTGAAGCTTGATCCTGAAAGACTTTATGCAACAGTGTTTGAGGGATATGCTCCAGAAGGACTCGAACGCGACAATGAAGCCGCCGGTTATTGGGAAAAACATCTTCCGGCATCGCATATTATCAATGGTAACCGTCACGACAATTTCTGGGAAATGGGTGAAACCGGTCCTTGCGGTCCCTGTTCAGAGATTCACATTGACCTTCGCAGTGATGAGGAACGGAAAGCTGTTGATGGCGCAAGTCTCGTAAACAAAGATAATCCGCTCGTAATCGAGATCTGGAATCTTGTTTTCATGCAATATAATCGTAAGGCGGATGGACATCTTGAACCACTTCCTGCAAAAGTAATCGATACCGGAATGGGATTTGAGCGACTTTGCATGGCATTGCAAGGTAAAAAATCTAATTACGATACAGACGTTTTCACTCCCCTCATCAGTGAAATCTCACGAATTTCCGGTAAGAAATATGGTGTCGATAATAAAATCGACATCGCAATGCGAGTGGCAGCTGACCATGTCAGAACAATTGCGTTCTCAATCGCTGATTCGCAGTTGCCATCCAACGCCAAAGCGGGATACGTTATACGTCGAATCCTTCGCCGCGCTGTAAGGTATGTCTATACATTCCTTGACCAGAAAGAAGCCTTCCTATACAAGCTCATAGACACTCTTGTTGAGCAGATGGGTGAGGCTTATCCTGAACTTCCTGCACAAAAAGATCTTATAAAGAAAGTGATTAAAGAGGAAGAGGATTCTTTCCTTCGTACCCTCGACAACGGTATCCGGCTACTTGACTCATTCATAAAGAAAGCAAATGAGTCTGGCAAGAATGCTTTGTCAGGAGAGGATGCCTTTGTGCTCTACGACACATATGGATTCCCGCTTGACTTGACCGAACTTATATTACGTGAGAACAATATGGGTCTCGACAAGGAAGGATTCGACAAAGAGATGAAAAAACAGAAGGATCGTGCGCGAAACGCTGCAGCTGTTGAAGCTACCGACTGGATTGAAGTCTCACCCGGTGAAGAAGAATTCGTAGGTTATGATATGACTGAAACCCCGACCAGGATCATTCGCTACCGCAAGGTAAAACAGAAAGGTAAAGAGTATTATCAGATTATGCTCTCTAAAACGCCTTTCTATGCAGAGATGGGTGGTCAGGTCGGTGATAAGGGCATACTTGTATCACCTTCGGGAGAAACAATAAATATTTTTGACACCAAAAAGGAGAATAACGTTGGAGTACATTTGGCGTACGAAATTCCGGCAGATACAACTGCTGAACTCATTGCAAAAATTGATATAGAGTCAAGAGAGGCAACTTCTGCAAACCACTCAGCCACTCACCTTCTCCACGAAGCCTTGCGTGAAGTGTTGGGAACCCATGTTGAGCAAAAGGGATCTTTTGTTTCACCTGAATTATTGCGCTTTGACTTCTCTCATTTCCAAAAATTGACACCTGAGGAAATAAGAAAGGTTGAACACCTGGTTAATTCAAGAATCCGTAAAGCAATGAATCTTGAGGAACGCCGTGAAATGCCTATTGCAGAAGCACGCGAAATGGGCGCAATGGCGTTATTCGGTGAAAAATATGGTGACAAGGTTCGCGTGGTTAAATATGGTTCTTCTGTTGAGCTATGCGGTGGAACACACGTAGCAAATACAGGAAACATCGGTATGCTGAGAATCCTTAACGAGAGTTCAATAGCAGCAGGAATACGTCGTATCGAGGCTGTGACCGGCACACGTGTGGAATCAGTAATTGATGATCTGCAGGATGTAATGAGAGATGTAGCTGCTCTTCTTGGCGGATCTGCCGATATAAAGACAGCAGTTAAACGTGCCATCGGTGAGAATTCAGACTTGAAACATCAGGTTGAGGAATTTATGGCTGAAAGAATCGCTGCAATGAGCAAGGATGCGATAGCTAACGCAAAAGACATAAACGGTGTTAAAGTTGTTACCCTTAGCGGAATGAGAATACCTGATGCCGTGAAGAACGTTGCATTCACAGTAAGAAAAGAGTGCCCGGAACACACCGTATTTATTGCGGCTACATTAAGCGACGGCAAACCATTGCTTACTGTTGCCCTTTCCGATGATCTTGTCAAAGAAGGAATGAATGCGGGTCAAATTGTAAGGGAAGCCGCCAAACTTATCAAGGGAGGTGGAGGTGGTCAGCCATTCTTCGCACAGGCAGGTGGAAAAGATGCCGAGGGACTTTCCAATGCTTTCGACAAAATATTTGAACTTTTGAATCTCAAATAATAAGTTAGAAGCCCCCGGAAATAGTCTGGGGGCTTTTGTTTAACATTTCTGTTTCTAAATTTCGTAAATTAGTTTAAACAACTTCAATATCAAGTTTTATGAACCGTATATGCACCACCCTTCTTACAGTGTGTTTGGGAACCGCAGTAATGTTTGCCGAGGATATGTTAATTATCGGTAAAGATACGAAAGTGTTTGAAACAACAGTTGCCAAAGATGAATATGCCGCAGTAAACCAAAACGATGAGCCGGTAATTCTCCGTCAAGGCATGACTTTTGGAATCAAGGAGAAAAAGGCAGGCTGGTATGTAGTGGAATATACTTCCGGACTTAGGGGAATGGTGATGCAGAATGTTGTGGCAGATGATACGACTGTAAAAAGTCCTACAGCTGGAACCTATAAAGTCACAAACAACCCAACGGAAACAGTAACTATCACAAACAACGGTTCATCATGGAATCTTACATCCGGAAATAAATCCTATTCCGGATTAGCTTCCGGCAAAAGCATTGCATTCACAAATGCAAATGGCAATGTCGCGTATACCCTCGTGAACATATCCGGCAAACCGATGGTATATAACTACAACAACACAGTTACAAAATTCTTCTGATACATAATTATCAAACAATTGACAGCGATTCATTAGAATCTTGTTTTCTCTGTCTGGCCCGCTCCTGTTCCTTTGTAGCGGCTCTTTGAGGTGTTGAAATTATAGCGGATTGTCAACTCAACATTTCGACCGTGATTGTTGACATTTGACTGCATCATCACATTGCCGCTGTATATATTTGCCTTGTATATCTGACCGTTGAATATGTCATTCACGCCAAGATAAATGGTAAGGCTTTTGTCAAGGAACATTTTATAGACTCGGAGATTGACGGTTGAAAGAGTATGGGTATAGGCCCAGTTCTTCCAATCACCGTGACTGCGCCACCATAGGGAAGCCTCGATAAACCAATCGTGTGGAAGTGTCAGGGTGTTATTCATTTGAATAGTGAATATGGGGCTGTTCATTTTCTTATGCTGCCCGAGATAGTCGACATCAAACCATTGCTTCTGCATACCCAAGGAGAGCGACGGGTGGTATATGCCGAATTGAGGTGAGGCATTTACAAATATTGAAAACAACTTGTGGCTCGGCATATAGGTGACGGTGAACACGTTGATACGGTCGTTGCTCTCATACGGTTCATAGACCTGCACGATAGCATCTTTCGTGTAGGAATACTGGGCTGAAAGGGTTATGTATTTCCAAGATGCCAGTGCGGTAAAGTCCTGTCGTTTGGAGGGCACGAGATATGGGTTGCCACGGGTGTATAAAATGGAATTTACATAGAAGTAGTTGCCGTTAAGATTTTGATATGTAGGTCGCACGGTTCGGTTGCTGTATGATAAAGAAAACCTGAAATCACCGGGCGAATAAGTTATGTTGGCCGACGGGAAGAAATTATCATAGGTCTTGCTCTGCCCGTCTGCGAGCCGATTGTTGATGTAATAGTCGGATTTAACGTGTTCGTATCTCACTCCGGCCGATGCGCTGAAATCACCGAAAGTCTGGCTGACTTCCGCAAACACTCCGATATTGCTTTCTCGCACATCGGTTTCCTCGCTGTTCAATATCGCTTCGGGATTTTGAAAATCATTACGGCTGCGAGAATTGGTATATTCTTCTCCGATGAGTACGCTCCCTTTCGGCAGCTGATATGACACCGTGGCCTTTTCAGCGAAAAGGCGGTTTCGGGAGGTATTGAATGTTGTGACATTACGGTTGTCGGAAAATTGGTTTTGCTCGTACTGATATGTGCGGTCATTATCCTTTGTCTGCATATAGTCGCCGTTAACGTCAAAAGTGAATTTTCCGACGGTGCCGTTATAATATACATTCGCGCTGTTGCAAGGCAGAGCCTTGAACCAACCTTTAAGATCAGATGTACTCGACTCCGACAGAGTGCCGTCTTCGGAAATATCGTTAAGATAATGTCCGAAGTGGTGTCCTCGGTTATAATCATTTTGGTAATATGCGCCGATACTATGATTTTCGTTAAATTGATAGTTAAATCCGATTTTGCCGGATATTGCGGTCTTCGTTGTACTGACGGACTCTTGCGATACCATAGATAATACCGATTTACCATTAGTGGTACTCAAAATGTATTCATCATCATAGTTCTTGCAATGACTGAAATTGCCAGTGGCAAATATTTCAAGTCCGCCTGTACGGTATTTCAAATCAAGTTGTTCGGTTGTGGTGAACCATTTGTTGTAAATATTGTCAGTATATGCGGAAAGACTGAACCCCTCGCCAACCGTTTTTTTGGTGACAATCTTTATCACAGCGTTCACATCAGCTCCATATTGCGCACCGGGATTATTGATAACCTGCACCTCCTTGATGTCCGAGGAAGCAAGTTGGCCCACCTCGCTTGAATTTCTCACGAGGCGACCGTTGATATATATAATTGCATCGCCACGACCAAACACGCTGAAATTACCGTTGCTGCCTGTCAGCATCGGTACATTTTTAAGCACATCATTAGCCGAGCCTGTGGTGGCCAGCACACTGTTCTCCACGTTGGTAACTATTGCATTGCCCTTAATTCGGGTAGAGGGTAAATTTGCCTTTACAACCACTTCACCCAACATCACTGTCGAAGGTGTCAGGGAAAGAGTATTGAAATTACCGTCGGTAGGGATTGGCAAAAGCAAATCCTCGTAGCCAATCATAGAAATTTTAATTTTATTGACGGTGCTGTCAACATCTTCAAAAAGAAAAACCCCTGCATCATCAGTGACTTTTCCGTCTATGAAAGTAGAGTCAGACAACAACACAACATTGACGAATGAAACAGGTTGCTGTGTCTCATCCACTACCGTTCCAATAACATTTTTTGCAGACATAGAGAGTGCTGTCGACATGACTATGTATAAGATGCACACGATGATTCTCATATCCGAAATATTTATAATATTATCTAAACGGATGTTAAGAACTTATAGTTCGGTTATACCTCCGATATGTAAAATCACCTTATTTGTCTCCCTTTTGTACCATAGGACTGTAACAGCCTCATTTGATGGCTTAA
>OFFM01000930.1_pt1 | contig 19076 bp, 20 predicted proteins | sample 1521401 | NCBI WGS metagenome assembly OFFM01 (sample SAMEA3504118, study PRJEB24116) | mouse gut metagenome | biome: mouse gut; feature: mouse-associated habitat; material: faeces | place: Denmark | collected 2011
TCCTCAAACCATTATAACCAAGGGAAACCATTTTTTTTGATTCAATTGATTTATAATTAAATCTTTAAACCATTAAAACCATTCAAAAGCTCCGCTTTTTTGCTTGACGCGAGATCAATAGCATGGACGCGAATAAGGTGCGTCAGACTCTGCGCCTTCGCAGGAGTGGGAACGACCTCAGCGCCGGATTTTGCGTCATAAAACCTTTGCACCTCTGCGCCTCAGCGTGATTAAATTTTACCGGACAGCAATAATTTTTTATAGTGAAATTTACTTGATATTTTTATGAGCTTAGAAGTTGTAGTAGAATCCGATGTTGAGATTAAGAGAGCTGAAGTCGAGACCGAATTGCTCTTTAAAGCCGTAATACTCAGCAATGTCATTGGCTCCCTGATATCCTGCGAAGCCGATATGTGCAACAATCGAGAATCTCTTCGACGGGTGTATTGCGATACCCGGTTTCACACCGATGTCCCAGATGAAAGTAGCTTTGCTGTCTCCCTGTTCTTTCCCGAATCCGAATCCGACGGTACCGTCAAGAAAAAGGCTGACTACTTCGTTGCTGCTTCGGAAGAATGTATATCTCACATAGGGATCGACAGCACCCATATTTGTCTTGTATCCATCATCGTCATTGAATAAGTAACCGAGAGAGGCACCCAATGCGATTTTGGAATTGAAATTATAACCCACTTCCGGGAGGATTGTGAAATTTGTTGTTTTGTCAGTTTCATTTCTCATGAAACCGAGTGCGCCACCGATGTAAACCTGTGCCGAGGCGGCAAAAGATACCATAATCACCGCCAATGAGATTAGAATACGTTTCATAACTTTAAGATTTTATTGTTGTTTTATCTTGAATTTTGTTGTTTGGCGTGGGTTTTATCTCGCAAATATAGATTTGTATAATATAAATGCCAAATTTTAATACATGTTATGCAGCATGGTTTAGGGATAAACTTGATATTGGTAAATCAGCGCATTAGTCTGTTTCCCATTTTTCTGCAAGTTGAAGCTATTAAATTATTATGTATCCTCCGCGTGATTAAATTTTTACTGGACAGCAATAACTTATTATATAAATGCAGCCACTTTGCGGATGCGGTTAATGCGTTCCATGAAAGAAGGGTTCGATCTTGCAACCTGCTTATTATAGTCTGATTGAATCTTAAGCCATATATCAGCCTCGATACCTAAAGCAGCCTCAAGAAGGAGAGCATATTCTGTAGTGACGGCGCGTTTGCCATTAAGAACGGCATTTAACACTGATGCGGGTATGCCGATCTCGGTGGCAAGATCCTTTTGAGAAATACCACGATATTCAATCTCATCCTTGATCATCTCGCCGGGATGAATAGGTTGACTTGGATTTAGATTATTTGCTATCATGTCGGGGGCGACACCTTTCAATGTTATTCCCATTATTATTTACTTATAGTGATTTGACAATTCCACAACATTACAGATAGTCAATATCGGCTCCTCTTCAGACAGCGAAACAGTGAACTCTATACGGTATTGGTCATTGACACGGATAGAAGACCGTCCCGCCTTATCACCGGATAAAGCCTCATAGTTTAGCGATTTGATAGGCCAAAGTGACTCTATTGAAGAAGCTGCAATCAGAAATCGTATCGCTTTCTGATAACGTCGCACGATGTCCGGCTGATAGCGATGCTTTTTGTCTTTGCATTTGCCATCCTCGTACAATTGACGCAAATATTCTTCTTCGTAGGTAACTATCATATAATGTTATTATTAACAACAATGCAAAGTTAGTAATAGTTTTTTAAATTAGCAAATCTGATAATCAAAAACATTGTGATAGATTTCAACTTGATTCGGGAAATATTTGTCATGATGAACACCTCCAGATTAGCGCTGATGAGAGGAGCAAAAATGCGGGGTTATTTCCCCGCATTGAATGTGTCGATTGCTTTGGCGTACGTGGTTTTGATGTCGGAGGCCATTCGCCGTTTGTCGAAACGGGAGGCATATTCTTTCCCTGCGGCGGTCATTGCCGGGACATCGCGGGTGCCGTCGAGCAGTGAGGTCAGTGCCTGCGCCATTTCCCGAGGTGAGTCCGGGTTTACATATATTGATGCGTTTCCTCCCGCCTCTTCAAGGCAGGAGCCTGTGGCAGCGACAACAGGCCGCATACTTTCCAGCCCTTCGACCACCGGAATGCCGAAACCTTCGTAGCGAGAAGGGTAGGCGATGACTTCCGCCGCCTGGTTCACACCCGGAAGATCCTTGAAATCAAGACCTGAGTAATAATGTATTCGTGATGACACACCGAGTTCGCGGGCGAGTTTCTCCACAACCGGTTTGTAGCCGTGATGGTCGCGTCCGATCACCACCAGCTCCACATCTTTAGGAAGCGAAGATAGCGCACGCACCGTCAGCTCCAGATTCTTGCGCCGTTCGATTGTGCCGACCTGGAGTATATAGCGGTGCGGAAGATTAAGCCGAGTTTTTAATGCAGACAACTCTTCGCTGCTCCATATTCTCTTGAAAGATTCATCACACCCCTGGTAAATCACGTCAATGCGGTCGGGATCTATCCCGTAGAATCTCACCACATCCTGCTTCGTGCGCTCGCTGACTGCAATGATCCTGTCGGCATTGCGGCATGACCTGCCGTATTTGAAATCATAAATAGTGCGGTCGATCGGTTTGTAGCATTCCGGCATGGTGCGGTAAATGACATCATGCATCGTCACAACGGACGGCACGCCGCTCTTGCGTATGTTTAGCGGCAGCTCATTGCTGAGACCGTGGAACACATCCACTTTGTCAGCACGCAGATTGTTGGTGACGCCGAACGTTCTCCATAGGCTTCCCTTGAAACCTTGTGGCGGAGGGAGATGAAATTCGACGTTATGGAGAGCTTTTATTGGATCGAGCCTCGGGTTGGACTTCAGTGCCGGGGTATACACCAGCAATCTGTCGCCTGGGTTCTCCAAGGCCAGACGTTCTATGACGAGGCGGGAATAGTTCCCGAGTCCTGTCATGTTTGAGACGGCTCTCTTACCGTCGAATCCTATTATCATGCGAATAACAATTTTTCAAGTGCGTAAACGCCCGCTCCGGCCAGATAACCGAGCAATGCCACCCATGAGAATTTCTTGAGATACCATCCGAAGCTGATTTTCTCCAGTCCCATAACGATGACACCGGCCGCCGAACCGATAATCAGGATTGAGCCACCCACGCCCGCGCAGTATGACATCAGTTCCCAGAAAGTACCGTCGATCACAAAGTTTGCGGCATATCCGGTTGCAGCGGGATCGGCAACAGGATACATACCCATAACGCCCGCAACAAGGGGAACATTGTCTACGATAGCGGAAAGAACACCCAAAACGAGTCCGATCCAGTATACATTATGAATCTCTTCATCGAGCCATCCTGCTATGTCAGAGAGGATTCCTGTGCTCTGGAGCACAGCCACCGCCATGAGGATTCCCAGAAAGAAAAGTATCGAAGGCATATCCACGCGAGAGATCACCTTGGGCAGACGCAGCTCCTTTGCCTGCTCCAGCATCTTTGAATTATAGAAAATCTCAGTGAATACCCAAAGCGCTCCCAGCACGAACAGCATTCCCACGAAAGGGGGCAGGTGTGTTATAGACTTGAATATTGGTACAAAGATCAGACCTCCGACGCCAAGATAGAACATGGTGGCGCGTTGTCCGGCGGTAATGAAAGAATTCTTCTCCACAACCACGTCTCTCGGGGGCAGATCGCCCTTCAACTGGCGGCTTACTATTATAAGCGGCAGAACCATTGAGACGAGTGACGGCACAAGCACAAAAGAAAGCAGAGCCGGAGCAGTGATGTTTCCGCTCACCCACAGCATGATAGTGGTGATGTCGCCGATTGGGCTCCATGCGCCGCCGCTGTTTGCCGCGATAATGATCATTCCGGCATAAAGCCATCGTTCCTCCTTCTGGGTGATGAGTTTGCGCAGAAGCATCAGCATCACAATGGTGGTTGTGAGGTTGTCGAGAATCGCCGACATGAAGAATGTCACGAAACTGATGATCCAGAGGAGTTTCTTCTTGTCGCGGGTGTTGATATGGTCGGTGATTACGCGGAAACCACCGTGCACATCCACCATCTCGACGATAGTCATGGCTCCAATAAGGAACAGGAGAGTCTGCATGATGTCGCCCAGGTGCTCCACGATGTCGACGTTGAGGACATACTGGAGCGCCTGCTCATGCAGCGATTTGTCGGCAAGCGTAGGATGAGTGTCGAGGAAATGCCTGAAACTGTCAGCCGATACCACCGGCACCACAGATTCCGCACCGAGTGCGTAGATAACCCACATCAGCATTCCGAGCAGTAGCGCGGAAGCGGTCTTGTCCACCCGTAAGGGGTGTTCAAGGGCAATGGCGAGGTAGCCAACCACAAATAAAACGAGCAAGGTCGTCAGCATGTCGAATGAGATTTAAAGAAATGTTAAGATTGGTAGAACTCTCATAATTTCCGGCAAAATTAGTGAAAAAAAGATTAATTACGGAAAAATTTCCATAATACATTTTTATGTTTGAAAAATATGTTATAAAACATGTTTTTGAAAGCTAAATGCAAGATTAGGAGCGGGTAAGAAAAACGCGTTTTCCCGGGGATGAGAAAAGGGGAGGAAAGCAGTATAAAAAACGGGATACAGAACCGGAAAAAAGTATTATATTTGCAGATAAGTAGATGTAAGACTTCTACAAAAATCAGTATGGAAAAGAAACCGATATTGGTAGTCTCCACCGGAGCCGGTATAAGCGCAGAGAGCGGAATCACCACGTTTCGCGATGCCGGGGGACTATGGGAGAATTATCCGGTGATGCAAGTTGCTTCCGCCGATGGCTTTGCCCGCGATCCGGAGCTGGTGCATCATTTCTATAACGAGCGTCGCAAGCAGCTCATACACGCCATGCCGAATGCCGCCCATCGGGCGCTTGCCGAGCTGGAGAAGAGGTTCGATGTCTATGTGATCACGCAGAACGTCGATGATCTTCATGAGCGGGCGGGGTCGTCAAAAGTGCTCCATCTGCACGGCGAGTTGATGAAGATCCGGTCGGTAAGCAATCCAGATTATGTAGAGAGTCTCGACATCGAACATCTGGAGACCACTCCTGCCACACGCGGCAAGAACGGTGATTTTATGCGGCCGCATATCGTTTTCTTTCAGGAGCCGGTTCCCAATATAGAGCGTGCTGTAGAGATCACGGGTATGGCTGATATATTTGTTGTGATAGGCACATCTCTTGTTGTTTATCCCGCTGCAGGTCTTATACAATGTGTACGCCCCGGCACGCCGATCTATTATATCGACCCCAATCCCGCTTCGACAGCCGGCATACCGAATGTCACCGTAATCAAGGAAAAGGCAACGGATGGAATGCGAGACCTTGCAAAGATTCTTGAATCATATGTTTAACAACATATGGCTGGAAGGCGTAACGCTGCGAAAAAACAGTTATATTTGTGGCACGGATGGATGGAGTTCTAAATAAGACAAATTGAATCTAACCTAAAAACACAATAATCTATGGCAAAAATCAGAGGAGCGGTCACCGTCAGCATCGAAAGATGCAAAGGGTGCAATCTGTGCGTCGTGGCTTGCCCCACGAAGACGCTGTCGCTTCAGCCCAACGAGGTGAACGACCGCGGCTATCATTATGCCTATATGGCAAATCCTGAGAGCTGCACCGGATGCTGCTCATGCGCGTGGGTATGTCCTGACGCATGTATCGAGGTATACCGCAAGCGCATTGACTGAGACGGACTCTAACAATCAAACCAAGAAAACACAACGACAAGGAATATGAAAGAAGAAGTGAGACTAATGAAGGGTAATGAGGCCATAGCCCATGCTGCCATCCGTTACGGATGCGACGGATATTTCGGCTATCCTATCACCCCGCAGTCAGAGGTGCTCGAAACCCTCGAGGAGCTGATGCCATGGGAGACCACCGGCATGGTAGTGCTCCAGGCAGAATCCGAGGTGGCGGCCATCAACATGGTTTATGGCGGTGCTGCCAGCGGAAAAGCAGTGATGACCTCCTCCTCCTCGCCGGGCGTCAGCCTCAAGCAGGAGGGTATCTCCTATATAGCGGCGGCATCGTTGCCCGCATTGATATTGAACGTTATGCGCGGAGGTCCGGGTCTCGGCACCATCCAGCCCTCGCAGGCCGATTATTTCCAGGCTGTGAAAGGTGGCGGTCATGGCGACTATCATTTGATAGTCCTTGCCCCGTCTACAGTGCAGGAGATGGTTGACTTCGTCGGCCTTGGCTTCGACCTCGCATTCAAATATACAAATCCCGCCATGATCCTGGCAGACGGTATAGTCGGCCAGATGATGGAGAAAGTGGTTCTTCCCGAGCAGCGTCCGCGCCGCACAGAGGAGGAGATACGCCGTCAGTGCCCTTGGGCAGCCGATGGCCGCAAGGATGGCCGCAAACGCAATGTGGTGACATCTCTTGAACTCGAATCCTCAAAAATGGAAGTGATCAACCATCAGCTTCAGGCGCGCTACCGCGAGATTGAGAAAAACGAAACCCGCTGGGAAGAGATCGGTGTGGAAGATGCCGATTATCTGATAGTGGCTTTCGGCTCGATCGCGCGTATCTGCGACAAGGCACGTGAGCTTGCAGCCGAGAAAGGAATAAAGATCGGCATTGTGCGTCCGATCACACTCTGGCCCTTCCCGACGGAAGCCATAGCAAAGGCGGCTGAGGGTAAGAAAGGTGTGCTTGTGGTTGAGTTGAACGCCGGTCAGATGGTGGAGGATGTTCGCCTCGCAGTGCATGACCGTCTCCCTGTGGAGCATTTCGGCCGCATGGGTGGAATCATCCCCAGTCCGGAAGAGGTCGTGACCGCCATGGAAGAGAAAATAATTAAAAGGTAATCATCTCTAAAGAATGCATAACATAATGGAAATAGAAGATATCATTTGCCAGGAAAACAAGGTTTACAGCAAGCCTGAGCTTCTCGAAGAGGTGCACATGCATTACTGCCCCGGCTGTAGCCACGGCGTGATTCATAAGCTCCTCGCGGAGGTGATTCAGGAAATGGGACTAACGGAGCGTACCGTAGGTATATCCCCGGTGGGATGCGCGGTTTTCGCATATAATTATATCGATGTAGACTGGGTAGAGGCAGCTCACGGGCGCGCTCCTGCCGTGGCTACAGCCATTTCACGACTTTGGCCTGAGGATGTGGTGTTCACTTATCAGGGTGACGGCGACATGTCGGCTATCGGTACAGCCGAATCCATACATGCTGCGAACCGTGGTGAGAACATCGTCATGATTTTTGTCAACAATGCTATTTATGGCATGACCGGCGGACAGATGGCCCCGACAACTCTTGTGGGTCAGAAGACAGCTACCACTCCTTATGGACGCCGTGTGGATCTCAACGGTCATCCCCTCGAGATCACTAATCTTATGGCGATCCTCGACGGAACATGCTACGTTACCCGTCAGGCTGTGCATACTCCCGCGGCGGTGCGCAAGACAAAGGCTTGTCTGAAGAAGGCGTTCGAGAATGCCCTCGCCAAGAAAGGGACATCAGTGGTGGAGGTTGTGGCTACCTGCAACTCCGGCTGGAAGATGAGTCCCGAGAAAGCCAATAAATGGATGGAGGAGAATATGTTCCCGAAATATCCACTCGGTGATCTCAAAAACGTATAATTAACCGGCAAAAGCAGATTTAAAATGAAAGAAGAAATAATCATAGCCGGATTCGGCGGACAAGGTGTGCTTTCAATGGGTAAGATACTTGCCTATTCCGGTCTTATGGATGACAAGGAGGTTACTTGGATGCCTTCCTATGGTCCTGAGCAGCGCGGCGGCACCGCGAATGTCACCGTGATTCTCTCCGATGACAAGATATCATCTCCGGTGCTCGACCGTTTTGATGTAGTGATCGCGCTCAATCAGCAGAGCCTTGACAAATTCGGGCCTAAGGTAAAAGCCGGCGGTATACTTATCTATGACACCAACGGTATCCACAAGCATCCGCAGCGCGACGATATCAAGGTTTATCCCATTGACGCGATGGAGGCTACACTTGAGATAGGCAACTCCAAGGCATACAACATGGTGGTGATGGGCGCATTGCTCGAAGCCATGGAATATAAGCTTCCGATGGAGAATGTGATAAAAGGACTTAAGAAATCGCTTCCCGAGCGTCATCATAAACTGATACCGCTCAACGAGCAGGCAATCGAGAAGGGGCGCAGCCTTATTTGATACAGCAGAAGCAGTTTTTTTAGTGGTTAAATAATTATTGCGATAAGGGGGACCGGTTCATGGCGGTTCCCCTTATTATTATAAGGCCCCGTTTCAAAAAAAGGCGGGAGCTCCGGCATATAGCCGACGCTCCCGCAACATCAAGGTTACGAAAAGGTGATTTCTTTACTATCTCTCCGCTGTGACTGACTTACAAGCGGCGCGTAACCACGATTGCTGTTTACTTTTGTAAATATAACCGTATGCAGTATGGAATAGTTTTGTAAATTGAATGTTTTAACTATCGTGACTGAAAAAATTAACAATTTATTTGTATTTTTGCAGCATGGAAGAGGATTTTGACATTCGTGAGCGTGCCTCCCGTCCGGACGGCAGCGACCGCGACATTGAAAAGGCGTTGCGGCCCCTGGCTTTCGATGATTTCAGCGGGCAGGATAAGATCATAGACAACCTGCGTGTGTTTGTAGAGGCGGCGCGTATGCGCGGCGAGGCTCTTGACCACACCCTGCTGCATGGCCCTCCGGGACTCGGAAAGACCACGCTGTCGAATATTGTCGCGAATGAGTTGGGTGTCGGTTTCAAGGTCACTTCGGGTCCTGTGCTCGATAAACCCGGTGATCTGGCCGGTATCCTTATGAGTCTTGAAGACCATGATGTCCTGTTTATAGATGAGATCCATCGGCTTCATCCCGTTGTGGAGGAATATCTTTATTCCGCCATGGAGGATTTCCGCATAGATATTCTTCTTGATAAGGGTCCGGGAGCCAAGAGCGTGCAGCTGACCATATCGCCGTTCACGCTTATCGGTGCCACTACACGTAGCGGTAGTCTCACCGCGCCGTTGCGTGCGCGATTCGGCATCAACTGCCATCTCGAATATTACGATCATAATATCCTCAAGGGGATTGTGAAGCGTTCGGCACGTCTGCTCAATATCGGTATCGACGAGGAGGCGGCGCTTGAGATAGCGTTGCGCAGCCGTGGCACACCGCGAGTGGCGAACTCACTGCTGCGGCGTGTGCGTGATTTCGCGATGGTGCGTGGCTCCGGACGCATCGACATTCAGATAGCGCGTCATGCTCTTGAAGCTCTTAATATTGACCGCTACGGACTCGATGAGATCGACAACCGCATATTGCTTACGATCATCGACAAATTCAAAGGCGGTCCCGTAGGCCTGACCACCATCGCCACCGCGATAGGGGAGGATGCCGGCACTATAGAGGAGGTGTATGAGCCCTTCCTTATCAAGGAGGGTTTTCTGAAGCGCACCCCCCGGGGCAGAGAGGTCACCGAGCTTGCCTACCGTCATCTCGGGCGTACGCAGGGCCCGGTGCAGTCATCGCTTTTTAGTAACGAGTTGTAACTGATAGGACGGGGATATTCTTAATTTTTTTATGGCTGGAATAAAATCATTGGCAAAGGAGACTGCGGTCTACGGACTCAGCAGCATAGTGGGGCGTTTCCTAAACTGGTGTCTTGTGCCCCTTTACGTGTATCTTTTCCCTACGGAAGATTACGGTATCGTCAGCTATCTGTATAGCTTCACGGCAGTGGCGTTGGTTGTGCTCAACTATGGGATGGAGACAGGTTTCTTCCGGTTTGTCAACAAAGAACCTGATCCTGCGCGTGTCTATTCCACATCGTTATCATCGGTCGGCACCACATCGCTGTTATTCATAGTTCTTCTCTCGCTCTTTATCCGTCCGGTGGCGGATGTCATGTTGCTTCCTCGCCATCCGTTGTTCGTATGGTTGCTCGGGGTTACAGTGGCTGTGGATGCTTTCTCCAACATTCCATTCGCCTATCTCCGTTACAAAAAGAGGGCATTCCGCTTTGCGGGAATCAAACTGCTGAATATCGCGGTGAATATCTCGCTTAATCTCTTCTTTCTTCTCGGATGTCCCGCGCTTATGCGTCATTGCCCGGCTATGGTGAGCTGGTTTTATGAGGCTGCCGGAGGAGAGGCTTTCGGCATAGGATGGATATTTGTCGCAAATCTGATGTCAACGCTTATTGTGCTGATGTGTCTGCTGCCTGAACTGCGTGGACACCGTTTCGGCATAGACGGCAAGCTTCTCCGCAGAATGCTATCCTACAGCTGGCCGTTGCTCATCTTGGGAGTGGCAGGAATTATGAGCCAGAACATGGGGCAGATGCTTATTCCTTACCTTTTCAAGGGAGCGGAGGAGGCGGCTCGCTCTATGGTAGGCATCTATGGAGCCAACATAAAGATAGCGATAGTCATGGTGATGTTCGCGCAGGCATTCCGTTATGCCTACGAGCCATTTATCTTTGCCCAGGCAAAAGGAGAGGGAGAGGATAAACGTCGGGCTTACTGCGATGCAATGAAATATTTCGTCATCTTCGGTTTGTTTATTTTCCTTGCAGTCATGTTCTATCTGCCCGTGCTCAAGCATTTTGTCTCCCCTGCATATTGGGTCGGCTTGCGCGTAGTGCCGGTGATGATGCTTGCCGAATTATGTTTCGGTGTGTTTTTCAATCTCTCGTTATGGTATAAGCTCACCGACCGCACTCAATGGGGAATGTATCTTTCGTTGTTGTGTTTTGCGCTGATGCTCGGTCTCAACCTGTGGCTCGTTCCTGCCATCGGCATACCTGACGGATACATGGGTTCTGCATGGGCTGCCCTTATCAGCTATTTCACGGTGATGGTGGTATCGTATTTTCTCGGACGCAAATATTATCCATTGCCCTATCAGACTGGGCGTATGTTCCTCTATCTGCTTTTTGCCGGAATACTATATTTTGCCGGATGCTATGCAGAAGAGATTCTTGCCACGTGGATGTTGTATGCCGTGCGTGCGTTGTTGCTTGCTGTTTACATCGCCACGGTGGTTGTTGCGGAAAGGTTGCCCATCCCCGGAAAACGTCTCTGACCACAAAATTGCACAGAAATACAGTTGTGTTTTATCTCGCTTCTTTGATTGATATAAAATTGCATAAATGTGGATAAATTTGAGAAAAGGGGATTAAAAAGGCGTAAAACTATGCCGAAATTGAGAATATTAACATTTAATAACATTTAAATTGGCGCGAGAAATAGAAATATTCAAAAAAATTGCACTATTTTTGCAAACGATTACATAGATATAAATCGATAACTGCTTAAAAAGAGCAATTGCGTCATTTAAAAAGTTGTGAAACTATAGAAGAATTGCTATGCTATCCGGCAGTCACTTCGTGAGAACCGGTTGCTGGCTTCATCCGGAAGGGCGATGAATAAAAAGAAGTAGGCAAGATTCATCGCAGCGTCCGAATGATGAACGATAAGAAATTTTGGTTATAAGGAGGATGACGCTTTTGAGAAAAAGCGTCATTTTTTGTCTAACCAACTCTTGCCTCTTGCCTCTAACCATTATAACCATTGGCAACCACATTATGTCAAATATCTTTTAATCAAACCATTGTAACCATTTAAAACCATTATTGATTCAATTAATTGATAATTGGATCATTAAACCATTAAAACCATTAAAAAGCTTCGCTTTTGTTTTGACGCGAAAGGTATAGACCATAGTCCCATAGAAACCAGAGCATAGATGCTGATTATCATGGACTGATTATCAAGGAACGTAGCCCCGCAAAGGTGCGGTGTAGTCTGAATCTATGCTCTGGTTACTATGGGACTATGGTCTATACCCTTTCGTGTCAAACAGAAAAGCGGAGCTTTTCAAATGGTTTTAATGGTTTCAACGGTTTGATTAATAACCTATCGCGATGATATGGTTACCAATGGTTATAATGGTTTGAGGCAAGAGGTAGGAGTTGGTTTGAGGCAAGAGGCGAGGGTTTGTCAGGGAATGGTATTGTGGAGGATGCGGCGCGAGAGGGTGTAGGTGCCAAGTATGCCCACTCCGTTGCCGATGTTGGTGTAGACGCGCATTGGGTCAGCGAGTCCGAGGTTTATCATTCCTGACGGATCTCCGTCGCTAGAAGCATCGTATCTGAGGCAGGATAGAAGATATTCGAAATATGGCTCTGAAATCTGATATAGTCTTATCTCACGTTCAAACTTCCTCCCCTGATACAGTTGCCAGCAGTCCACATCTTCCTCAATCACCAGGGTGTGCTCCTGCCCGTCGATCCCATCATCGGAGAAGGGCAGACCGCTATAGAAATTGCCCTCGATCCAGTCTGTGGGTACATCACCGAGTTGCTGCTCAAGCTTCTGGAAAACAAGGTTATGGGAGAAATTATACTGTCCCCATGTGACGTTGGGTACACGCTCGCCATCCACCAGCGTGAATTGAGGTGCCACGCAGTTCAGAAAATAGTGGTCAGTGCTGTTGGGTGTGTCCTTGAATTTTATGCGGTAAGTGAAAGTACGTACCTCCATTCCCCATGAAGTGTAGTGAGGTTCACTGATTTTCATCTCTACATCATCTATGGCAATCTGACGCGGCATTATGTCTTTAGCGGAAACTTCCTTACCTTTGTATTGGGTAGAGATTTCGATTATATCGCCCTCTTGGGGCTTTATATTGCTGAGATAAAGGTTTTTCTTATGGTCGTATGTCAGGCTTCCTTTGCTCTCTCCGTTGATGCTCAGACGGATGTCAAGATCCTTCACAAATGCCGGAGCGTTGTGGATGTCTGAATAGAAGAAGGTTTCCTTGGCTGATACCATTATCACGGAATCCGGCGTAAGCAGCGAATTCAGAGTCAGCAAGTCGCGTCCCGCCGCGTTGCGGTATTCATCAAGGTCGATATCTTTGTAGCATGATGTCACAGTGCACATCAGCAGCGTAAGAACAAGAAATATCAGGTTATGTCTGTATGGTGAATTCATATCGTCAGAAAATATATGTGTATGATACGGAAGGAATTATAGGTATGAAACTTAGAGTTCTGAATCCCTTGTGGCGCTGATTCATCGGGAGATTGAGATACTCTTTTGGATAATCTTTCTGCACCGTGATAGGGTTCATGCGGCAGTAAGCGTTATACAGGCTGACATTCCAGATACCCTTGCGGCCGTTTTTATAGAAACGGTTTATATTCATCCCCAGGTCAAGGCGATGATACGGTGGGATTCGGATATTGTTGCGTGTGGGCAGATACCCTAAGCCGTTTATCTGCTCACCGCTTGTCGATGGTATTACTCCCGGTGCGTCCGGAAACTGGTCGCCTGGCAATTCGTAATCATACATTGAGAGTGAGAGCCGGTTGCCGGTCATGAACACCCATCCTGCGTTGAATTCAATGATCCGGTTCAACTTATATTGTACGTTGATATTGAATTTATGGCGGTTGTCAAACTTGGCTGGAAATTTCTCGCCCTCATTCAGTTGTGCGAATTTGCGCCAGTTCCACATCAGTCCGTATCCGATGGTTCCGGTGAATGGCCCCGCATCCTTGGTCAGGCTTAAGTCAAGACCATATGACCATCCTTTGCCTGAGGTTAGTTTATCTTCCCAAGAGATGCCCGCTTTAAGAGCCGATGAACCCTCCTTATATTCCAGAAGATTGTCCATCCATTTATACCATAGCTCGGCAGAGAAATACATCGAGTACGGGAGCGAACCGTAGACGCCCGCAGATATCTGATCGCTTGTTATGGGTTTGAAGCGCGGTGTGATAGGTTGCCAGAGGTCAGTGGGCAGACTTATATAGTTGTTGGAGATCTGTTGCACACATTGCGACATGCGGGCGTAGCTGAGTTTCACGCTGTAGTCTTGTGTCAGCGACACACGTAGCGTGGCTCTCGGTTCGGCGGAGAAGAAAGAGTGTCCCTGCACATTGAACAGCGTGGCGCGTAACCCCGCGCTCAGGGCTATCCTTTCGCCGAATGTCAGATTATTGTCGAGATATACGTAAGCCTCATGGGCCGTCAACAGGGGGCTAAGGTAATTGTCCGAACTTGGCTCCTCATTGTGATTCCATTCATTGGTCAGTTCCTCAGGCAGAAAATTATGATTGATGTAGCCAAGTCCGGCGTGCATTGTATAAAGGTTCGAGAATGTCGCCACGTAATCCCCTTTGACACCAATGTCGCTGATGCTGTTTTTAGTGCGGCTGCGGTTGAATCCATAGCTGCTTATATCCGACATATCCGACTGATATTCCCTTTCCTGACGGTAGTCGGAATTGTAGGATGAATAATACACGGCTGCGTTGACATATCCATTGTCGAGACGATAGTTGAAGTTGCCGAGCACTCCCCAGTTGCCCCATGAGAGTTTGTTGGTGTTTTCATCAAAATAATCGTAACTTGCGGGATCTGCCGTCGGGGGTATGCTTGACATGGCGTATGTTCCGGGAAATTCCCTCAGACCGATCTTGAAATCGTCATGGCCGAAATACCCCATGAGGAAAGCGGAAGCTCGATTGTTGAATTTATGATCCAGACGTGCGTTGAAATCAGTGAAATTGTAATATGCCATGTGTTTCTTTCCCTCGCCTTTGCCTTTATTGTTCATGATGGCAAGGGCGGGAATAGATACAAGGTCTATCCAAGAGCGTCGCAATGCGGCAGAGAAGGCGGTTTTACCTTTCACAATAGGTCCTGAGACATATCCATTCATACTCAGCAAGCCTACCGACACTCTGCCCTCATATTTCTCGAAATTCGGACGGCTCATGGAAATGTCGGTGATTGAGGATATTCTGCCGCCATATCTGGCCGGATAGGCTGCCTTGTAGAAATCCACACCGCTTACTGTAGCCACATTGAAAGAGGAGAAGATTCCGCCGAGATGGCTCACATGATAGAGCGGAAGACCTTGATAGAGGAAAAGGTTCTGGTCGTTCTCCCCGCCGCGCACATACAGTCCGGTGAAACCCTCGATACCCTGCGACACCCCCGGCAAAGTCTGCAACGCCTTCACGATATCCGGCTCGCCGAACATCACCGGCAGATTGAGCAGCATTTGCGAATTCAATGAATGCCGTCCCATCTCGGTAGCTTTCAGATTTCGTTCAGCGCCCTCACCGTTGACAACAACTTCCTGCAGAGTCTTGACATTCTCGGTGGAATCCGCCGGGGTGTCAGCCACTGCAGTAGTGGCAGCGGTTATGGCCAGCAGGCACATAACCGACTTAACACTGTTATATATATTATTCATGATAAAATACGATATGTTTCCCTCATCATCAAGGTAAAAGTCTTGGGGAATCGTCAGAAAGAATAGCGTACACCCAAGGACATGGTTAGGATTCTGTTCATCCAGTTTTCTGTTATGAAGGGATAGTTGACACAAAACATGTATGAAAGATGTTCGCCGGTCTCGACCGCTGCCTCTCCTTGCACACCTATGTTAAAGCGCTTGACGGCTGATCCGCTTTTTGAGATTCTTTCGTTGCTGTTTAGTTTTTTGCGTTCCCAGGCTGCCAGTGACTCTTGAAGATATGGACCCGCGCCGAAACGCAATCCTGTGAAATCACTTATCTTAAACCTGAAACTTATTATCACCGGGATTCTGAGATTCAAAAAATTGACGTCACCTTTAATTCGTTCTTTTGTACCCTTAAATTTTAAGACCTCCCCATTGTTTATGTAATCGAGCTCTAACTGAGGATTGAAGCTCCAATGCTTATTGAAATTAAATTCGTAGCCTGCTCCTATGAACGCGCCTCCGCCCCAGCCGACAGAGATACCGTTAAACATACTCTCATTAATTTTGTGTGAGACACTGCCCCCTGCCGATACATTCCATTTATTCTGAGCAATAGTGGTGAAAGAACAAAAGCTTGCAAACATCACAATCAAGGTAAATACCCTTTTCATCTTAAAATCAAAAATTTAGTTAGTGACTGCAAAATTATTCACAACCCCCGACATAAGCAAGCAAAAATGCAATTATTTTCCCTTTGCACTCTAAATATATTGGAGTTAATCATTAGACTATGACTTATAAATAGAAATAAGAACTATTTGCTTATTTAGAAGAAACCCCGGTATATCTTGTTATTAAGGGTTATCTGAATTTCCATCTCGCCTTCGTGGTAATCTGATAAGGTCAACGTTAATCCTGAATATAATTCGCCTTCTTCGGAAGCGGATATTATACCTGTATAGTTATCAACCACCTCAACGTATCCCATTGCTTCGTAATCACAGGTGACAATCAGGCAGTCCTCCATTAGAATAACTTTCAAAGGGTTCCTTGCCGGTTTCCTTGGATGATTATGACGTTTGTCATCCGGATCTGTTCTGATTGGAACTTCCTTAGCAATTTTTGAATCGCTTGAATTGATGTCTGCCGATATAGGCGCAGATAATGAAAACAGTAAAAGAATAAATGATAATGTTCTGATCATTGCCATAAAGTTTGTGTTATTTGAGTTTTGCAAAGTTACAACTATATGGACTCAGAATCCAAATAATCAGGCGTTACAATTCATCATAATTAAGAATTTTGCGTATCGTGGTAAATATATGATATTCAACATGATATGAGGGGTTGCAGCGCTGTTTGGAATGGCTAATTTTGTTACATTTCTGAATATCTTTGATTATCAATGATTTAGACGAGCTTGCTTGTTGTCTGTCTATTTGCATATAATTAGGAAGTTACTATAAGTTGAGTCTTTTTAATATAATATCCACATCCTCTATTCCTGAATCCGATATAACTTTCTTTAGTCGGAATTTCTCTTGTCTGACTGCATTAGATGTTCTCTTTTTCATCAACACTGCTATGCTTTCATTAGATAATCCAACGAGAAGGTATCTGGAGAGTCTGATATGCGTAGATCTGAGATTAGGTATTTTTTCAATCAATGATTCTATCCATCCGTTACTGTAGATATCAATCAGGCTATCAAGATTACTTTTTTCGGTTTCGTAGGTGAAGTAATCTAAAAGACATTTTATTCCCTTGGGGAGATTATCTTCATTGATGATATTGCTACCTACCGCAAACCATTGGCTGCATATTTTATCAAGTGCCTTAAATTTTTCATACAACAGTTCTTTTATGGCTGCATCGTGTTCCAATCCAAGTTGTTTATACTTTGAAAGATCATCAAACAATTCCTTCGATTCTTGAGCAAGAGCCTTAATTGTAAGGTTACGTGCTTTGATTTTCTTTCTTAATTTTAAAATAGATGACAATGATATTATGATTAAAAGAAAACTAACAATGCCAATCCAGATACTTCTTTCCTTGGCAGTTTGGGATTCTTTCTTCTTAATCTCGCTTATTAAATGGTAATAATCTGTGAGTTGTAAGGTTTTTGGGAAAGCTAATCTTTTGGCATTACTTTCCATCATATCACAGCCCCACTCATAAGCTTCTTTTGCAGCTTTGCGATAATTTCCCTCATTAATAAGTAATAGGCTGTTAAGCTTTTTGATATACAAAGAATCTTCAGTTGTATGTGAATAAAAAGATGCAGAGTCCTTGTATTGGCGGGATAATACAAAATCGGAATTATGTAAATAAGCATCCGATAATTTACACCAATCATGGGCTCTCATTTTGTAATTATCATGAATAAGATACTCGTAAGCCTTTATAACATCTGTATATTGGTCTAATTGAATATGTGCATTAGCACGAGTTCTTATAATAGAATGCTTGAAATTGTCATTGCTGTTTAAAAAAATGGAATCTATTTGCTCACCATAGTCCAATGCTTTTGTAGGGTTGCCGTTATCAATATATAGATCCATGATTATATCATCCATCCATTGGGCATGAATTATACTTCCATTTAATATAAAGTATTCTTTTGCTTTAAGACCATACTCAAGTGCTTTATTAAAAATGAATAAATGTTTGTATTCTTCAGAAAGGGTTCGGTATGTAAGAGCTGTATAGAAATTATCATTGATTTCTTTGGCGGCATCATTGGCCAAGTGCAAATACAATAATGCATCATCTTTTTTATTTAGATGACATAAAGTTTCTCCATAATAGTAAAGGGCTTGTGTTTCCAAACTATCGCCTCTGCCTGAATAATGATTGACAGCTTTCAGAATCAATGATTCGTTGGTAAGTGGAAGGTAGTTCTTATCAGATGCTTTGGTCATAAGCAGGGCATAACGGGCGATGCGGCTGTCTGAGAGACCGGTGGTGTCGAGGTCGGTGAGTATTTGGAGTGCGGAGTCAGGGTGTGAAAACATAACGGCATCCGCGGCATTGAGAACTTTGTCTGCCTCTCTGTCTTGGGTGTTCGTGCAAGATGTGGCAGTCAATAAGGTGAATGCCAACAGAATGATGATTGGTGAGAATAAGTAAAACCGGGTCATGTGTGAAAAGTCAGTTCGTGTTTACAAAAATACACAATTTATCTCATCCCCGCAAAGTGAAAGTAACACCGTTGTTGTCCAGTAAATTTTGAACCTTAATAATTGTAACGCAGAACATAGTTTATCCCTGCTTTTAATTGACTGACATCTTTCGGCTCGTTCCGCCTGCGTTCCGCACCGTTAAGAAAGCCGGAGGTGTTCTTAACCCGCCCGGTTCATATGCCCGGATCTTGACAGTAGGGTTCCGCGAGAGTTCCGCGTTCATCAAGTGAAACGGAGTTCCGCGTTCGGAATGATTAATGTTCCAAATCTACCGGACGCAGGAATTATTAATCGTTTAATATTATTGACGTCCGATAAAAATAATAATCATGCAGAGCCGCGGAGCCGCAAAGGCTTTATGTCGGTCAATCCGAGGCGGAGGTCGTTACCACTCCTGCGAAGACGCAGAGTCCGACGCAGCAGCTCCGCGCCTTTGCCAAAATCGCTACGCGATTCTCCGTGTTCTTTATCACCGGATTTGCAACCTCAAGCTTTGCGACTCCGCGTCTTTGCGTGATATTTGTCCGTAATAGGGCATGCCAAGATCTGAA
>OFFM01000931.1_pt1 | contig 19069 bp, 16 predicted proteins | sample 1521401 | NCBI WGS metagenome assembly OFFM01 (sample SAMEA3504118, study PRJEB24116) | mouse gut metagenome | biome: mouse gut; feature: mouse-associated habitat; material: faeces | place: Denmark | collected 2011
CGGCTGCTATAGCCTCCATCTCTTCTGCCGGGAGCGACAGCTTATGAGAGAAGTTCATGTCAGCTTCGGTAGTTATGGGCACGAGGTGAATGTGGGTGTGGGGCACTTCCAGTCCGATCACAGCCTCGCCTATGCGTGTGCAGGGCACGGCGCGCTGCATGGCTGCGGCGACCTTGCGTGCGAAAAGCTGTAAAGCCACGTATTCATCCTCCGGAAGGTCGAAGATGTAGCTCATCTCTCGCTTCGGTATCACCAGTGTATGCCCCTTGGCTACCGGATTGATGTCAAGGAAAGCGAAATGGCGGTCATCTTCCGCCACCTTGTAGCATGGTATCTCGCCAGCCACGATTCGGGAAAATATGGAAGCCATATCTGAGTGAGTGTTATTAGAAGTTGATTTCCACGATCTCGAACTTCATGAGTCCGGCGGGAACCTTAATCTCAACCTGTTCGCCGAGCTTATGTCCGAGCAGTCCCTGTGCGATGGGTGTGCTTGAACCGATCTTTTTCTCCTTGAGGTCGGCTTCGGAGTCGGCAACGATGGTGTACTCCATCACCATGCCGTTTGCCACGTTTTTGATCTTCACGCGGTTAAGTATCTGCACCTCCTCATGGTTGAGTGTGCTTTCGTCGATGATGCGGGCGTTTGCCACAAGATCCTTGAGCTGCGAGATCTTCATCTCAAGCATGCCCTGTGCCTCTTTGGCGGCGTCGTATTCGGAGTTCTCCGACAGGTCGCCTTTGTCGCGGGCTTCGCCGATAGCGGCGGAGATGCGGGGACGCTCTACCGATTCCAGGTAGGCGATCTCCTCCATCTTTTTCTTATAGCCCTCTTTTGTCATGAATGTGATAGCCATATTTCGTTGTTTTGTTTTTAATCAAGTGAATATTCTATATGAGATTCTGTCTGTACTGATTCTTATGGTAAGAAAAAAATTAGAATCCCGGCCCGTATCGCGGGCGAGACCCCAAAAAGTTGGCGCACCACTATGGGAGCGCCTGAATAGTCTGTCGCTATGTTCGTTTCTGACCACAAAGGTAGGCATTCTTTTTTACTCCCGCAAATTTTCCGGAGGGTTAAAATTTCTGTAACTTATGGTGGTGGATCCGTAAACTAAAATGGTGCGTGGCGCGTTATGAGTCTATATATAATTTAGTTATTACAAATTCACCACATGATGAGAAATGTATTTGAATCCCCCTTGGATGTGATCGGCGGCACGCCGTTGGTCAGACTGCACAAGTTTGAGAAACAGTGCGGTGCTGTTGCGGAAATTTTGGCTAAGGTTGAGTCGCGCAATCCCGGCGGAAGTGTCAAGGATCGCGTAGCCGCCGCAATGATATCCGATGCCGAAAACCGTGGAGTTTTGCACCCCGGCGGAACGATTGTTGAGCCTACAAGTGGCAATACCGGCGTAGGCATAGCGCTCATAGCAGCTGCGCGTGGTTATCATGCCGTGCTTACCATGCCCGAGACAATGAGCATGGAGCGGCGGCGGTTGCTTTCGGCTCTCGGTGCCACGATTGTGCTCACTCCCGGGAAGGATGGCATGAAAGGCGCGATAGCGGAGGCAGAGCGTATCCGCGATACCACCCCCGGGGCGGTAATACTCGGTCAGTTCACCAACCCGGCTAATCCCGCCGCACATTACGCCACCACAGGTCCTGAAATCGCTGAGGCTACCGGAGGCAAGGTCGACATATTTGTATCGGCAGTAGGCACCGGAGGGACAGTCAGCGGCACCGGGCGTTATCTGAAGGAATATTGTCCGGGCGTGGAGGTAGTGGCTGTTGAGCCTGCGGAATCCCCCGTACTCGAGGGGGGCGAGCCGGGCGCGCACGGCATACAGGGTATCGGTGCGGGCTTCGTGCCGGCGACTTACGATGCTTCGGTAGTCGACCGCGTGATGTCAGTCACCACTCCGGAAGCTATGGAGGCAGCCCGCATGCTGCCACAACTTGAAGGGGTATTGGCGGGGATCAGCTCAGGCGCCGCACTCGCCGCTGCCGGCCGACTCGCGCAACTCCCCGCCAATGCTGGCAAGCGCATCGTAGTGATTCTCCCCGACTCCGGCGAGCGCTACCTCTCCACCTCGCTTTATCTGTAGTGTTCACTGTATAAGAATGGTGATGACGAGGTATTTTAATATGAAAAAATGTTTGCGATATTAAAATAATATGTAATTTTGCAGCGCAGACAGTTCGCAGAAGCCATGTCATGGGTGATGCGGGTGGGTTTGCAGTTACCGGCTCGCCGTTTGGCTTGCCAAGACATTTTATAAAAGCGTTTACATGACGCTTGATTCTTGACCTTCTGAAATGTGGCAATTTCAATACTCTGTCAAGAATGAAGCAACTGTAGATGCCTTGTGGATATGTGAAAATCAATCCAATCCGATGTCCTGTGAAGGGTGTCGTTGGATTGACTGCATATATCGGCGTGGGCTTCTGCGTTGCTCGTTCGACAGAGTAAGGCTAAGCCACATGCCCAGAAGGTAGGACGAGCAACAGGTACAGACTCTCACGCTTTTTTTGTGTATCAATCCTTCCCGGAGAGTTAGAAGGATACAAAAACATTAGGGATGAAAATAGAAAAGACCTTAATCGGATTGGCATTGGCTTTTATCCTGGTCGGCATCAGCTCCTGCAACAATGATGACGAACCCGACAAACCGAAAGTGGAGAAACAACTCGTGAAAATCACAGGCGAACTATCGCTGAATCGTGGGGAAAGTACGGGAATCGTGTGGGGATCCGACGGGAAGATTCAGGCAGCAGGTGACGATACCTACACCTACACAGAAAACCAGATTGTCGTAACGGATAAATACGGCGATCGTATCTACAAACTGAAAAATGGTCTGATAGTAGAAGACGATGAGGGTTGGAAGTTCGAGTATGCTGATAATCGGCTTGTAAAGTGGGAATACAGCAGCGAAGTTGTAACTTTCACCTGGGAGAACGGTGACATAACCGAAATGGAGTCTGACCATGAGATCAAGCTGGTTTACTCCTATGCCTCATCGAATGATTTCGGTGGTGTCAATGCTTTCCACCAGTCGGATTCTTTCCTGTATGATGATCTGGATCCAATACTGGTTATGCAAGGCTTTTTTGGCACAATGCCGATACATCTTGTGCAAAGATGCATAAGAACCAGCAGGGGGTATCACGGATCACTTGAAGCTGATGAATATCAGTGGGAATATGAACTGGATTCCGATGGATACGTGAATACAATGATCGAAACTTTTAGTGACGGGCGTAAATTCGACACAGAATTCAGCTGGGTAAACAAATAACGGTTCTATCTCGCTACCAATCGGGGTAAGCCCTGCACTTCACTTCGTAACAATCCACCATCCTTGCCATGTCTCATGACATCAGGCGAGGATGGTGTTTTTATGGGTGTGTTGATATTTGTGGCGATTGTTTGTTGGTGACCGTTCAGTTATTTTTTGTGGGGTGGTGGATGTTTTGTAAATTTGCGGCGGCTATTCAGGCGGTTGGCTGATGCCGGTTGCACGCGGGGCGAACGAAGCCAATGCGTAGCGGCGGTGCGGATGTCAGCCTCCATATTTCTCTAAGCAAACCAAGCAATGGTACGCAAATACGATTATCTGGTGATAGGTTCCGGCATTGCAGGCATGAGTTTTGCCTTGAAAATGGCGGGAAAGGGGCGCGTAGCCCTTATATGCAAGACTGTGCTCGATGAGGCTAACACAGCTCTTGCGCAAGGTGGTGTTGCCTCTGTCACCGACACCGCGGTCGACGATTTCGACAAACATATACATGATACGATGGTAGCCGGCGACTGGCTGAGCGATCCGGAGGCGGTGCGGAAAGTAGTCGAGGGTGCGCCCGACCAGATCCGGCAGCTTCTTGACTGGGGCGTGGACTTCGACCGCAAGGCTGACGGTGACTTCGACCTCCACCGTGAGGGAGGACACTCGGAATTCCGCATCCTGCACCATGCCGACAATACCGGCTATGAGATCCAGCAGAGCCTTATCCGCCAGGTGCGCCGCTCGCCCGATATCGATGTGTTCGAGCATCATTTTGCCATAGAGATTATCACGCAGCATCATCTGGGACGCATAGTGACGCGCCGCACTCCCGATATCACTTGCTACGGAGCCTATATCCTCGATGAGGCTACAGGTCAAGTGGACACATTCCTGTCGCGCGTCACGGTGATGGCTACCGGCGGTGCAGGAGCCGTTTACACTACCACAACCAATCCCTTGGTGGCTACCGGCGACGGCATAGCCATGGTCTACCGTGCCAAGGGTACGGTAGCCGACATGGAATTCATACAGTTCCACCCTACGGCTCTTTATCATCCCGGCGACCGCCCTTCGTTCCTGATCACAGAAGCGATGAGGGGTTATGGAGGTGTGCTCCGCAATCTTCGCGGCGAGGAGTTCATGCAGAAGTACGATCCACGCCTGTCGCTCGCTCCGCGCGATATTGTGGCGCGTGCCATCGACAGTGAGATGAAGCTGCATGGCGATGACCATGTGTATCTCGACGTGACTCATAAGGATCCGGAGGAGACACGCCGGCATTTCCCGAATATTTACGCGAAGTGCATGAGTCTCGGTATCGACATAACACGCGATTACATACCGGTGGCTCCTGCTGCACACTATCTTTGCGGAGGCATTGTGGTGGACCGCAATGCCGAGTCGTCGATACGGCGTCTGTATGCCGTGGGTGAGTGCTCATGCACCGGACTACATGGCGGCAACCGTCTTGCAAGCAACTCGCTGATCGAGGCTGTGGTATATGCCGATGCCGCGGCACGCCATGCCGCCGAGGTGGCGCATGGATATGACCTCCGGGAGGATGTGCCGGTATGGAACGATGAGGGCACGTCGCATCCGGAGGAGATGGTGCTCATCACGCAAAGCGCGCGTGAGGTTGGGCAGATCATGAGCGCATACGTGGGGATAGTCCGCAGCAATCTGCGACTTGACCGTGCGTGGAACCGTCTGGATATCCTCTATGAGGAGACCGAGCGGCTGTTCAAATGCTCCAAGGCATCGCGCGAACTGTGCGAGCTCCGCAATATAATCAATGTGGGCTATCTGATAATGCGTCAGGCTAAGGAGCGGCATGAGTCGCGCGGGCTGCATTATACGATCGATTACCCGCCGACGCCGCATGATGCCGATACCGATCCAAAAGCCTGCTGATGTAACTTTTTCGTTCTGCGCGCGTTATTATAGACGGACAACACACAACTGAAAACGAATAATGAACCGACTTCTCCTCCTTATAATACTTATGACACTTGCGGCTGCGGGAATGCCTGTAGCCGCTCAGGCATTGTCTGACGATTCGGACGGTACGCACTACCTTACCGACGGATTGCCCGAAGGGGTGCCTGCTCCTCCAAGCGGTCGTTTTACCGGTCCGCGCGGCTACTATTGGACTGAGATCGACGGCGACACGGTGAAAATGATCGTGCTGCATGATGTCACGGTGTTCCCGCCGCTGAAGTTCAAGAACAAGAAAGAGGAGGAGTTCTACTGGCGCACGGTGCGCGACGTGAAGAAAACGCTCCCTTATGCGAAGCTGATATGCGCCACACTGATCGAGACATACGAATATATCGAGACTTTCCCGACGCAGAAAGAGCGTGAGGAGCATCTGAAGCGTATGGAGGGGGAGGTGTTCAAGCAGTACAAGCCGGTGCTCAAGCGGTTCTCAAAATCGCAGGCACAGATGCTGATAAAGCTCATCAAGCGTGAGACAAACCAGTCGAGCTACAATATAATAAAAGCTTTCCTCGGCTCCTTCCGTGCAGGATTCTGGCAGACCTTCGGAAGGCTGTTCGGTGTGAATCTCAAAGGTGACTATAAACCGGACACCGACCGCCGCGACGCTATCATAGAGCGTGTGGCAGTCGGTGTGGAATTGGGTCAGCTGTGAGCGGGATTAATCCGCGTTTCCAACTGAGTCAGTACGGTCGGGTGCAGATCAGACAGTAAGGATCTCGCGCTCCTTAGCGGCGAAAATCTCGTCGATCTTCTTCAGGAATTTGTCGTGGAGTTTCTGAACGTCGCTCTCTGCATCTTTCTCGACATCCTCAGGCATACCCTGCTTTACAGCTTTCTTAAGCGCGTCGATAGCATCACGGCGTGCGTTACGAACAGATACTTTTGCCTGTTCAGCCTCAGCCTTCGACTGTTTCACCAGCTGGCGGCGGCGCTCCTCTGTGAGCGGCGGGATGCAGAGGCGGATCACTTCGCCGTTGTTCTCAGGGGTCACACCGAGCTCGGAGTTGATGATAGCTTTCTCAATCTCCTTGAACATCGGCTTTTCCCACGGAGTGATCGCGATTGTGCGTGCATCGGGCACAGAGACGTTAGCCACCTGTGAGATAGGCACTGCGCTGCCATAATACTCCACACGTATGCCGTCGATGATTTTCGGATTGGCTTTGCCGGCACGGATGTGCGCGAGCGACTCGTCAAGGTAAGCCACCGCGAGTTCCATTTTCTCCTCGGCGGGAGCAAGATAATCTTTTGGTTCCATATATGGTAGATTTTATTTGTTTCTGAATCAGTACACCAATGTGCCGATCGGTTCACCTGCTATCACGCGCGCAAGATTTCCGGGAGTGTCCATGTCGAACACCACTATCGGGAGTCCATTCTCCTTGCAGAGTGCCGTAGCAGTGAGATCCATCACTTTGAGTCCGCGGGTGTAAACCTCGTCATAGCTGATCTCGGTGAATTTTGTCGCGGTGGGATCTTTCTCCGGGTCGGCGGTGTAGATGCCGTCCACGCGGGTTCCCTTGAGCATCACGTCAGCCTCAACCTCGATGCCACGCAGCGCCGAACCGGTGTCGGTGGTGAAGAACGGGTTGCCTGTGCCTCCAGCCATGATAGCCACACGTCCGTCATTCAGAGCCTCGATAGCACGCCACTTGCTGTAATGCTCTCCGATCGGGAACATATTGACAGCGGTGAATACCTGTGCAGGCTGTCCTACGGCTTCAAGCGCCGAGCTGAGCGCCAGGGAGTTGATCACCGTGGCGAGCATGCCCATCTGGTCACCTTTCACACGGTCGAGCCCTTTAGCCGCCCCTGAAAGTCCACGGAATATGTTGCCGCCGCCGATTACGATAGCCACCTGCACGCCCTGCGCTACAATGTCGCGGATCTGCTCGGCATATTGATTGAGCCGCACGGTATCGATACCTGTGCCCTTGGCTCCGGCAAGTGATTCGCCACTGAGTTTCAGCAGCACGCGGTTATATTTGCTTCTCATGATTTATCAGCTCTATGGGGTTAATGATTACAAAAATACGTCATTGCCGTGAATCTCGCAAATTTTTCATGGGATGTTGATATCGAAGCCGTGCGTTTCATGTGATTTGGAGAAATGGCGTATATTTGCATTGTGTAAGCGTGAAGTGGAAAATTCTCATGAGTGAGACAAGTTTTTCAAGGCTTGCTAAACAAAGAAACTTCAAAATATACTGCGATATGAAAGAGCGTGCGTTGATAATGGTGACTAACGATGACAGTTACACAGCTCCGGGTCTGAGGCATCTGATCCGTTGTGTGGCGGAGTTTGGCGATGTTGTGGCTGTGGCTCCCTCCTGCCAACAGTCGGGACAGGCGTCGGCAATCACTGTCGACATGCCGCTGCGGATACATCGGCATGATGATGAGGGGGATGCACGTGTCTATTCTATCGACGGCACTCCGGTCGACTGCGTGAAGCTCGGATTGCATGCCGTAATGCCGCGCAAGCCTGACCTGTTGCTGTCGGGCATAAACCATGGCTCGAATTCCGGTAATTCAGTGATATATTCCGGCACGATGGGTGCTGTGATAGAAGGGTGCATGTATGGCATTCCGTCGATAGGCTTCTCGCTGCTGCATCACTCTATCGATGCGGACTTCTCGGAGACAACTCCTTTTGTCCGCTCGATTGTTGAGGCAGTGATGCGCAGCGGACTGCCGGAGGAGGTGTGTCTGAACGTCAATATCCCTGCGAAGTGCCGCCCGAAAGGGATCAAGGTGACAACCGCAGCCCGCGGACGATGGACTGAGGAGTATAAAGAGTACACCTCGCCATCAGGCAAGCCGTTCTATATGCTCACCGGACATTACATAAATGAGGAACCGGAGAATACGGCTACCGATCTATACTGGCTTGACCGGGAGTATGTATCAGTCACCCCGGTGCGTCCCGACCAGACAGCAACCGCGGCTATGCCGATGGTAGAGGAGCTGTTGTCAATCAAGCCATAAGGGCATCGATCAGGGCTTGCAGAGCCTCGTCGGTTGATGGCGCGGCGGCGCTACGCACCGTCACTGCCGGTTCGACCACTTCCATATCTTTCATAGCCTCAAGCTGCTGGCGCATCGCTTTGGCAGCTATGGGCGACCATGTGCCGTTCTCAATGAGAGCCACGCGGCGTCCACGCAAACCCTTGGAGGCTATGCGGTAGAGGAAGTTGTTCATCGCCGGGAAGAGTCCGGCATCGTAGGTTACGGATGCAAGAAGCATTCTCCCCATGCGGAATGCCTGGCTGACAGCCTCCGACGCGTCCTGGCGGCAGAGGTCGATGATTGCTACCTCGACTCCACGCTCACGCAGCATGTCGGCGGCACGTAGGGCGACGCGCTCGGTGCCTCCGTAGATCGATGCGTATGCTATCAATACACCGTCGGGGAGTTCGGGTGTGTAGCTGCTCCAAAGATTGTATAGACTGCCGTAATGTTGCAGATTGTCGCGGAGCACCGGGCCATGGAGGGAGGCAATGATACTTATTTTATCCGCGGAAAGTTTTTTCAGCAGGTTTTGCACTTGTGAGCCGTATTTGCCGACGATATTGGTGTAATAGCGGCGAGCCTCCGCGTCCCAGCTGTCATCCCCGTAGCCGAGGCTGCCGAAGCGCCCGAATGCATCGGCTGAAAACAGCACCTCATCCTTTGAGTCGACCGCCACCATCACTTCCGGCCAGTGGATCATTGATGCCGTGTGGAAGGTAAGCGTGCGGTCACCGAGATCTATTACCGATCCCTCTTTCACCGGAATGGTGCGGTCGGCGGGTATCCCCTCTCCGTAGAACTGCGCGAGCATGTTGAGGCACATCTGCGATGCCACAAGGCGTATCTCACCGAAACGTTGCAATGCCCAGACTATGCCTCCTGTATGGTCAGGCTCGGCATGGAGCATGACAATGTATGCAGGCTCGCGTCCATCCTCCTTTACGGCGGTTTCCACAAGCTCTTTCCACGAATCAAGGCGTCGGGAGTCGACAGTATCGAATATCATCGATGCTTCCGATCCATGCACCAGATATGAGTTGTAGGATATGCCTTTCGGCACCGGATACTGGTTCTCGAAGAGCTGGATGTCGTTATCGTCAACGCCAATGTAGCGTATTGTATCTGTCACGTGGTCAGTGGGATTCATATTCTGTATGGCTTATATACTTGTAACTTTATGGAGATTGGATTGTTCGGTATTGATTACTCAGCGGGGTCACAGCGGTTCCTCGCGAAGGCGGTAATGATTGCGCTGTCGTTCAAATCCGCGGGGATCAAGACGAAGACGGAGTGAATCGGTTGCCGGATCGTAGGATTCTACGATCTGCATTGCAGTCACTGTTTGCGGTACTTCAAGATTCTCGTTGTCCCACTTCCCCGGCGGGAAGCCGAAGAACTGTGTCAGTGCATCTACCGCCATTCGGGTGGCGCGTATCTTGCCCTGCCGTGAATAACCGGCGATATGCGGTGTGGCGACGAGTGATTTTCCGAGCAGCGCGAGGTTTATGTCCGGTTCATGTTCCCAACAGTCGATTGCCGTATCACTTATGAGGTTATCGCGCAGTGCCTGGAGAAGCGCATTGTTGTCGACAACCGCACCACGTGCAGCGTTTATTATCATCGGGCGCTTGCGCATGGCTGCGAGCAGTGAGGCGTCACACAGGTGAAATGTCGGATCGGTGCCGTTTCTGGTCAGCGGGGTATGGAAGGTGATTATGTCGGAGTTTGCAGCGAGATCAGCGAGCGACGTGAACTTTGCCGATCCTTCCCTGCGTGCCCGCGGAGGATCGCATAGTAATGTGCGCATTCCGAGTCCTTCAGCCCAACGTGCTACGATCGAGCCTACATGACCTACGCCTACTATGCCAAGGGTGAGCGCGGATGGTAGCTCCGGGCGGCAGTGCATTATGGATGAGAGGACATATTGTGCTACCGCCGGTGCGTTGCAGCCGGGTGCGTTGACGACGGTCACTCCATTCTCGCGGCACCACTCAAGGTCGATGTGGTCTGTGCCTATGGTGGCTGTGGCGACAAAACGGCAGCGGGTGCCGGCGAGTAGTGCCGCGTCGACCCGCGTTCTTGTCCGTGTGACGAGCGCATCGGCATCCATCATCGCATCATGCGTTATCCCGCTTGCCGGCAGGTATGTGACATTCGCCACCGGCTCGAGCACCCCGCGGATGTAAGGGATGCACTCCTCTATAATTATATTAACCATGTGTGCCAGATAAATACCGCCACATAGCATGCGAGCACTGCAAGCACCGGCGCATAGGCGCGGCGGGTGGCGTAGAGTTTCATATACAGACCTGCCTGCATTGCGGTGCAGGCGTTGAGGAGGGTTACGTAGAACGCTACATTTGTGAAGTCAAGAATGCAGAGCAGCCCGGTGAAGACGCCGATGGCGCTGAGCAGTCCGTTGAATGCGCGGCTGCGGGCATTCAGCGCAATCACCTTGATAGTGTTTGCGCTGCCGAAATATAGCCCTGCTATGAGTGTCAGCCCGACACTTACCGCCTGAGGTATAGCCTCGGGGCGGCTGAATATCGAGGCAGGATCGGGCATCGCGGGGATTATTATGCGGGTAGGATCGATCACGCCGAATCCCCATAGGATCCACACTGGGGTAATCAACCCTACCACGGCGGCAATCACCACGCGCGGTACAAGCACACGCATCTGGTAGCAGCCGAGCAGGAATACGGGAATATAGAGGGCGAATCCGTACTCCACCACGCTCCCTGCCGCGAGAAGAAAGAACAGCAGGAATATCCGCTGTGTTATCCGCGGCTCCTGATAGACGGAATATAGGAGAGCCATGCCGACAAGAGCCATCATGGCGAGCAGTTCGCCGCCGTCGAAGCCAGTCAATGCTGTCGGGGTTGCCGCCTGCATGACCATGAAATAGCCGACGAAAGCTACCGATACGGTGCGCAGCAGGTTGAACACTCTGTTGACAAGTGCCATCATAAAGCCAATGGCGCAGCTTGCCGCAACGCTTATGATCCACGACAGAGCCGGGTCGGAGATCCATCTGTCAGGTCCTGTAAGCCATAATCCCGGTGAGCCGGGCGTAGGGCTTTGCACATGCCCCATAGCGATCCGCGAGGCAAGTATGGACAACAGAATGAGAAGCCACGCTATTCCGCGCGACTTTAGCACACGTGTGATCCGTCTCTCCGAGGGTGTCACTTCTGTTCGAGCGCCATAAGATCACGACCTATGTCGCGGCGGGAGTATTTCCCCTCGAATTCTATGCGGGCGATTGCGGCGTAGCTCTTGGCGAGCGCATCGGCTATGGAATCGCCGAGCGAGCTTACGCTGATAACGCGTCCGCCTGATGTTACGAGCGTTCCGTCGTCGTTCAGTTTTGTTCCTGCATGGAAAGGTATGCTGTCTTCCACGCCGTCAAGTCCGGTGATGACGCGCCCTTTCGGGTATGAGCCGGGATAGCCTTCCGATACCATCATGACCGTGACTGCTGTCGCCGGATTTATGTCGAGCGGCAGATCGCCGAGCGATCCGCGTGCTGCGGCGTCGGCAAGTGCGAGCAGGTCTGAATCGATACGGAGCATGACAGCCTCGGTCTCGGGGTCGCCCATACGCACGTTGTATTCGATGACCATCGGTTCGCCTCCGACGTTGATCAGCCCGAGGAATATGAAGCCGCGGTAGGTTATGCCCTGCTCGCGCAGTCCGCGTATGGTGGGTTCGATTATTCTTGTTGTGACTTTGCCCATGAATTCCTCATCGGCGAAAGGCACAGGGCTTACGGCTCCCATTCCTCCGGTATTCAGACCGGTGTCGCCTTCGCCTATGCGTTTGTAATCCTTAGCGACGGGGAGAATGCGGTATCCTCCGTTGCCATCGGTAAGCACGAACACGGAGCACTCGATTCCGCTGAGGAATTCCTCGATTACTACGGTAGCCGATGATTTACCGAACATTCCGCCGAGCATCTCACCAAGCGCCTTGCGTGCTTCGTCGAGGTTGTCGATGATCAGCACTCCCTTTCCTGCCGCAAGTCCGTCAGCCTTGAGCACGTATGGGGGATTCAGTTCGCCGAGAAATTCATAACCCTCCTCAATGTTGGCTGCGGTGAACGAACGGTAACGTGCGGTGGGAATGCCGTTCGCCTCCATGAAGCGTTTGGCGAAATCCTTACTTCCCTCAAGCTGGGCGCCAGCCTGCGACGGACCGCATACGCGTATGCCTGACCCCTGGAAGTAATCATAGAGCCCGGCTACGAGCGGATCCTCGTTGCCGGCGACAATGAGCTCCACATCGTGGTTGCGTGCGAATGTCAGTAGTGCCTCGAAGTCAGTCGGACGGATGTCGATATTCGTGCCGTACTGCGATGTGCCTCCGTTTCCGGGGGCTATGTACAGTTTTCCGAGCAGGGTGCTTTGGCTGAATTTCCAAGCGAGCGCCGATTCACGGCCGCCGCTTCCGAGCAGAATTACGTTCATGAGCAGGTGATATGATTGATTGCGTTACGTTTTCGGTTAATTATGTTTGGATTCTGTCAGTTTTTCTTCCAACCACGGCGGCGCATCACCACATTGGTCGGCTCCCCTTCCGGAGGTGCGATGGTGGGGCGCTTGTCGCGTACCATCCGCAGCAGTTCGGCATTACGGCGTGCTGCGAGCGGGTTCTCGCTCTCTTCACGCCGCGGGCGTTCGTCGCGGTCGAAACGGCGTTCCTGACGGTCTCCGCGGTCAAATTTGCGGTCACTGCGATCAAATTTCCGTTCATCACGGTCGAAACGGCGCTCCTGACGGTCACCGCGATCAAATTTGCGATCTGTGCGGCGCTCCGGTCTGTCGGACCATTCAGACTTGTCTCCACGGCGATCAGACTTTCGGTCGAAGCGGCGTTCGCTACGGTCGGAATTATTGCGGTCGCGGTCTCTGAAAGAGCGGTCGTTGCGTCCCTTGTGCTCTTTACCTCCGAATCCCTTGCGGCGGGCATCGTCGCGCCACTCGCTGTCCGACAGGCGGCGCGGTGCCTTGCGCTGGCGCACAGGCTCTTCTTCATCCCCTCCGTGGCGGATAGAGCCTCCGGCGCGGCGGAATGAATTGTAATCGCCGTCGAATATTATGTATTCGCGCAGCTCGCATTCGAGTGCTCCGTTATAGAGCGTCTCACGCAATGACGGAGAGAGTCCTATTTTCTGGAAATACTCCTCGTGGTAGCCTATGATCCATGCGTGATAGCCGGTGAATACATGCTTGAGCTTCTGACCTATCAGTTTATAAAGACCTTCCATATCGGGTGAGCCTATGCGCTCTCCATAGGGCGGGTTAGTGATCAGTATGCCGTCGGCTGGAGCCTCTTCCCATGACGAAAGGTTTTTAACCTCAAGGTCGATATATTTGCCTACGCCAGCCTGCTTGATGTTCTCGCGCGCTATGGCGACAGCTTTAGGTGATAGGTCGGCGCCGTAAATCTTGTGGGTGAACTCGCGCTCTGCGCTGTCGTCATTATAGATGCTGTCGAACAGGTCAGGATCGAAGTCAGGCCATGCCTCGAATGCGAAACGCCGGCGGTATATACCCGGCATTATGCCGGCGCCGATCAGTGCCGCTTCGATCAGGAATGTGCCGGATCCGCACATAGGATCGACCAGCGGGCAGTCGCCGCGCCATCCGCTCTTTAGGATGATTCCGGCAGCAAGCACCTCATTGATCGGAGCCTCGGTCTGAGCCACACGGTAGCCGCGGCGGTGTAGCGACTCGCCCGATGAGTCGAGCGACAGCGTGACGCGGTCGGAGTCGATATGCACATTGATTGCCACATCAGCATCCTGCAGACGTACGCCGGGACGCTTGTCCGGACCGAAACGGTCCTTGAAGAAGTCGACTATGGCATCCTTTACGCGGTAGGTGACGAACCGTGAGTGGGTGAATTCATCGCTGTTGCTCACGGTGTCGATAGAGAATGTCTTGTCGAGCGAGAGCACTGTGGTCCAGTCAAACTCCTTGGTCATCTCATAGAGTTCGTCGGAATCATGGGCGATGAATTTATAGATGGGTTTGAGTATACGCAGGGCTGTGCGGCAGCACATGTTGGCGCGGTAGAGCATCTCCAGGTCGCCCTCGAACGACACCATGCGGCGCCCGGGCTCTACATTTTCTGCGCCAAGTGCGCGTAATTCCTCTGCCAGGACATCTTCCAATCCGTGGAATGTCTTGGCTACCATCTGAAACTGTTTGTCGGAATCCATTTTTATGGTTGTGGTTTGTTGTTTACACGAATGATATTGTCGGGCGCCGCCTGTACGAGGCGTTCACCCGGCGCCACGCTTTCCGTAACCCAGAGGTTGCCGCCGATTACGGCTCCTGCTCCTATAGTGATGCGCCCGAGCACGGTGGTGTTGCTGTAGATCACCACATTGTCGCCTACCACCGGATGGCGTGGCAATCCCTTGACCGGGTTGTGGTCGGCATCGCGCACGAAACTGCGGGCACCGAGTGTCACACCCTGATAGAGCTTCACATTTCTTCCTATGATCGCTGTGGCTCCAACGACAACTCCGGTACCGTGGTCGATCATGAGCCCTTCGCCGATTGATGCCGCCGGGTGGATATCGATTCCGGTCTCGTTGTGCGCCATCTCGGCAATCATGCGCGGTAAAACCGGCACTTCGAGCATGCACAGCTGGTGGGCTATGCGGTGGCTGACGGTTGCGCGGAATCCGGGGTAGGAAAATATAACCTCGGCACGCGAGGTGGCGGCAGGATCGCCGTCGAATGTGGCGTCGACATCCATCTGCAGCACATGGCGCATTGCCGGTAGTGACTCGAGCAGACGTATGGCTCTTTTCGCGGCACATTCTGTCAGACACTCCTCGGTGGCGCAGTTGTCGAAGCGCAGCGCGGCGGCAATCTGCTCGGTGGCGACATCAAGAAGCGCTTCCGCGTCGACCCCCATGTGGTATACGGCGTTGTCGCGGGTCAATGCGCCATCGCCGAAAAAGCCGGGGAACAACAGCCGGCGGCATAATGCTACTATCTCCCGGACTCTTGCCTGAGATGGGAGCGGCGCACCTTGCCGTGCCACGACGGGCAGCGAGTCGATGTCGGAAAGTATCTCCGCGACACGCTTTATTGTGGAGGCGCGCTCAACCGCCGCCCTGTGGCTGTTGTCTATAGTCGTTGACATGTTGCAAAATTAGGCAAAAAGCCGCAAATAGACCTGCTTTGCCGCTCATTTTTTCGTGCGTTAGCTGCAAAGATGATCAAACGTCCATTGGTAAGTTCTAAATATTTGTTGAAGCGGTGGTTTTATTGTATTTTTGTAATCTATCCCGAATGACCATATTGGCGTGAGATATGTCAATATACAATACTAAGATGTAGTACCATGAAAATCAGAGACGAAAGGAAGCAGTGGGTGTTATCGCCGGTAATTACCGGGGTGGTGACCCTCATGATTGCATCAGCCTGTGGCAAGGCTCCGTCGGCATCATCGGAAGTGCCTGTGGATTACGAACGGACGCAGCGCGAGGTGATGACGATTGATCTGTCGGCGAAGTGCCCGGAAAAAGATGTGTACCTGCAGGATTTTGCTGATATCCGGTATGTACCGCTTGAGACTGACAGTAGGTGTGTGATGAATTATCCGGGTGGGATCAGCATCCGTGACGGATATATAATCGTAAAGGATGGCATGGGGCGTCAGGTGTTGGTATACGACTCCGACGGACGTTACATAAGCAAGGTTTCAAGCCATGGTGCCGGACCGCATGAATATCAGATTTTGGCGAACTCTCCGGTTGATTTTGACAATATGCTGATCTATGTGGAGGATGTGTCCGGTTTCAAGGTCTATGACTTTGACGGATATTGGGTGCGGTTCATTCCGAAGCCTGACTATGCAACGGCAAGCCAGCTCTATCTGTATGATTCCGACAGACTCCTGGCGCACTATGAAGCGAGCAAGAGCTATATTGCTGACAGTCTGAAAGGGAATTATTATTTCATAGATCTGAAGACCGGTGCGCGTACGCTTGCGGGAATCCAGATAGATGATCCGGCTTCCAATTCACGCGTCCGCATAGAAGGGGCGCATGCAATAGCGTCGTCTATACCGGTAGCTCCCATGCTCAAGACGGGCGGCCGTGTCGTCGTCTCGGATTATGTGACTCCGGAAGTTTATGAAGGTTCTCCGTCAGGGCTGGATGTGATAATGGATCGCCACGGTAATGGTAAAGGTGTCAATGACGGACGTTTCCTGTCGTCGGTGGCATATCTTACCGATCGGTATGTAGTAATTAGAGCAATCAGAACAGTTGGTGAGGAGGAGGTTGGAAAAGATGACATCTCGGAGATCAGAAGTCTGATATATGACCGTAAGGAGGGAAAGATGTTCGAAGGTGGAATATTGAACCGTGACATGGATGTCACTGCATCAAATCTGTTGGCTGAAGGTTGGGGACATGATCTGCCGGAAAATACGTTTATCGATATCATTTCTGTTGAGGGTCTGCAACGTCTGAACGACAAGGGGCGATTGCACGGGAAGCTCAAGGAAATTGCCGACACGATATCGGACGACGCCAATCCTGTCCTTATGATAGCTACAATACGTGAATAAGTAGTAAAAGTATCTTAAGATCCAGTTACATCATAAAAATCAAGGCGACGCATCATTTCTGACGCGTCGCCTTGTTTATGTCGCCTTGTGCAGTGTGGAAATGTGTCTCAGCTGCAACGGGCGGATGATGTCATTTCCGATCAGCGGATGTTGGGGTTGAGGTCATGCCACTTGTCGATAGCGGGGAGCACGCCCATCTCGATAACCTCGTCGCGGAGGTGGCAGAGGTGCTTGTAGCTTTCCTCGAGGGCTGCTTCCTCGGCAGGTGTGCCCTTAGGCTCGCGTACGGTCACGCCGTTTGCGTCGATGGTGGTCTCCATAGCCATCATGATGTGCTGGAAGTGGTCGTTGTTCACATAGCATCCTGCAGGCCAGGTGAAAGGTTTGCCGCCCATGGCTGCTGCGATCATCTCGATAGATACGTAAGCGGGGCTCTGGAATGATGAACGGCCGCGGAGATCGATGATGTTCTTACCACCCTGGATTACGCGCACTTTGAGTGCCTCCCATTCTCCGTCGGGGAGAGCTTCGGTGCCGATGAGCTCGGTGAGGGGCTTGCCGTCGACAGTTGCTGTCGATGCGAATACTGCCATTTGCTCGCCGTGACCGCCGAATGTGCGGGGATTCTTCACTTCGTCGGGAGAAATCTTGAAGAACTTGGCGAGCTCGCTGCGGAGACGTGTGCTGTCGAGAGCGGCGAGGGTAGTAACCTGTGAGGGCTTCAGACCTGAGTAAAGGAGTGTGATAAGACCGGTGATGTCGGCGGGGTTGAAGATGATCACGATGTGCTTCACATCGGGGCAGTAGGTCTTCACGTCCTTACCGAACTGCTCGGCGATCTGTGCGTTGCCTTTGAGAAGATCCTCGCGGGTCATGCCGGCTTTACGAGCGGCACCTCCAGAGTTGACGATATATTTTGCACCGCGGAGAGCTTCAGCAACGTCAGTGGTATAGGTGAGGTTCACACCCTCGAATGCGCAGTGGCGGAGCTCTTCGTATACGCCCTCAAGTGCGGGTCCGTAGGGATCGTAGATGCAGAGGTTGGGGGTGAGGCGCATCATGAGCGCTGTCTGTGCCATGTTGGAGCCGATCATGCCGGCTGCACCAACGATCACGAGTTTTTCCTGAGTCAGAAATTCCATGAGCTATCAGTTTTAGGTTTTAAGTATGTAGTAATAGTTATAACGTTTCAATAGGGTGAATTGTTCGCACCGCTCAGGGCAATCAATCCATGAGCTTGCGGTAGCGGCGGCGCGGGGGCTCCTTGCCTCCGTTCTGAGCGCGCTTATACTCCTCATAGTCGGAGTATGATCCGGCATAGAACACCACTTTCCCGTCGCCCTCAAACGACAGAATGTGCGTGCAGATACGGTCGAGGAACCAGCGGTCGTGGCTGACAACCACGGCGCATCCGGCGAAGTCGTCGAGACCCTCCTCAAGAGCGCGCAGTGTGTTTACGTCGATATCGTTGGTCGGCTCGTCGAGCAGCAGCACGTTGCCCTCCTCCTTAAGCGCCATAGCGAGATGGAGTCGGTTGCGTTCGCCACCGGAGAGCACTCCGATTTTCTTTTCCTGGTCTGCTCCGGAGAAGTTGAATTTGGAGAGGTAGGCACGTGCGTTTACATCCCTTCCTCCCATGCGGAAGCTCTCCACACCCTGTGAGATCACCTCGTAAACGGATTTGTCGGGAAGAAGATCGTGGTGCGTCTGGTCGACGTATGCCACTTTCACTGTCTCGCCCACCTCGAATGATCCTGCATCGGGCTGCTCCTGACCCATGATGAGGCGGAACAGGGTTGTCTTGCCGGCGCCGTTCGGTCCGATGACGCCTACGATTCCGTTCGGGGGGAGGGAGAAGCTGAGGTCGTTGAACAGCTGTTTTTTGCCGAACGCCTTGGCGAGTCCCTGCGCCTCGATCACCTTGTTGCCGAGGCGGGGACCGTTTGGAATGTATATCTCAAGACGCTCCTCGCGTGCTTTCTGGTCTTCATTGAGAAGTTTGTCGTAGCTTGAAAGGCGTGCCTTTCCCTTAGCCTGACGTGCTTTGGGAGCCATGCGCACCCATTCGAGCTCGCGCTCGAGTGTCTTGCGGCGTTTGCTCGCCTGCTTCTCTTCCTGCGCCATGCGCTTGGTCTTCTGGTCGAGCCATGATGAGTAATTACCTTTCCATGGAA
>OFFM01000932.1_pt1 | contig 19045 bp, 14 predicted proteins | sample 1521401 | NCBI WGS metagenome assembly OFFM01 (sample SAMEA3504118, study PRJEB24116) | mouse gut metagenome | biome: mouse gut; feature: mouse-associated habitat; material: faeces | place: Denmark | collected 2011
TAATGTCTTTCCAAAAACTTCCTGCCATAGCGGGACATCCGCTACTGTTGTTTTACGTTCTCCTGTTTCCGGGTCAAAATTACCCGGAGCATGCCATGCCTGAGGGTTTTCTTCTGCTGCCTTATATCCTTTACCTTTTGTGGTGCGAAGATGTAGTATCCTTGGTCCCTTCATGTCTTTGATTTCATTCAAGACTTTAACCAGCTTATTGACGTCATTACCGTCAAAGGGTCCGAAATACCTGATATTTAATCCTTCGAAAATATTTTGCTGAGCAGACACAAGAGATTTGACGGCATTGTTAAATCTCAAAAGCAGTCCCTTCTTCTTATCATTGACAAGTCCCCATTTCTTAAACAGATTGTAAGCTTTAAGCCTTAATCTGTTGTAGGATGCAGAGGTTGTCATATCCGACAGATACCGGTGCATCGCACCGACAGGACTATCAATCGACATGTCATTGTCATTAAGTATGATAAGAAGATTATTGGGATTATTTGACGCATTGTTTAAACCTTCAAAGGCAAGTCCGTTGCTTATGGATGAATCCCCGACTACAGCAATTGTCTTACGATTCTCTTCTCCCGGTGTATTCATGTCTGCAATCGCCATGCCGAGAGCGGCAGAAATAGAATTCCCTGCATGACCACATACAAATGTATCGTATTCGCTTTCGGATGGAATAGGAAAGCCACTGATGCCTCCTTCAGTGCGTTGATTTGGAAATAAATCACGTCTACCGGTCAATAACTTGTGCGCATATGCCTGATGTCCCACATCCCAGACCACTCTATCTCGTGGAGTGTTGAAAACATAATGAAGCGCGACAATAATTTCAACAGCTCCCATGCTCGAACCAAAGTGTCCGGGATTATGGGAAAGATTATCAATCATATATTCACGAATTTCCGAACATAACTGTGGGAGCTGCTCGGAAGAAAGCTTTCTTAACTGTTCAGGATTGTCGATGTTATTGAGTAGATTCATTGCTTGCCAAAATATTTTTTATATAACGGCACAAATATTATGATCCCGGTCATCGCAGCAACGAGTATATTTTTCAGATTTATACCACCCGCTTGCAACAACATCCACACCAGCCATAACCAAACCAGTGCGAGAACGGTCATTCCTATGAGTTTAGATTTGCCCATCAGAGTGCGAATTTACTAAAAAATCCGCAAATACTATAATCTATAAGATTTTTATATTATACCTGATGTTAAATAAAATTTAATAACTAATTTTGCACCCGCAAGTTATGAATATATCTAAAGTGATAAAAATTTCATCGTGTTTACCGATATTATTGACAACAATATCGGCCGGTGTACTTTGTACCAGTATTTCATGCATAAGAAATTCTTCTGCTTCTAATAAAGAAGATATTTCTTCTATACACACCGATACCATTACCTCTGCGGATTCATCAGATATTGAAATTGCAGATGACATTGATGATAGTCCGTCTTATCCGGCCGGCAATGCACCCGAAGACTTACAAGAATTTATGCAATCATCAGAGCATAGCGATCTATATGCCCAAGGGATATTGCCGGGAATGCTTGACAAGGCACCTGAATATGTTTCAGAACTATTGAAGAATAAACATAAAGGATTTATAATTGTAGATAAAAGTCGTATGAAAGTCATTTATTATGACAAATATGGCTCAGCTGTGAAAACTTATGGTATGGCCTGTGCAAAAAATTATGGAACCAAACATGCGAAAGGTGATTCCAGAACACCTGAGGGCTTCTTTTATGTAGAGGGAGTATATGACAGCACTGATTGGCTGTTTACGGACGATGACGGTGTCACCTCTCCCAAGAAGGGACAGTTTGGACCACGTTTCATACGTCTTCTTATTCCGGGCACCACTCAGATTGGTATTCATGGGACATGTGCTCCATGGAGCATCGGAGGACGATCAAGCCACGGCTGTATAAGAATTAAAAATGAGAACATTCTTGAACTGGTCGAATTGGTTGAGAAAGGCATGCCTGTTATTGTCGTTCCAGGACGCAAGGATATGGAGCAGAATATCCTCGATGAAGTTGAAATACCATGGATTCCATCTTACAAGGGGGCCAAAGAACCTCGGATACAACAGAATAATGAGGTAGTTGCCACTGCTCCGACAGATTCCATATGCACGCAGGATACAATTCCCCAGGAGAACAAGGAACTTATTCAAGAATCAGACACGATTATTTTGGAATCGAATGAAATTATTGGTAATTTTTGATTAATTTTGTAATTGGAAGCGTAAACTGCTTCCAATTATAGATGAATAATTACGAAAGTTATACTCCACATATAGATACAAATGATGAGCCACAAGTTGTAACTCCTGAAATCACTGATATTCAGGAAAAGAAAACACAGCGGGGTGGCAACAGACGCAATCAGGCAAAATCCAAGAAACAAAAGGATGAAAAATCACGCCAAAAACCGGAACAATCCATAGTTTCACGCATAAAGAACTACATTCTTTCCCCTGCGGTGAAGCAAATAACGGGTATTTTTCTTGGATGCCTTGCTGTGTATCTACTTATTTCATTTATTTCATATTTTACAGCCTGTATCAAGGACCAGTCAATAATCAACAGTACTCCAGTAGGTGGTGCAGTGCGCATATCAAATCATGGTGGAGAAGGGGGAGCAAGGCTTTCTGAATTCCTGATTAATAAAAGTTTTGGAATTGGTTCCTTCGTTATCATAGTTTGGTTGTTTGCCATGAGTCTTAAACTCCTGGTAGGGAGACCCCGATTCAAAAGTGTCAATTTTACTATAAAATGTTTTGTCGCTCTTATCACACTTTCGCTTATAGTGGGAATTTCGAGTGTTGTGACAAACACTTATGTAAATTGGGGAGGGTATCATGCGCATTATGTATATGAGTTCATCAATAGCTTTCTTGGCTATGGATCATACATCCTATGTTTCTTCATGGTGGCTTTGTTTGTCATCATTTGCCTTAATGATCTGATAACATGGATTAGACGCAAATATAACGAAAGAGCTGAAAAGAGGCGTATAGCCGCAGAAGAGAGAGAGGCGGAAAGAGCAAGAGCAGAGGCCCTGCTACGGGACGAACAGGCAGAACAGATAGATGATATTAAAGCAGGAGAAACTTATAGCCTAAAAGAGCCTGAAACGGATGATCTTCCGGAAGATGACGCACTTGTTTCATTCAAAGACGGGTACGTGCTCGATGAAGAGGAAGAGATAACACCCGTAAACGATGAGTACATGCCGGCTCAAACCATATCAGAATCTAATGATAGCATATCGGCATTAAATGAAACTGATAATGACACTTCAATAAATAGATCTGATGATACTAACTCTGATGATTTAAGTGATACTAATAAAGAAATGTCTGATAATTCCAAGCAGGCAGAAGACATTAAATCAGAATCATCAGATAGCGGAGATGAAGCAATGGTCGTGAATGTGAATCAGATAGATCAAAACGGGAAAAGACATTATAAATCACAACTCGATTTTGAAGCTGACCACAAATACACCTTTCCTCCATTTGATCTAATGCGGGAAGGGATAACAAAAATCAGTGTCGATGCGGATGAGCAGATGGAAAACAAGGCAAAAATCCAGAAAACATTATTGGATTTTGGCATTCCCATCACACGTATAGAAGCGACTGTCGGACCAACTGTGACTCTTTATGAAATAGTTCCTGACAAAGGTGTTAAAATAGCGAAGATTAGAAGTCTTGTCGATGATATCGCTCTTAGCCTTTCTGCAATAGGAGTAAGAATTATCGCACCTATACCGGGAAAAGGAACTGTGGGTATTGAGGTTGCAAACAAAGATCCATTGACAGTTTCGATGCAGACCGTGATACGTTCCAAGAAATATCAGGAAAGTAAATACAATCTCCCGATTGCTTTAGGATCAACGATTTCAAATGAAGTCTATATCGCAGATCTTGCAAAAATGCCTCATTTGCTCGTTGCCGGTGCAACCGGACAGGGTAAATCTGTAGGTCTTAACGCTATAATCACGTCATTACTGTATTGTAAAACACCTTCTCAACTTAAGTTTGTGATGATTGATCCAAAACAAGTGGAGTTCAGTCTTTATAATAAACTTAAGAACCATTATCTTGCCGTAATACCCGAAGATATTGATTCAGAAGAGCCGGTAATCACCGATATGCAGAAAGTAGAGGCGACTCTCAATTCCTTGTGTATCGAGATGGACAACCGTTATACACTCTTAAAGAATGCGCATGCGCGAAATATTGAGGAATATAACGCAAAGATTAAAGACGGCAAGCTTAATCCCGCAGAGGGTCATAAATTTTTGCCTTATATCGTTGTCGTTGTGGATGAGTTCGGAGATTTGATAATGGTGTCAGGTAAAAACGTTGAAATGCCTATTGCCCGTCTCGCTCAAAAAGCCAGAGCAGTCGGAATGCATGTGATAATCGCAACCCAAAGACCATCAACCAATGTAATCACAGGTATTATCAAGGCAAACTTCCCAGCCAGAATTTCATTTAAAGTCTCCTCCGGTGTCGACTCAAAAACGATTCTCGACACACCAGGTGCTCAGCATCTTATTGGACGCGGGGATATGCTGATTTTCAATAATTCTGAAATGGTCAGGGTTCAATGCGCATTTATTGATACTCCTGAAGTAGAATCAATATGCGAGTATGTGGAAAGACAACCATACGCCCCCGGAGTATATGAACTTCCGGAACCACCTATGGCAAATAATGATGACAGTCTGGGTGGAACCGGACCGGTTGGTGACCGTGATCCGCTTTTCGAAGAGGCTGCAAGAAGGGTAGTATCATCCAATACGGCATCAACCTCTTCTTTACAGAGAGTGTATTCAATTGGGTATAATCGAGCCGGAAAGATTATGGACCAACTTGAAGCGGCAGGTATTGTAGGACCGTCGCAAGGCGGTAAACCCAGAGCTGTATTGGTTGATCCAATAGGCCTTGAAACCATATTATCTTCTATCTAAATTTGAATAAGGACTTATGAAATTTATAAAGTATATATTCACATCACTGCTTCTTATTATAGGGTGTGTCAATATTTATGCGGCAACAGCAGAACAGGTAATGAGTCAGGCTGCAGCAAAGGCAAGAAATGCCAAGGGCATTTCAGCTGTTTTCACAATAAATTCATCCGGAAGGTTAATAAACGGAACTCTAAAGTCCCGAGGGAATAAATTTTCACTGACGACCAGTACATCCTCCTCATGGTTTAACGGAAAAAATATGTGGACATACAATCCATCTATTAATGAGACAACTGTAATAACGCCCACAAAAGAAGAAATTATGGAATCTAATCCACTTGAATATCTTAAAACATATTCAAGTAGTTTCAAATCAGCGTACTCTAAAAAGAAGATGACAGGCAAATATGTATTACTTCTTACTCCTAAATCCAAATCTAATCAAGTAAAGAGTATTGAAATTATCATAGATGCCAAAACATACAAACCGAGTAAATTCACGATAACATCAGGTGCTGGCACAGTCAACGTGATAAACATTAAATCTCTTGATTATTGCAGTATACTGGCTCATTCAGAATTTGAATATCCTCGCAAAAAATATCCGAAGGCTCAAATTATAGATCTCAGATAGACTATTTTAATTTGTCAAATGTTAATTAATAAATAGCATATTGGCAAAACACAATTTTGAAATATAAATGTTATGACAGAAAATAGAACAAAGTTATTGATTATCGGCTCCGGCCCCGCTGGCTATACAGCTGGAATATATGCATCACGTGCGAATCTGAATCCTGTGATTTATGAAGGGAATCAGCCAGGTGGACAGCTTACACAAACAACTGAAATCGAGAATTTCCCTGGTTATCCTGAAGGTGTGCAAGGCATTGAGATGATGCAACATCTTAGAGATCAAGCAGAGCGTTTTGGCGCAAGGGTAGTTCCGAGGCTTATTGAAAGTGTTGACTTTTCAAACAGGCCGTTCCGTTGCGTGGATGACAGAGGAGATGTCATTATCGCAGATTGTGTGATAATATCGACCGGTGCCTCTGCAAAGTACCTTGGTTTGCCAGATGAGGAAAAATACAGTGGTTTGGGTGTCAGTGCCTGCGCCACATGTGATGGCTTTTTCTACCGTAAAAAGAATGTGGCTGTAGTAGGTGGTGGTGATACGGCTTGTGAGGAAGCATTGTATCTCTCTACTCTTGCAAAAAAAGTTTATATGATTGTCCGTAAAGATTATTTGAGGGCATCTGACATAATGCGCAAGAGAGTGGCCGAGCGCGAGAACATAGAGATTTTATTCAATAGCAATACTGTAGGATTATTTGGAGAAGAGGGTGTAGAGGGTGCACGACTTGTGCGTCATCTCGGTACTCCTGATCAGGAAGAATATGACATTCAGATTGACGGTTTCTTCCTCGGAATCGGTCACAGGCCCAATACTGATGTATTCAAGGGTCAGCTGGAGATGGATAAAGAAGGATACATAATCGTTAACTCTCCATATACAAGTACAAGTGTAGAAGGTGTATTTGCGGCGGGTGATTGCGCGGATCCAATATATCGCCAGGCTGTGAGTGCTGCAGGAACAGGTTGCCGTGCTGCAATTGATGCCGAGAGATATATCCTTGAAAACGATTTGTAGGATGGAAGACAAGCAACTTACACTTGATCGACGCTATCTCAGGATGGCGGCTATCTGGAGCGAGAATTCATATTGTCAGAGACGAAAAGTCGGAGCGATTCTTGTCAAAGACAAAATGATTATTTCTGATGGATACAACGGCACACCGGCGGGTTTCGACAACATATGCGAGACTCCCGATGGTGTGACGTACCCATATGTACTTCATGCCGAGGCAAATGCCATAACTAAAGTGGCACGTTCAAACAACTCAAGCGAAGGGAGCACATTATACGTTTCCACAAGTCCTTGCATGGAATGCTCAAAACTTATAATACAGGCAGGAATCAAACGTGTTGTTTTCTCCGACTTATATAGAATAACAGACGGTCTTGATTTATTGAAAAAGGCCGGAATTGAGGTGGTTCATATTCCGGTTGAAGAATACGACTGATAAATAACCTTTCTTTTCTGATGACAAAAAAAAGAAACATATCTTCCATCGTGCTCCCTCTTGCAATTGCCGCAGGAGTGATCGGGGGTGTATTCATTGGCAAATATGAGGCGGTAAGAAGACTATCTCCTCAGCAGGAGAAGATGCAGACAATATTGGGGCTTATTCATACGCAATATGTTGACGATATAGATGTGGACTCACTCATGGAATCTGCAATTCCAGATCTTCTATCATCTCTTGATCCTCACTCCGCATATATTCCAAAGTCAGAGCTGACAGCCACAAACGAAGAGCTGGAAGGTGCTTTTGGAGGAGTTGGCGTTTCTTTTCAAATATTGTCAGATACTGTAAAAGTGATAGAAGTTGTGCCAGGAGGCCCTGCCGAGTTAGTCGGTCTGCAGCCAGGTGATATGATATTGGAAGCTGACGGGCACAAGCTTTATGGAGATAAACTTACCAATCAGGAGGTTTTCAAACGACTCAGAGGTAAGGAGGGTACAAAAGTCAGTCTGAAAGTAAAGAGAAAAGGTTCTTCAAAGAATCTCACTTTTGATATTATCAGAGATAAGATACCTGAATACAGTGTCGATTCAAAATATATGATATCTGATAATATCGGATACATACGAGTCAGCAAATTCGCAAGAACAACTTATAATGAATTCTTCAACGCACTGGTTGAACTTCGCAAGAAAGGAGCAGCTAAATTTGTATTGGATTTCAGAGGCAATTCAGGCGGATTTATGGATCAGGCAATTTATATGGCAAATGAATTTTTGCCAGCCGGCAAGATGATAGTCTATACAAAAGGCAGAAGACCAGAAAATGAGAGTTTCGCCATAAGTGATGGCAACGGTCAATTCCAGGATGTTGAGATCACTGTGCTTACCAATGAATTCTCAGCCTCTGCCTCAGAAATTTTCGCAGGAGCTATCCAGGACAATGACAGAGGACTTGTGATTGGAAGAAGATCTTTTGGCAAAGGCCTTGTCCAGAATCCAATAGTTTTACCGGACAGCTCAGGAATGCGACTGACAGTAGCGCGTTATTATACTCCGTCAGGCAGATGTATTCAGAAAGAATATAAAAGAGGACGAGATGGTAAATATGAACTGGATATTCTTGACAGATACAATCATGGAGAGTTTTACTCTCAGGATTCTGTAAAGATGGACAAGAGCAAGATCTTTAAAACCCCTAACGGCAGGACAGTATATGGTGGTGGTGGAATTATGCCCGATATATTTGTTCCCGAAGATACGACAGGATTCACTTCCTATTATCTTGAAGCCTTAAACAGGGGCCTTATCCAAAGGTTTGCCGGAGAATTTGCAGAGAATTATCGTCCTCTGCTCAAAGGTAAGACATCTCTGGATGATCTTGAAAGAATTATGCCGAGGGATAACATGCTTCTTAATAATTTTGTTTCATTTGCTGCCGCGAATGGTCTTCCGGCAAGATGGTATTATATTAATAAATCCAGATCTCTATTGCTCAATCAATTAAAAGCTGTTATTGCAAGAGATCTTATTGGGTTTAATTCATTCCTTGAGATTCTAAATCAAAGAGATACAACAGTCAAACGTGCTGTTGATATACTTAATGACGGTAAATCACCGATAAATATTACTGATAGCAAATTATAATTTAAATACTATGGAAAAGAACGAGATAAGAAGAAAAATCAAGGCCTTGAGGTCTATGATGCTTGATACGGAAAAGAGATGTGCTGCTGAAGAAGTTTTTGCGCATCTTGAACAAACAGCAGCATTCCTTATGGCTGATCATATATTGATGTATCATTCTCTGCCAGATGAACTGTCGACACATCTCTTCCTCGAAAAGTGGCATGATAAAAAACATTTTTATCTTCCGAGAGTAAACGGTGTTAACCTGGAGATTCTTCCATATGACGAGTCTCGTCTTGAACTTGGCTCATTCCATATAGAGGAGCCAACAGGAGACAATGTCGTAAGTCCGGATGAGATTGAACTTATTATAGTGCCGGGAGTAGCGTATGACCGTAAGGGTAATAGACTTGGAAGAGGGAAAGGGTTTTATGACAGATTATTAAAGACAACCAAGGCTACAAAAGTCGGTATCGGATATGAGTTTCAACTTGTTGATGCAATTCCGACTGAACCCCATGATGTGAAAATGAATATCATTATCACTCAATCGGGATGTATTGTTATATAGATTCATAAGGTATGGCGGTATATACAAAAGATTCTAAGTTAAGTGAACCTATCTTTGAAGATCCATCTATTGTCCCCGTAATCAACCGTTTTGGGATTTTTCTTGGCGTGGGTGATGACAGAATATTGGATAGCTGCGAAAGAAAGGGGATTGACCCCGATTTCTTCCTTGCTGTGATTAACACGTATCTGAATCCTGACTATTTCCCTGAAAGAATTGTGGAACGCACACATCTTTCTATGGTGATTGATTATCTTGAGAAGACAGACCAATATTACAGTTGCATTCAGCTTCCAAACATTGATCGTCATTTCAATATCCTTCTTCATAAAAGGGGAGGGATGGAGCAGTGCGCTTCTAAAGAAAGTAATCTTCATCTACTTAACGACTTCTACCGTGAAGTAAAGCAAGATCTGGAGACTTTGATAGATAATGATCTTAAATATTGGTTCCCGTTGTTGAAAAGCAATCGAATGGCCGCATTGGAGCAGATCTCAAATACGGATTCAAGTGATATGCCGCAATCCCTTCCTTATGATAATTCCGGAACAGAAGATAAAATCAGAGATTTGATTTCATTCTTTGTGATTCATCTCAAAGGGGAGTATGATCATAATCTATGTGTGGCGGTGATAAGTGCCATAAATACACTCGAGAAAGATATTCGCCAAAACAATCGCATCAGAGATAGAATATTGAAACCATTATGCGAAAAGTAGCGATTATTGGTCTTTCATCGCTTGAATCTCTTGCTGTCCGTAATATTCTGGAGGAACATCGACATATAATCCCCGATAATTTTGCGGATTTCAGTGACATTGAGACAAACTTAGATGATTATGACCGTTTCATCGTATCGTCTGACCAGACTCTTGCTCATCTTGATTTCTTCCTGCCGAAAAAATCAAGAGTCATTGTCATTGCCAGTACATCAGGTCTTCAGTCCGGAACATTTCAAACAATCGGTAGAAATACGGATTTGACAGATATAATATCAATATTTGATACATTACTGGATAATGGAAATGATGATGAAAAAAATGGAGAACTGACAACCCGTGAAATTGAGGTGCTTAAGGAACTTGTATCCGGCATAACTGTCAAGGAGATAGCCGATAGGTTATGCATATCCTCAAGCACCGTCATCACACATCGTAAGAATATATCGGCAAAACTCGGCATTCGTTCAGTGTCCGGGCTCTCTCTTTATGCTGTCATGCATGGAATCGTATAACAATTTTTACAATTTGCCGTATTTGTTTCTTGAAAATCTCTCTTTTCCTTTGCAGTTTTGAATATAAACGTTAATTTTGTAAGAACGTTGATAGCCGCAATTATAGCGGTTATTAGTCACGTATTTATTGCCTTATGGCTGATGAATGCAATTTTGGAATATCAAACAACAAATAACATCAATAAACACATTCGTTATGATCATCAAAAGAATGTTAACAGCAGCATTGATGCTGACCGGTGCATTATTTTCATATGCGCAGCAGCCTCAAATGCAGCAGCTGCCATTGAATCCGGCAGTTAAGCACGGGACCCTACCTAATGGTCTGCAGTATTTTATCATGCATAATGAGGAGCCGAAGGATCGAGCTAACTTCTATATTGCTCAAAAAGTAGGCTCAACACTTGAAACATCCGAGCAGCTCGGCCTCGCACATTTTCTGGAACACATGGCGTTTAACGGTACAAGCCATTATCCTGGCAAAGATATGCTCAATTACCTTCAGGCTAAAGGTATACGATTTGGTGCTGATATAAACGCATATACTGATTTTGATGAAACAGTATATAATATCAATAATGTGCCGACTACAGATAAGGCTTTGATGGATAGTGTGCTGCTTGTTCTACATGATTGGAGTGGCGAAATTCTTCTCGAAGAGGATGAAATTAATGCTGAGAGAGGTGTGATTGAAGAGGAATGGCGTTCTCGGAATGATGCCAATTCTCGCATGATTGAATATATTCTTCCGAGAATATATCAGGAATATCAATATCAGCAGACACCGATCGGCAAAATGGAGGTCGTAAGAAATTTCAAGCCGGAAGTGCTGCGTGCATATTACAAAAAATGGTATCGTCCAGATCAACAGGGAATCGTGATAGTTGGAGACTTCGATGCTGACGAAATGGAGAAGAAGGTGATTGACCTCTTTTCACCTATACCTATGCCAGAAAACCCTGCTGAAAGAACATATCCTACCGTTAGCGATAACAAAGAGCCTATTTTCGTTTATTTCGATGATGCCGAGATTCAATATCCGAGCGTAATGCTATGTTTCAAAAGTGAGAAAACTCCATTTGAAATGCGCAACACATTGGCTGGCTATGTTCAGGATAATATTCTCCAAAGAATATTATCAAGCTTGATTAACAACCGACTGGAGGAATATCGCCAGAAACCGGAATGCAAATATGCTTATGCAGGTGTCAACTTCAACAAGTTCCTTGTGTCAAAGACAAAGGATGCTTTTATGGTTACTGTAGTTGGTAAAACCGAATTAAAGGATGCTTTCTCAGAAGCAGTATCAGTAATTGCCAGAGCATGTAAGACCGGATTTACAGATTCAGAGCTTCAAAGAGTCCGTGACAATATGCTCTCCATGTTTGAGAAGCACTATAACGAGCGTAATAAGACAAAGAATGAGCCTTTGGCGAAGGAGCTGATTCGTCATTTTGTTGACAATGAAGCAGCACCTGGCATAGAAACAGAGTATGAGCTTGCCAAACAAATTCTTCCGAATATCCCCGTTGAGGCAATCAATCAGGTTGCAGCAATGCTCCTTACCCCTGAGAATCAGGTAATGGTAGTCTCACAACCTAAGAAAGATGAGTTCGCGGTCCTTTCACAGGAAGATATGATCCCGCTTCTTGAAAATGCCCTCAATGCTGAATATGAAGCATATGTAGATGAAGTCATCACAGAGCCACTGTTATCTCAGCTTCCTAAACCCGGAAAAATCAAGTCTCAGGCAGAGGGTAAGTTTGGAACAACAGAATTCTTACTTTCAAATGGTGCGCGTGTGATTGTCAAACCAACCGACTTTAAAGCAGATGAAATATCTTTTACAGCTTTCAAGGATGGTGGCAAGAGATCATATCCAGAGGCTGAGGCTGCTAATGTTTTGCTTCTTGAGGATGCTTTCTTGTCAAGCAAGCTTGGAAACTTTGACAGAACAACTCTTAAGAAATATCTTGCAGGAAAGAGAGCTTCTGTAAATTATTCAGTTAGCAATACAGTTGACTGCTTAGAGGGTGGTAGCACGGTCAAAGATCTTCCTACTCTTATGGAGCTGATTTATGCATGCTTCACTTCTGTAAGTCCAGATGCCCAGACATACAACGCCAATATGGATCAGGCTCGCACTCTATTGAAGAACATCGATTCCGATCCTAATCAGATATTTAAAAAACATGTTGCAAGCGCAAGCTATGGCAATAACCCGATGTTCCAGGAAATCGATATCAATACAATAGACGCTGCAAATTATCCCAAGATGGTGGAAATGATAAAGCAGTCTACGTCAAATGCAGCGGATTATACATTTATATTTGTTGGAAATATTGATATTGATACGCTTAAACCACTGATGGAACAGTATATTGCATCGCTTCCATCAGCAAAGAAGGGTAAGAACCAGATTGTAAAAGACCTTACTCCTATAACATATGTATCCGGTCAGGTTGTAGATCATTACAAACAGCCCATGCACTCACCCAAGTCTCAGGTGTTTGCAGTATTCTCAGGAATGAATATCCCTTATTCAATTGAGAATTCTGTAAAGATTAGCACAATTGGTCAGATCTTAAGATCCATATTTACAGAAACCCTCCGCGAAGAGATGGGCGGAACATATAGCCCTTATGCAGGCTCTGTATTCTATCCTACAACCGGACAATGGATCATACAGTATGTATATGAGACAAATGCAGACATGCTCGGCAAAATGGAGGAAAGAGCAAATGCTGAATTAACCAAGCTTTTGAACGAAGGTGCCAATGAAAAAGACTTTAATAAAGTTAAGGAAGCGAATATCAAACAATATGAAATGGCTGTAAGAAGCAATGCTTATTGGGAGAATAACCTTCTCTATCTTGAAAAGGGCATCGACAACATTACAAACCATAAAGCAGCCATAGAGAATCTGACTCTTGAAGAGTTGAATAAGTTTATGAAAAATCTTTATAATGGCAAGAATAGGATTCTTGTTATTATGGAAGGAGTGGAAGCTAAGTAACATATTATTTGATATCTAAAAAATAAGGCTGGATGTATATACATTCAGCCTTATTTTGTAAATTTGCATAACGACAACCAATATATATTTTTTTGATATGAATTATTTCATCAAGTCATTGACAGCATTAACAATGATGTCATTCGCTGCTTCTGCAACAGGGGCATCAACAAACCCTCTTATCGAGGGTGCAAATCTTCCATATGGCACAATGCCTTTATCCCGTCTTACACCATCACAGTATGAGGAGGGAATCATGGAGGGAATTAAACTCCAGAATCAGGAAATCGATGCCATTGTTAACCAAAGAAGTGTACCGACATTTGAAAATACGGTAGTGGCACTCGACAGAAGTGGAGAAGTTCTTACAAGGTCAATCCTCGCGTTGAGCAATCTTGAAAATGCTTCGGGCGATGAGCAAATCATGAATGTCCTTGCCAAAGTTACTCCGGCTCTGTCTGAGCATTCTTCCAATATTATGCTTAATGAACGATTATGGGAAAGAGTGAAACAGGTTTATGAGAATAAGGATAAAGATACAAGTCTTACACCTGAAGACAAAAGACTTCTTAATAAAACATATCTCGGATTTATCCTTTCGGGCGCAGATCTAAAAGGTGAAGAGCGAGAAAAATTCAGAAGATTGAATTCTGAATTATCAGATCTGACACTCAAATTCGGGCAAAATGTGTCAAACGGCATGAAGGATCCATCACGCCGTATGTGGCTTAAAGAAAGCGATCTCGCGGGCATACCGGAATCAATAAAAGAATCATACCGTGAAGCGGCAAAAGAGGTTTTGAAGCAGGAAGGTAAGAATGATGATGGCTCGCTTTATCTTGTAACCGTATTCGCCCCCTCTTATCAGCCTTTCATGAAATATGCCGATCGGCGGGATCTTCGTGAGCAATTGTACAAATTATATGGAAGTCGCAACATAGGGGGAGATCTTGACAACACAGCAATCTTAAAGGATATTGCCAATGTGCGTCTTGAAATTGCAAAACTTATGGGCAAAAAGAATTTTGCCGAGTACCAGTTACAGACAACTATGGCTAAAAATCCTGAGACTGTAGTTGATTTCCTTGAAAATCTAAGGAAAGCATATACAGAACCAATGAAATCTGAACTTCTTGAAATTGAGAAATACGCCCAGGCCACAGAAGGCAAAGACTTCAAGCTTTCCGCATGGGATTACTCATATTGGTCAGACAAACTTAAAAATGACAGATATGCGTTCAATGATGAAGATATGAAGCCATATTTTGAGCTAAACAATACAATAAAGGGTGTATTCGGACTCGCAACAAAGCTATATGGATACAAATTCAAAGAGACAGATAAGATTGATAAATATCACCCGGATGTAAAGGTTTATGAAGTTTATGAAAAAGATGGCACGCTTCTTGGTGTGTTATATGCAGACTTTTTCTACCGCGACGGGAAAAGCCCTGGTGCATGGATGACTGAATTCAGAGGTGAGACTAAAGATGACGAAGGTAATAAAACCATACCGCTTATCTCTATAGTTTGTAACTTTTCAAAGCCGGTGGGGAATGCCCCGGTTCTTCTCACACCGTATGAAGTGGAGACATTCCTCCATGAGTTTGGACACGCGCTCCACGGACTTTCCTCTGAGGCTAAATATGCATCTTTAAGCGGGACAAATGTAGATCATGACTTTGTTGAGTTGTTCTCTCAGTTCAATGAGAATTATCTAACTGAGAAAGAATTCCTCGATGGATTTGCGAAGCATTACAAAACTGGGAAAAAGATGCCGCAGTCATTGATTGATAAATTTGTTAAATCAAGTCAATTCGGAGCTGCGTATGCATGTATGCGTCAACTTGGATTCGGATACCTTGACATGGCATATCATACAATTGAAAATCCGATGAGAGCATCATCCGATCTTGCAGAGTTTGAAAAAAAGGCGCAAGATCCTGTCAGATGTTTTGAGGCTGTTGAAGGTTGTCTTACTTCTCCATCATTCGGCCACATATTCTCAGGAGGATATGCTGCAGGTTACTATGGTTACAAATGGGCTGAATCATTAGATGCAGACGCTTTCGCGGCATTTAAGGAAAGCGGTATTTTCAACCCTAAAACCGCAGCTAAATTCCGGAAGATGTTGCAGGCCGGTGATACCGTTGATCCTACAGATCTTTATATTGAATTCCGTGGAAAGAAAGCGACAGTTGACGCTTTGATGGAAAGAGATGGAATAAAGAAGTGATAACATCTTATTCTCATTCATTCTAAGTATAAAATAAGGAGGCTTTCAAATCAAGCCTCCTTATTTGTATCTATTCGGTAATGTAATCTGCAACAACCTCTTCGATTGCGTCATTATCAGGAGACCATTGCCCCGGAGAATTTTCATCTCCACGCACTAAGTCCATCACCGCGTAATAATCACATCCCGGCAAATCCTGGTCAGCATCCGCAAGGGTGACCTCCATCGTATTGGTATTGATTTCAAGTTGCGTGTCATCAGAATAAGATTCTTCATTCTCAAGATATTCCACGACAGCGCGATATATCATATCACGCAATTCTTTAGTTTTACTTTCTTCACTCATAATATATATTATTTACATACAGTCTTATAAAAGACATTTAAATTCTTTGTGTCAAACACAATTGAGGTATACTATTCTCAGTCATGCGGAAGGCGTAAAGAAATTTGTCTTTCCCTTCTTTTATCCGATATTTTTTTCGCAACTCATCAGCAGTCAAAGGATAATTTCGCGACACGACATTATATCTTTCACCTTTCATTGACTTTAAAGCCTCATTATCCGGGATATTCTCTATGATACTGATTCTTCCGGGGAAATTATCATATAGTATATCCGATATATATAGCGACGTATTCCGGGCAAGTTTTTTAAGGCCATTGTAACGGTCGCAAAGAGCTTTAGCCGGATTCAGTTTCATGACACCAGCATTTGGCTCATAAAGATATTTGCCTACAGCGAGATCAGATTTGGAAGCAAATGTAAACAATCCATGACTAAGTTCCGCTTCATCAAAGAAAATATCGGAAATCATGCCGTCATCATTAAGGTCAACAACCCTGATGCCTTTAAAACATTCTGAATTGTCAATCTCTACCAATAATTCCTTACATTCCCCTTTTACACATACAAGATGTAATTTACTAATACAATCAATTTCATCTCTTACTTTTGTTACATCCAAAAGAGGGGAGGCCTTTATAAATATACGCTTGCTTCTGGATTTCATATCAGAAATACAGGAGGTCACATCAGGGATACAATCCTTGAATGAATACGTGCGCTTGTTGTTTATATCTCGTCTCGCCGGATCGATAAATATGATGTCAAATGATTCAGATGAATTACGAATGAATTCGACTGAATTGCAATTGACAGGAGTAAATCCCGACAATTCTATTATTGATGAATTATGAATCAAAACATCGTGCTTATTCTTATCCAATTCACATGCAGTAACATAATTATCAGCCATTGCCATACTCATTGCATCTATGCCAAGACCGGATGTCATGTCAAGAATATGTTGTCCTCTCCCTACGAGTGACGCATGATATTTTGCAACCCGTTGGTCTGATGATTGCTCTGCTGAAATCTTATCTGGAAATATGAATTTATCAAAACTAAGGAAATAGGGCAGTTTTGATTCCGTCTTCTTTCTTGATTCAATCTGCACAACAGCAAACTCTAACGGAAATCCCATCATTTTGCCATGATGCTTAAGCAGCAATGATTTGCTATCTACATTCTTATTATCATGTATAAATTTAAAAAATGAGGGATTGTTATATTGAGTCATATTCAAAAATCTTACATTTTACATAACCCAACAAAATTAACAATATCAGAAATAGGTACCAAATATTGTTTTTAAAATTTTCCGTTAACAAAAATTAAATATTTTTTTAGGATGGGAAAAAAGAGGTATATTTGCAGACAAAATTTGAAACAATGAATTTCAAGAGCTATATATTTACATTATCCCTTATTATTTCAATGGCAATAATGCCAATGTTCCGATTTAGTATATCTGCGGCAAACTCCTCCAAAGATAACGACTTCACCATAATTATTGATCCAGGACATGGTGGTAAAGATTTCGGAGCAATAGATAATAACGTTAAAGAGAAAGATATTAATCTGGGAGTTTCCAAGAAGCTGGCCTCAAAGATTAAAAAGAAACTCAAAAACGTTAAAGTAGTGATGACTCGTGAAAACGATTCTTTTATATCACTTCAAGAACGTGCAAATATTGCAAATGAAAACAAAGGTAACCTCTTCATTTCCATACATACTAACTCTGTTGATAAAACCAATCCGAAACGTAAAAGCGTGTCCGGGGCATCCGTATATGCGCTTGGCTTACATAAAGACAAGAATAATCTTCAAGTGGCACGCAGAGAAAACTCCGTTATTGAGCTGGAAAAGAATTATGAGCAGAAATATAGCGGATTTGATCCGTCTAAGGATGAATCATACATAATTTTTGAAATGGCTCAAAAAAAGAATCTGGGACAAAGCCTTAAATTCGCGGACCTTGCGCAGAAAAATCTTGTAAAAGAGGCTGGGCGAGCGGATAGAGGAGTAAAACAGGCCGGATTCTGGGTGCTATGGGCAACTTCCATGCCTGCCGTGCTCGTAGAGCTTGATTTTATATGCAATCCTAATGCTGCTGTTTACATGGGCTCAGAGAAAGGTCAAGACAAGCTTGCTGAAGCGTTGTTTAAAGCAGTTGAAAAATATTCTTTATCTGCCAATGCTTCGAATTCAACAGCAGAAATAACAGTTGATCCTAAAGGGGAAGCAATGGGGACAAAAGAAATTAGTCCTGTTGTACTTGCTTCCTCAAAACCTGTTGAGAAGGTTTCTGAAGCAAAAAAAATGGCAAGACCAGCTTCCGCTTTTACTAAACGCCGCAGACGTTCCGAAACAGCCAAGAAAGCGTCGGCAATCCGCAATGTGGAGACAGCGGCGATACCTTTACACAGGGATAATGAACGAGTAGCAGTAGCTGAGATAACTGAAAGTCCTGTTGTTGCCAGTGCGGAAATCGATGCTCCTGTAGAAAATACAAAGGCAAAGAAAAATAAAAAGAAGAAGAAATCGAAAGACAAGACATCTTCAAGAACTTATAATAACAAGACTGTAGTAGTCAACAAAGATGGTTCGACAACATTAAAAAATTCATCTTCCAATGATAAACCGGTTTTAAAGACCCATAAATCAATATCGGGATATCATTCAAAAGTTGAGAAGCTTACCACTGTTTACAAAATTCAGATATTGGCCAGTTCTGATAGATTGAAACAAAACAATCCCAGATTTTGCGGTCTGACGCCGATACGCTCATTCAAGGAAAATAATTTATATAAATATACTTACGGGGAAAGTGAGAATCGTCAGGAGATGGAAACTCTTTTAAGACAGGTAAAGGAAAAAATTCCGGACGCATTCATTATAAAAAGTATAAAATAGACTGTTT
>OFFM01000935.1_pt1 | contig 18972 bp, 11 predicted proteins | sample 1521401 | NCBI WGS metagenome assembly OFFM01 (sample SAMEA3504118, study PRJEB24116) | mouse gut metagenome | biome: mouse gut; feature: mouse-associated habitat; material: faeces | place: Denmark | collected 2011
GACTCTGGTCAAAATTATTTATTTGTCTCCAAATGATAGTTTCCCAATTACTTTCTTCTGACAAAACAGCAAGTGCAATATTATCACTTTGAGCCAATCTGATTACTTGCTGCGTAAAACCTACTGATGAAATCATCATACCACGAACCCCTGAACGTGGATAATCTGAAAGATTTCCTACAAACTCACGATACATAGAGTTATCAATCTTCCTATGGTGGTTTTTACATTCGACTACAAGTAAATTGCTCCATATCTTTTTATCGGGATTGGAATACACTTCTATGGTTATATCAGGATTCAGCATAACATCTGGCGCAGCTTTGCTGGCATATTGTTTGTGCAAAAAAATATCATTATATCTTGATACACCAGGTATGTCTTGGCTCTCAATAAGTTCTTTCAACTTCCTGAAAACTAACTTCTCAAAAGAATCTCCTTTATGTTGATTACTTGATTTTTTTGCCATAGGTTGTTGCTTGATGTGTCGTTGTTAGTCACACATGGACTATATTATTTTTTCTTCTTTTCAAAATATGGATATAAGATATACTGTACAGTGTTTTCCGTTAATGGGGCATGGAACAATCTATCCATTGAATCTGTTTTCAATTTTTCCTGCATATTAGAAAGGCCATGGGGTCATTTGCTTGGAAGGTTAACTTTCACTCATTACTCCCCACAAAAGCAATATGTTTAAGAGGCATCATATTTTTGTCTTCGTCGTTCATTTTGCTATAATACTCTTGCCACATTTCTATAAATTCTTCACCGTCAATCAGCTTGATGTAAGTTTTGCTTGTTAATGCTTCTGTTCGGGCTTGTGGAGAATAAGTTCCAGAAGTGACAAACAGGGCTATGTCGCCATCACGCAGTATCCCTAACAGGCTGCGAATATCTTTCGCTGGAATACTTGTCTCAGGCATGTGCTTCACTTGTACCTTGATTCTTGGAGTCTTTGCACCGAGAGCATCAATGTAAGCAATCACATCCACACCTCCATCACGACCTTTCGGAGCAACAAACGGCGTGTAGTAACCCATTGCACGTAGCAATGCCGCCACCATATCTTGAAATTCATAAGGATTTTTAGCCTTGATATACTGACGGATTCCCTCATTAGCCTGTTCTTCTAACTGTTCAATGTTTATAATCGTTTCCTTCTCCAGAGTTTCTTCTTCCACAGCGTAGTCTTCATCCAAATCTTGCTCTTGCTTCCATTTGCGGTATGCAGCATTGGCATTGCGCAAAATCTGTTCTGCTCCGAGTTTGATAGCTTCTTCACCCTCTGGTGTGAGGTACCATGAACCCTGTTTTTTCAGAATATAGCCCGCCTTGTTGTAGTCGATGGAATAGAACTGTGTCATCGTCCACCAACGGATGTTCTGTAACTTTCCCGCACGCTCTAGTTCCCACTCCGTGAACTTGACATTCTCCTGAATTATGTCGTTAATTTCTTTCGTGGTAACAGTTCCACCATTGGATTTCATGTATTGCATCACAGCAAACAAACATTTTGCTGCACATGCTGCGGATTGGGATAGAGGCTTCATTATATAATGCTTTTTAGTTGTTTGTTGATAAAGTTGATAAATATGCTTATGATTGAGAATTTTGGTTTTGCACAATTTGCTGTTGACTCATAACGGCAGATTGAACAATGTTTGCCAATTGTCTTTGCGATTGCATGTTCTGGTATGAATCGAAATCCCAAAACAAATAAATGTCCCATAAGCCAATCTGTATTTCTCGTATCAATTTTTCAATAGCCTCTTTAGATGTGTCTCCATTATTCTGGAAATATGATTTATCTACTAGACGTTCATGTAAAACACCTATAGTTAATCTCTCTCCCAACGTAAACAAGGAAGGCCAATTTTCGGGATAATGAATCGTCGTACCAACTAATTTGCTCTTTGCCAATACTTCTTTTACATATTTTTCACCTGTATTACGAACAGCACTAACCCTTATGTTGCTTGTGAAATAGGCTTCTACGTCATTGAAGATAAGCATATCGCAATACCCTCCTTTTACCTGGTCTATTATTCCATTTATTTCTTTCCCATCTATTGTAATATCTGCAAATTCGATGTCTTTAATATCGAATTTATTGCTTGCCGGAATTTGTATAGGTATGCCCATTTTATGCAATAAAACTAATACTGCTCTTTTCTCTGAGATGCTTAGCTCTATATTAAATTGAGATTTTGCTTCACCATATTTTTTCGTGTCGTATTTCTTCAAAATCTTCAATGCCTTTACTGCCGTCCCTCTATTTTTACGCATATTTGATTTTTGAAGATGATTTAATAAGACCGCACCTAAGAATGTTCCAGCGAAAGCCGAAAATATTCCCACAAAAAGTGTTGCCAACCATTCAAAGTTTGCGTTTTGCATTATTTCTTGTTCCATATTTACTCTGTTGTTTAAATTATATTTGGCATTTATTAATAGTATGTGTCATGTTATACAATCCTTCTACATAGCCATTTATGGCATTCTGTTCCTGCAACGAAAGCAAACTTACACGTTGCTTACTACTCAGTACAGGTATTCCAAACCCTTTTACATAGTTCTTTGCGTAGGAGTAGTAACCGGTAGCATAGGGCTTAGAGGTGTGTTGCATATAATAGTCGAAAATCGAGGATTCGAGAATACGTTTCAGTACAAGGAGGTCTTCTTCGTTTTCGCTGAAAATAGCATAGCCACAATAGATGAGCATGTTCTCGTTATCAGTATAGACAAAACGCGGATGGTCGGTCATGTAGGGAAACAATAACTTGCGGCCACGGTCGCAAGTGGCTTGCGACCGTCCAAAGGCATACCACGCCTCGTAGTTTTTTTCTCCCTTGTCACGCTGCGCCAATTTCATCTTATTAAGTGACAAATACTTGTACGCTTCTGGGTATTTGCTCATGAATACGGCTTCGACCATAATATTGTTGTTCTCGTCGTATGGAAAAATCACCTTCTCTATAATATCGGGGATTTCTTCTTCGGTGTGCAGGATGTTTGGCTTTATAATGTCGCGGCAAATCTCTCTTTCAATTGGGAATTCCATATCACCTGCTTGCAAATAAAAAAACGTCTCGTCCTCGCGCACAGGACGGAAAATATAAATATCGTTGGCGAGGGTTGCGATGCCGTTCTTTATTTGGTATAATTCGCCGAGTGGGCGGCCTACACTCTCTATCTTGCGAATGTTTTGCAAGATTTCAGCATTGTTGAGATTCCAGCCTTTATGGTCGTCAAGCTCACTGTATGGTATGAGGTTGAAGTGTGTCGGCTTTTCGGAGAATCGGTTGACGTTTATCTGTCCTTTTGTGTAGTTTATGCCAGCCTCGCCCAGTTTATCAATTAAAACAATACAAGTATAGGCCAGTGTTTTGCCAAAGATAAGTTGATCGCCAAAGTCAACGATTTCGAGAGCTGTGTTTGAACTGCGAAAATAACTGCGCAACAGTCTTGCATTTACACTTTTGAAGAAGGAATTAAGCGTGATGTAACCCAGTACTCCGTCCTCTCGAAGAATTCCGCAAGCTATCTCAAAAAACGGTAGATAGAGGTCGGCATTTCCGCAACGAGCTACTTGCCAACGAGAAAGTAACACCTTTGATTCATCATCAATATGCTTTGCACGGACATACGGTGGATTACCTACAACAATGTCAAATCCACCGTTTTCTACGACTCTCGGCATTGTCGTAAAATCAAATTCAAGCGAATTACCTTGACTGATGTGAAAATCCTCATCCACCAGCATTTCGTTATTTAGCAACGCAGCCAATGAAAGAAGAATCTTGCAACGATTTACACTTAACTCACTTATATCCACACCGTAAAGACGTTGCACTGCTTCACGATACGACAGTTCGCAATGGGAATGTAGATAGTCGGCAAGCGAAAACAGAAATGCGCCGCAACCGCAAGCAATATCAATGGCAAGGCAGTTTTGCAAAGGTTTTCTTTGTATGGCGACAACTCTCTCCAGAATGTAGTCGCGAATGTATTTAGGTGTATAAACCGCACCGTTCTTTGTCTTCTCTGCTTTTGGGATTGCTAACTCGAACACGTTGATAACATCCTCAATTGACTCAATGCCAACGGTCGGCACATCGTCACAGTAGTAATCAGCAAGCAATCCGCCACGGACAACTAGAGCGTTATTCTTGATAAAAGATGAAACAACAATGCTGTCCAAACAAAATTGTTGCTCAGCATAGTGGGAGATTATGTTTTGCAGTTCCTTATTCATAATAGTAGTGGTCTGTGCGAGGGTTTAACATGATAATTTCCTTCTCGGAATCGCTCAATCCGTAGAGTTCACAACACAGCCGATCAACCTCGCTCCAAAGGTTGTTCAATAACGGATATAGGCGAGAAGCGGAAGAAATGCTGGTTGTGATTGCCGTGTTGGTTTCTTCAATATGTCGTGCCACTCCTGCAAGTTGCTGCATCTGCTCACTGAATGCGGTAAACTCCATGCGTGGGAATGGCACAGGATCAAGGAACTGTTTATTGAACTTATAGAAACCACCCTGTTGCGGGTTGGCTATTGACTTGGCAAAATAGGCAAACGGAGTGGAGTTGATGATTGCCGCCATTGCGTACAGTTTATCGTCCGTCACTTCTGGAATCTGCACAAAGAACATATTGGCATTGTCACAATAAGCATCCTCTTGCATTACGACCGCCGCTTGTGGGTTCTGCGTGGTCATAGGTATACAAAGTTTTTTGTAAACAGCGTTGTGATTGTTGGCACGGGTGAACAAATGCCAGTTTTCATCACGTTCTAATGTCGGGAAACGGTCGGGGACGGTTTGCACATTCTCTTCAATAACAGTACGATTCCCTCGCAGATAACGAGCAGCCAAAGGATAGCGACTTTCGTAGTCTGAGAACAGGATAGGTAAAACATTACCATCCACTACATCATATGGAAACAAGATATAAGTTGTATCTCCACGAACAGATAACGGTACAAAATGTTCGTTGCAAAGCAACACTCTGCAAGCTTCACGCTCCACTTGCAGATTCTCGCAAAGTGCTGTACTTCCGTAAATATAATCCTCATCGGTGTGGTCAACTACAATGTGGAATGCATCGTCCCACAACACTTGGACACCGACCTTAATCTTGCAAACACTTCCTAACGTTCCGAGTTCGTTTGCGAGTCTTACACGTAACGCAGTTGTCTGGTGATTTTCAAACGACCACGGCGTTTCCGTAATCGTCTCTTTTGCTATTTCAAAGCACTCGTCATTGGTGCTGTTGGTGTATTTAATTGTATTTTCGTTAGTTGCGGACTTGTCGCACACTATAATGGCAACGTACGTGATTCTGTCCTCAAACAGGTCAGTTTCTACATAATCGTAGACTGTGCGGAGCAAGCGCCTCTCACTTAACAGTTTGCGAACACCTTTGCCATACTCAGTCTTAAAGAATCGCTTTTGTACAATGTAACCAAGACTGCCGTGTTCATTCAGCAATTCTATTCCCCGTTCAATAAACGGAATAGCAAGGTCTATTTTCCCGTTCCTGCTCGAACCATAACGCTGCTTGATGTAAGCCGACATGCAAGGCAAGGCCACGTTATAGTTTTTCACTTCAACGTATGGAGGATTGCCAATAACATAGTCGAAGCCGCCGCGACTGAAAATATCGCAAAAAGCGGTCTTGTAATCGAAAACATTAGTCGCTGCAAGTTCTTCAAGATTTTCTGATATACATGAAAATCGTTCTAAAATGTCAGGCTCAACGAGCGAATTACCACACTTGATGTTCACACCCACTCCGTGCAGAATCTGTGAACCGTAGAGACCAGCATTGTTGAAATCGATCGGTTCGAAGCCATCAATTATTTTCAGCGATAGAGAAAGTTTTGCAACTTCTACGCACTCCTGGTTAATATCAACTCCATGTAAGCATTGGTTTACTATCAGTTTGCGTCCCTCCAAATTCAAGTATTTCTTTCCGTCCTTTTCATAAAGGTATCGGTGGGGCAAAACATCTTTCCGTTCCTCTATATTGCTCTCTATCTGTGTTGCCAAATGATCGTAGATACTTACAAGGAACACACCGCTACCACAAGCAGGGTCAAGAAACTTTAAATCAAGAATCTGCTGATTGGTGAGCGATTGCAGATATTCGGAGGGTACAGTGCTGTCTATTGTGTTATGGACAATATGTTCGGGAGTCGTCACCGCACCATTGCTTTTTCGAAACTCCGATTTCAGTACATTTTCGAGTATTCCACTATCGTCATATTCAAGGTGATAACCAAGGAACAGGTCGTAAATATCACTGATGCTTTTCAGTGGAATTACATCAAAGCAATAAGGCGATGGATAGTAGAGGTAAGATAACAGATCATCGAAAACGGCATTGTCGATGATTAAATCCTGAATATGCCTAATTCGAGCAAACATTGGGCCATCATAGTGTTCGTAAAAATCAATATAAGACGATCTTTTGAACTCCGTCCAAAAGTCTGTTGCGGCAAAATCTTTCAGTAGTCCATCACGCTCCAGTCCGCGAGCTTCACAGACACGAATGAACAGTATGCGATTAAGAATTATCTGTGTCCAAAGGTTAATGTCGGCAATGCTGATTTTGTAGTGGTTCCCGTTGATGATTGCTTGTGCAAGATTGAGCCTTACGCTACTCAATGCTTTCGAGAAATTCTTGTCGATAGAATCTTTGCCGACAAATCTCACACGATGGCTGTTGCTTATAGTTTCTTCGCGTCCCAAAAAACTATTAAGACGATCGAAGTTGTCCATATAGTTTTCCGTTTTCATGTAAACTACACGAGCAAAGTCGGCATTGTCTGTGTGGCGAGGCATGGCAGTACAATCATAAATCGCCAGTTCATCCATGTTTGTTACCACTGAATAACTTGCACCGATTGACCATCCATATGAACGAATCTGGAAAGCAACGCTATTGTCATCTTTTATATTGACAGTCCGTTTCTTTGCATCAAGAAAAAACAAGCGAACTCGCCCATTCATTAATGTATAGTCTGGACGTGTATTTGTAGAACCGATTTCATTTAATGCCGCCCGTTCTGTAATCTCGAGTGGAACTTCCTGCAACACATGATTGGTATTCCTTACATCCCAGCCAAACACGGCAAGCATTTGGTTAATCCAAGTGCGTGTAGTTTCTTCCGAAGCCATTTCAAGCTCCCCTCGTTTACAAGCCTCTTGATAGCTTGCCACGAATGCCCTAAAATCTTCAATTCTTGCCATATTTATTTTTTAATTTTTGTAGGATGATTGCCATACTCTTCCATTTCTTCTGCCACCATATAGAGGATTCCGTTTGCATCTTCCTCTTCCTCAACAAGGCTGTAAACCTTCCCTGCAAGCCAGTAACGGCGCAACTCTTCGTATGGAATACCATAGAAAAGAGCCAACTGGCGCACTTGTACCTCCCGTGCCTGTCTGTACCCCTTTTCTATTTTGCAATATACAGCAGTATCCATGTCAATTCCCGCAGCTACCTGTCGCTGCAACAGATTATGTGATTCCCGCAGTTCTTTCAGTTTGTCTTGGAAAAGCATAGCAAAATAAATTTGAGTACAAAAATACAATAAATTCGTCACTCGACCAAACATGCCTTGACAAATTTCGTCAAGACATATATAGATTTTAAATTATACTATTTCTTAATTTCGCAACTTCCTTAATCTCATATTATCGTACTTAAAAAAAATGACAGCGCGACCAAAAGACAAGGAATATCTAACAAAATATTGTACCTTTGCATTGGCTTAGGCTATGAGCCAAAATAGAAGTGGAATATCGGTAACAAACTGCACCGAAAAAAGAAGAAACCGCGCTCGTATTGACACCGCAAGTGGGTTAATAATCAATAAAAGCGTTAAATCTTCACCCCTTAGAATGTACCCTTAAAGGTTACGACCATATTTCTGACTTATTACTTGCAAATTATTGAGTAATAACTGGTTGTAAATACGTCAATTAAATGTATTCCCTCAAAAACTTTTTGAAGACTGTGTTATGTTGAAGACTGTTTCAATAACAGGTCCGATTACACAGATACCGGATAAGGCTTTCAGCGGTTGCAGCAGTCTTGAAGAGTTGTCTCTACCGGAAAGTGTAAAACAAGTAGGAAATTATGCTTTTGAAGGGTGCGCTTTTACTCGTTTTGAATGGCCATCTACAGTTGGTGATGTATGGAATGGTGTGTTTAAGGGGTGTGATAAACTGACATGTGTTTATATACCAAGCAATGTTTGGAGTATAAGTAGAGACGCATTTATAGGATGTAGCTCCCTGAAGGAATTTGAGGTGGAAGAGGGAAGTAAAATGTATGAAACGGAGGCTGGTGTCCTTTTTAATTCAGGAAAGATGACATTAGTTTGTTATCCGGGTGGAAAAGAGGATGAAAAGTATATTATCCCGTCTACAGTAAAATATTTGGAAAATAATGCCTTTAATGGGAATACAAGACTAAAATCAATAGTAATACCTGGGGATGTTGAAAGTATAGGAGATGGTACATTTAAAGGATGTGTGAATTTAGAATCTATCGAGTGTGCCCCAGTTAAGGCCCCGGATGTTTTATGGTACACGACATTTGAGGATGTTGTCAAAAATGCCACTCTTATTATTCCGGATGGTTGTTTCAAAGAGTATGCCGTTGCTGAGTATTGGCCGAGATTCAGAAATATTATTGTGGGAGATAAGCAGATCTTAAGGGTAGAATCTTCCGGGCTGGTTTATCTATGTGATGAAACTACAAAAGAGGCGTATGTCTTGGGTAATGGGAATGAAACAGCTGCCGATATACCGGAGAATATAAATGGATTCAACGTAATAGGGATAGGAGGAACTGCATTCTCTAATGATTCGGAGTCTGTGAAGAACTTTGAAAAACTGTCGATACCGGAATCTGTGAAAATTATCGGTAAGGGTGCTTTCCGTAATATTACTTTTAATAATGTTTCACTGGTTGGTAATAATCTGGAGAGAATTGAGGACAAAGCATTTTATCAATGCAAGGGGCTGGAGACTCTTGATATCAAGAGTCTTAAATATATTGGAATAGAAGCCTTCTTTTCGAGTGAGATACAAAATGCCATGATTTATTCAGATGTAGAGATTGGAGAAAAAGCGTTTAATTGGTCAGGTATAAGAAGTTTGACAATTGCATCTGATATTTCCATGAGATGTTTTGAAAGGTGCGAATCATTGGAGACGGTGGAAATTAAGGATGGTGTGAAGATTATCGGCCAAAATTCGTTTAATGCTTGCAAGACATTAAAGTCTATTTCGATACCAAAGTCTGTAACGTTGGTAAACCCCGAGGCTTTCAAGGGCTGTTCTATGCTCGAAAGTGTGATTATTGAAGACTCTTCAGTACCGTTGGAATTCAGAAATGAGACATTCCGGAATAGTTCGAAAATCAAAAATGCATACATCGGTAGAAATTTTAGTTTCTTAGAGAAACCACTTCCGGGAAGTTCAGGATACACAAAGCCATCTATTGCATTGATGAACACTGTAGAGGAAGTTGTAATCGGTAATATGGTGACGGAAATACCAGATAAAGCGTTTACAGGCTCTTCTAATCTTATATCATTGCAACTTGGTGCGAAACTAACCGGAATTGGCAATGATGCGTTCTCTGGGGGGAAGCTCACGGAGCTTGTTTTGCCTCCGGCAATTGAATCTGTAGGAGAAAACGCCTTTAGTGGCAATCCGTTGCGACAGATAGCTATGGGATCCAACGTAAAGAATATTGGAGAAAATGCTTTTCAAGGTATCGAAAACATTACCGGAGTCAGTATAACAGCGCAGGAGCCTCCTGTTGCAGCAGATAATACGTTTAATTATTATGGCTGGCCGCTTTACGTATTATCTTCAAGTGCAGATGCATATAAAACTTCGGAACAATGTTGGAGACTGTTCGGTCATGAAGAAATGATTGAGCCCATCGGTTTGAAAATAGATGGAAATGAATCAATAAATGTCAATCCCGGTGATTCATTCAAGCTTACAGCTGTCATAGAACCGGCAGACGTATCTCTTCCATATATTTTCTGGGAATCTACCAATCCGGATGTCGCTACTGTGGATTATGATGGAAATGTCACAGTCCATGAGGGTGCATCCTTGAAAACAAGGGCTTCCGATAAAGATAATGACGGTTCATGCACAATCATAGCCAAGACTTTATATTCCAATGGCCCGATAGCAAAGGTCGGCTTAAATTCAATCCCTACAGGTGTAGAGGAAGTTGAGCAAGAATATATCTCTGATAAATATAGGTTGAATGATATATATAATATTCACGGTGTGTGCATTAAACGAGGAGCGACTAATGATGATATTGAATCGCTTCCAGCCGGAATCTATATAATCAATGGAAAGAAAGTGTTAAAGAATAAATAATATATACAAGATCCATTTTAAATCCGGTTGCCGTTCAATGAAGAGGCAACCGGATTTATCATTTTATTAACCTTAAGATCATTCAATGGAAAATGGGAACGAAATTTGTTTATATAGTAGATAAATTGTATTTTTGAACACCCTCTTTGTAATTCTGATGAAATTAAGATAAAGAAAAGGGTTGAATAATTGTATATAACCGATATGAAGAATAAGATAAATAGCGGGTCGCGCCGGTTGAAGAAGCGCGAGTTGCAGGAGAAAATAATGGAATTTCTGCTTAAGCAGAATAAACAGTCGTTCAATTATAAGCAGATAGCTTTCGGGATCGACGCTACAAACCCGCAGAGCCGCCTCGACATCATCAATCTTCTTGATGAGCTGGTGGCTGCGGAGGAGATTCAGGAAGTGGGTCTGGGTAAGTATAAGGCGTTCTCAAACCGCGGTACGGAGAACGTCGGCTATTTCGTGCGCCGTTCCAATGGAAAGAATGCTGTGGTCATCGATGAGGAGCAGATAATGGTTGCCGAGCGCAATTCGATGCATGCTCTCAATGGCGACAAGGTGCGCGTGATGGTATCCGCCGCCCGTGCGGGCCGTGAGCCGGAGGCTCAGGTGATAGAGATTTTGGAGGCGAAGGATCAGGTGTTCATCGGTACGCTGAAGGTCGACAAAACTTATTCTGCGCTTGTGACAGACTCCAAATTCCTTGCCGCCGACATCATCATACCCCGCAATAAGCTCAAGGGTGGCAAATCGGGTGACAAGGCTATAGTCCGTATCACATGCTGGAAAGATGATGAGATGAATCCGCGTGGCGAGGTTGTGGATGTCCTCGGAAAGAAGGGAGAGAATACCGCAGAGATGCACGCTATCCTTGCCGAGTTCGGTCTTCCGTATAAGTATCCGGATAATGTTGAGAAGGCCGCTGAAAAGATAGATGCGGGCATAACACCGGAGGAGGTCGCAAAACGAGAGGATTTCCGTAATGTGACTACGTTCACCATTGACCCCCGCGATGCCAAGGATTTCGATGATGCCCTTTCCATCCGTCAGCTTGCCAACGGCAACTGGGAGGTCGGTGTGCATATCGCGGATGTGACGCATTATGTGCGCCCCGGTTCCGTGATCGACAAGGAGGCGCAGAAACGCGCCACAAGTGTATATCTTGTTGACCGTACCATTCCGATGCTTCCGGAGAGGCTTTCGAACGGCATATGCTCGTTGCGCCCTGATGAGGAGAAACTCACCTTTTCCGCGATCTTCGAGATGGATTCGAAGGCGAATGTTATCAACAGCCGCATAGGCCGCACAGCTATAAAGAGCAACCGCCGCTTCACATACGAGGAGGCTCAGGAGATTATTGAGACCGGCAAGGGTGATTACGCACGTGAGATCAATGTGCTCAACGAGCTTGCCAAGCAGCTGCGCCGTCGCCGCTATGATGCCGGTGCGCTTGAATTCGACCGGGCTGAGGTGCGTTTTGAGATCGACGAGACCGGCAAGCCAATAAGTGTCTATTTCAAAGAATCAAAAGATGCCAATAAGCTCATCGAGGAATTCATGCTTCTCGCCAATCTCACCGTGGCCGAATCCATCGGTAAGGTGCCGAAAGGTAAGAAAGCCAAATCCTTTGTATATCGTATCCACGATAATCCCAATCCCGAGAAGATCGGAAACCTTGCCCTTATCGCCTCACGCTTCGGATATAAACTCACTACCGAAGGGAGAGCGAAAGAGGTCAACAAGAGCGTGAACCGCCTTCTTAAGGATGTTAAAGGGAAAGGGGAGGAGAACATGCTCTCGATTCTTGCCATCCGTTCTATGGCAAAGGCTGTCTACACCACAGAGAATGTAGGTCACTACGGTCTGGCAATGGATTATTACACGCATTTCACCTCGCCTATACGCAGATACCCGGATATGATGGTTCACCGTCTGCTGGCGAAATATGCCGATGGAGGACGCAGCGTTGACAAGAATAAACTTGAGGAGGAATGCCGTCATGATTCCGACATGGAGCAACTCGCAGCCAATGCGGAGCGCGCTTCCATCCGCTATAAGCAGGTGGAATTCATGAAAGACCGTCTCGGAGAGATATATGACGGAGTCATCTCCGGTGTGACGGAATGGGGATTCTATGTTGAATTGACAGATTCCATGTGCGAGGGCTTGGTGCCAGTGCGTGATCTTGCAGATGATTATTACGACTATGACGAGAAGAATTATTGCCTCATCGGCAGACGTCATGGCACACGCTACACACTCGGCGACCAGGTCAAGGTGCAGGTGGCACGCGCCGATCTCGACCGCAAGCAGCTCGACTTCGCGCTCATCTCCGACTCCGGAAATCCCAATAAGCCGTTGGAGCCTAAGAAACCCGGCAAACGTCACGAGCCGGGCAAGTCAAAAACACGCTCCCACGGCGGCAACAAGCGCCGCAAATGAATTTAACAGTTTCTTAAAAACGACTTTAACATAACTGACATATTAAATTGGGGAATTGTATTTATTTGTCATGAAATCAGCTGTTACAAACGCCCCGTAAAGCTGAATTCTTATTAGATGGATTCTTAAACAGTTTCTTAATTCCTTTAGCAATTCGCGGATATTTAGTATATTCGCGAATCGCTTTGTTATAGTAAATTAATTTCTTTGGAGAACTAAATATATAATACACATGAAAGATTATAGATATTTATTGATCGCCCCTGCGATGGTTTGCGCCTTGGGTGCGTCTGCGGCTGATCCTGTGATTGTCGAGACGGAAGCTTATCGTTGGGCCGGTGATACGATTTTTCAGGATGAGTTCAAGGCTTGGGCTGTCAGCCCCTATGAACTGAAATCCACATATAAGGCGCGTCCGGGCTATTATATGCCCATAGAGCAGAGCTGGAAGAGAAAGAATGATCTCTCTGCCTATCCGAAGCTCAAATCAAATAACCTTCTTCATGAGGCTGTGTTCAATATGGCTCTCGATGAGATGGTGAACGCAGTGGAACCTGACACAACTCTGCGCACCGGTAAGGAATGGGCAGGCGTATGGACTCGCGATGTCAGCTATTCCATCATCCTTTCCATGGCTTACATGCAGCCTGAAGCTTCGATGATCTCGCTTATGAAGAAGGTGAATCCGAGCGGTCAGATCATTCAGGATACCGGTTCGGGAGGCGCATGGCCTATCTCTACCGACAGGATGGTGTGGGCTCTCGCGGCGTGGGAGATATATAAAGTTACGGGCGACCGCAAATGGCTCGAGACTGTGTATCCGATAGCGTTGCGTTCCATTGAGAAAGATGAGAAGACAGTGATGAGTCCGCGCGGACTCGTGAAAGGGGAAACCTCTTTCATCGACTGGCGCGAGCAGAGCTATCCCCGCTGGATGCAGACTGTCGATATTTCCCAAAGCGAGGCTATGGGAACCAATGTCATGTATGCCGCCGCGCTGAAAGCCGTTGGGGAGATGGCCACTGTGCTTGGTAAAAAGAAGGAAGCTGACAAACTCTTTGCCAAGGCTGATGCTCTTGCCGCCAACATCGACAAGACATTCTGGATGCCGGATAAAGGGTATTACGGAATGTATACCTACGGTCGTGACAATAAGATTCTCAATCCCCGCGCCGAGACACTTGGTGAGGCATTGGCGATTCTTTATTACATAGCTCCTGCAGATCATCAGAAATCAATATCGGAGAATAATCCGCAGACACCATACGGTGTGGCTATTTTCTATCCACAGATTGCTGATATGCCCAGCTATCACAACAATGCGTTGTGGCCCTGGGTTGGATCTTTCTGGGCAATGGCTCAGGCGAAGGCCGGCAATGAGCAGGGTGTGCTTGAAGGGATAGGTGCTATTTATCGTCCGGCGGCATTGTTCTGCACAAATAAAGAGAATTTCAATCTCGATAACGGTGATATCTATACAGAGTTGAATTCATCGAACATGCTCTGGTGTCTGGCGGGCAACATAGCCTTGACCACACGTGTGCTTTTCGGTATACATTTTGAGAAAGATGGTCTTGTTATAGATCCATTTGTTCCTGAAGCGCTTGCCGGCACACGCACTTTGACAGATTTCAACTATCGTGGTGCAAAGCTCAATATCACGGTCGAAGGATTCGGCAACCGGGTGAAGGAATTGATAGTAAACGGCAAGAGCCTTTATCCTGAAAAGGGTAAGCTTATCCCTGCCAAGATGCTCGCCAAAGGTGCGGATATCATCGTGAGGTTGGATAATGAGCCGATTCCGGCAATGAAAGTAAACCATGTGAATAATGCGAAATCACGTATGACTCCGCAGACATGGCTCGCAAACAACCCTGCTCTTGACGGCAAAGGAGTGCCTGTCAACAATCAGCTTGAATGGAATCCCATCGAGTATATTGCAAAATATATTGTTCTCAAAGATGGAGAGCCCGTTGCGGAAACCCGCGAGACAACATATGCCGCAGTCACTCCCGGAGAGTGGCAGGTGATCGGAGTTAGTTCAAGTGGGGTGCATACTTTCGCTTCAGAGCCCCGCAGCAACCGTCAGGAATGGATATATGAATTCCCCGGAGCTTCTACATCGATGCGTTCAACCGAGATCAGCTATCAGCCTAAAGAAAAGCTTTCGGGATTCACAGGCAGCGGTTTTGTTGAGGTAGATAGAAAATCCGCCCCTGTGGAGGTGGAGATCGAAATACCGGAAGCCGGCACATATTCCATCTCCGTGCGCTATGCCAACGGAAACGGGCCGGTAAACACCGAGAACAAGGCGGCTGTCCGCAGTCTGACGCTCGATGGCAACAAAGCCGGTACGCTGGTTATGCCTCACCGCGGTGTAGCCAACTGGAACGACTGGGGACAGAGCAACAGCATTGTTCTGCCACTCGAAAAAGGTAAGCATAAGCTTGGAATAGTTTATCTTCCCGAAGACGAGAACATGAATATAAACACAAACCATGCCTTGATTGACGCCATCAGTGTAAAAAAATTTGGTGGATTCGGAAAAAGTTTGTAATTTTGCATCGGGTGAGTCCTTCACGACCAGCTCCCCGTAAATCCCCCAGATCTTGACCGAAGCAAGGGTAGCGGGTTGAGCGGTGCGATGGAGTAAGCTCGCCCGCCTGCCTCTTTAGCTCAGTTGGCCAGAGCACGTGATTTGTAATCTCGGGGTCGTTGGTTCGAATCCGACAAGAGGCTCGAAATGTTTTTCATAATTTTGTTTTGGCGGTGTGTTTTTCTATAAAGCATACCGTTTTTTTATAACATAGACTCTGATAATGCTGATACATAACGCCACATTTATGGTCGCTCCGGAGCGGGGTGCGGAATTTATCGACTGGTTTGTGCCATTGGCGCGTAAAGCCGGTCCGGAGGGGAAATGCCGAGTTTCCGTGATGCGTCAGGCGGGGGGCACAGCCGCGACAGACGGCCAGGCTCTGAGCGTGGCGTTTCAGGCAGAGTTTGAGACTATGGATGAAATCGGGGTATGGACCGGGAAACGACTGCGACCTCTTGTCGCTGCATTCGAGCGTCGGTTCGCTCCGGAAGCTATGGTATTTACCTCGGTGTTTGAAGTGATTGAATAGTTTTTTTGATAGAAGTTGTTTAAACAACTTCATAGGATAAGGAACGTAATGGAGGAGAGCGTAAGGAAATATGAGCGCGTGATCATGGGGATCGACCCCGGAACAAATGTGATGGGGTATGGTGTGCTTGGCGTGAACGGCAAGAAGCCGGAGGTGATTGTGATGGGTGTTATCCAGCTAAGTAAATTCGAGAGCCACTACAAGCGTCTGCACCGCATATTCGAGCGGGTTACTGGTCTTGTGGAGCAGTATCTGCCTGATGAGCTCGCCATAGAGGCACCATTCTTCGGAAAGAATGTGCAGTCGATGCTGAAGTTAGGAAGAGCGCAGGGTGTCGCCATGGCGGCTGCTCTTAGCCGGGATATACCCATCGCGGAATATGCGCCGTTGTCGATCAAGCAATCCGTGACAGGCACCGGATCTGCATCCAAAGAGAGTGTGGCGGAGATGCTGAAGCGCACTTTGAATATACCCCCCGACCATATGCCCCATCTTCTTGATGCGACTGATGCCCTTGCCGCAGCCCTGACTCATTTCTATATGACCGGACGACCGCCGATAGGCAAGGGACCTAAATCTTGGAAAGATTTCATAGCAAAAAATCCGGATAAGATCGCACCGCGTCTCAGATGAGGTGGTTTGCAATTGTTTCGGAGATAATTTTAATTTTGAATAGAACTAATAATTATAAAATATCATGAAGAATATTCTGTTTTCATGCGGAATGTGTGCGCTTTATGTTGGTGCTGTTGCGTATGCCGCGCCGGGAGATGTGCATGTGTTGAGTTCCGATAAGAATTCGCTGGTAATAACCGCAAAACCGGGTGATGGCCAGGCTCAGTATCAATATTTCGGGCCGCGTGTTTCGGAAGGCGATGTGACAGGTCTGTTTGACGCAAGATCTAATTACTCAACGAATACCCTACCGTTATTCGGTATGGATTCCAGAGGAGAGAAGGCTCTGGCGGTCGAGATGCCGGATGGCAACATGAGCATCGATCTGAAAATTGAGAATGCGCAGCGCACCTCTGACGATAAGGGTGAGTTGCTTACAGTCACGTATAAGGATAAGTTCTATCCTGTGACCGTAAAACAGTTTTTCCGCCGTTATGCAGACACAGATGTGTTCTCCACATGGACAGAGATTGCCAACAATGGAAAGAAAGGTGATGTCAAGCTGCTGACATTCGCCAGCGCTAATGTTCCTGTCACGCGTGGTGACAATTATCTGACACAATTCCATGGTATCTGGGCAGAGGAAGGTTCGATGAATGAGGCTCCACTCCCCAATGGGCAGAGCGTTATCTCGGCAACTTCAGGATTGCGTACAGCTTTTGATTCTAATCCCGGATTCATGATTTCCACCGGTGGAAAGGCTACCGAGTCAAAGGGTGATGTGTTCGGAGGCAATCTGCTCTGGAGCGGTAACCATAGGACTAAAATCACGGCAGACAACCACCGTGTGACTGTGCTCAGCGGTATAAATGAAGATATGTCTTCGTTCAATCTGAAACCTGGCCAGACGTTCACCACGCCGGAGTTTATCATGACATTCTCCAACGAGGGTAAGGGTGGTGTCAGCCGTGCCTTCCACAAATGGGGCAGAAAATATGGCATGGCTCATGGTGATGTGGCACGCGATATTCTTCTCAACAGCTGGGAAGGTGTGTATTTCAAGGTTAATCAGGAGACAATGGACCAGATGATGGGTGATATCGCTGCTCTCGGTGGCGAGTTGTTTGTTATGGATGACGGTTGGTTTGGCGACAAATATCCCCGTGACAATGACCATACGAGTCTCGGTGACTGGATGGTCTGCGAAAAGAAGCTTCCCCAGGGCGTGAAGGGATTGACCGATGCTGCAAAACGTCATGGCATAAAATTCGGTATCTGGATTGAGCCTGAGATGGTGAATACAAAGAGTGAACTCTTTGAGAAGCATCCTGAATGGACTCTTCAGAACCGCAACCGCGAGATTACACAGGGTCGCGGAGGCACACAGGCTGTGCTTGACCTTTGCAATCCAAAGGTTCAGGATTATGTATTCTCGATTACAGATAATCTTCTGCGAGAGAATCCGGAGATCGCTTACATCAAATGGGACTGCAATGCCGATATCATGAACTACGGTTCATTATACCTGCCTAAGAATGAGCAGAGTGAGCTTTATATCCGTTATCAGCAAGGATTGCACAGCGTGCTCGACCGCATACGCGAGAAATATCCCGATGTTGTGATACAGCTATGCTCCAGCGGTGGCGGACGCGCGTCTTACGGATTGCTGCCCTGGTTTGATGAATTCTGGACCAGCGACAACACTGACGCCTACCAGCGCATTTTCCTGCAGTGGGGAGCGAGCCATTTTTATCCGGCTATAGCACAGGCCTCGCATGTCAGTGCCAGCCCCAATCACCAGACCAAACGTGAGATTCCTTTGAAATTCCGCTTTGATGTCGCCATGACCGGTCGTCTTGGTATGGAGATCCAACCCAAGGATATGACTGATGAAGAGAAAGAATTCTCAAAACGGGCCATAGCCGCATATAAGCAGATAAGACCGGTAGTTCAGTTTGGCGACCAATATCGTTTGATTTCCCCTTACGACAATGGTTCTGTGGCTGCATTGATGTATGTTGATGAGAAGAAAGACCACGCGGCAGTGTTTGCATATCGTATGAACTATCTGAAAGAGCAGGGAGTACCCAAGCTTCGTCTTGATGGCGTGGATGAGAACAAAAACTATCGTATCAAGGACCTGACACCGCTCAATCCCAAGAAACCGAGCAAGCTCGATGGCAAGGTGGTCAGCGGACGCATACTCAAGAATGCAGGTCTCGACCTCGGCGATTCCCGTACCCTCGGCCGCCCCTGGTCAAGTATCGCCCTTGAGCTGACAGCGGAATAAGCATATATCCCAACTACGCATCATATTACAACAATCGGCATGAATTGTGAGCTAGACTCACAAT
>OFFM01000936.1_pt1 | contig 18952 bp, 10 predicted proteins | sample 1521401 | NCBI WGS metagenome assembly OFFM01 (sample SAMEA3504118, study PRJEB24116) | mouse gut metagenome | biome: mouse gut; feature: mouse-associated habitat; material: faeces | place: Denmark | collected 2011
GACGTCTCCGCGCCTCGGCAAGAATCGCCACGCGATTCCAGCGTCGCTAAAACGTCGAGGCTAAAACTCTCCTCCTCCGCTCCTCTGCGTTAAAAAAGATAATCACGCAGAGGCGCAGAGGTTCAGAGATTCTATTCCGATCAATTCGGCGCGGAGGTCGTTTCCACTCCTGTGAAGGCGCAGAGACCGACGCGCCTTACTCGCGGCAATGCTATGGATTTTATTATGGTTATATATGTTTGCCGGACACCATTAATAAAATAATGTTGTGTATGGTAAAAAAGAATCCCCGGCAATATCTGATACTGCCGGGGATTCGATATGTGAGCACAAGAGGATTATTTTGTTATCGCTACTTTTTTGCCGTTTACGATATATATTCCTTTGGGAAGAGAATTGATGTCGTTTCCGCAATCTATGCCCATGAGATTATATATGCGTGATGATTTTAATGTCTCATCTGTCAGGATGTCCTCGACACCAGACTGCTCTGCATCAGCTGCCTTACGGATATCCTCAACGCTCTTGAAAGTCCTCATCCACTTGAATGATACCGGTGTAGCCTCAGCTGGGCCGGCAAGACGAAGCTGCAAAGGTATTGAAGAGATCTGGTCGGTTGCAATTTTTACCTTGTCAACGCCTTTGCTTGTCTGGAACGCACCATTGACGAGATCGTAGTAATACACATTATCACCAATCTTGCCATCGAAGGTGTCGTATCCGTTCTTCCATGAGTTGGTGGAAGAGTAAAGAGCCATAGTCACAGCCTCCGGGCGATCGATGCAGATTGCAAGGTAGGGGAAGTTTCCGGCGTGGAAGGGGAATGACCATCCGCGGCTCACACGCGCAGCTCCGTTTGAATTGAGCGTGATATCAAGGCTGCTGTCACCGTCAACGCCGGTGCCGTTATTTGCAAGAACATTCCAGTCGAACGATGTGTCGGCAGAATGGATGTCATTAAGTTCTCCCCATTCTATTTTCACGGGTTCACTGTATTTCTTGGAGCTGTTGTTGGTATATTCCACCCAGTATGTATATGTAGGGATTGTACCCTCGATTGATGCATCCACATAATGGCCGAACGTGTTGTTTTCAGATACAATCTCTGCATCATCCAATGTGCCGTTCGCGCTGCGGAGAAGGTTTATGTCGCTTACAAGCATGCCTGAGAATTTCCAGTCGCCAACAAATTGTTTAGCGCGTGAATCAAGGTATCCGGTGAATTCAACGCCTGCTTCTTCCTGTGAATTATATTCCACGCGAATAGATGCGATTTCAAGACCATCGCCTGCATTCTCCACGTATAGACGCAATACTGATGCTCCGGCGGGGAAGAGAAGAGTCGCGATCTTTGCCTCTTTGAAATCTGCCGTGGCCTCAAGCGGTGCGGTCTCTTTTTCCGAGCCAGATACAGCTGCACCGAGAGTAGAGGCTCCGGCGCATTTGTATGTCACATAAACATCATATGTGTCGGAAACTGGGCACGAGAGCGTGTAGTTAAGCCATTCGCCATTCTGTGTGTTTGCCACAACCCAGCGGCCATTATCTTGCGTAAGAGATACGCCTCCGTCGGGACGATACGCTGAAGCGGTAGCTGCTGTCACCTTATGATAGGTGTGTCCTTCACCATCTTCACTGATATTGTAATAATCATAGTCGGCCGCGCTTATTACGCCAGGCATCACGTGGATACCGGATTTGCGCTCTCCATCTGCAAATGTGACAGGATCCCCCGCCATCCATGTTTGAAGGGTCTTGGTCAAGGTTCCCCATCCGTTCCACTCATAATACCAGCTCGGACCTGTACCTGAAGTCTCATAGCCATACTGCTCCATGGTATAATCGCGGGTGCGGCGTAGCCAAAGGGTGTTATCATCGCTTTCTCCGGCGCGATAAAGATAATGCGCATAAGCAGATTCGCGTGAGCCTACATTGCTGATGGAGCCTCGTCCGGCAGGAGAAGGAAGAATTGATTCCCAGCGTCCGCTGCGGCAACGTGTCTGTAGATATAGATTATTCTGAAGGGTAGCCTCGTTCCAATCTGTGGTATAACCGGCCGGTTCCCATGGTTCGGGTTGGTCAGGATAAGATTTGAAGAATGAAAGGTTGTAGCGGTAGTTGAACTCTATTCCCTTGAGAAGGCGGTTGTCGAATAAGGAGTAGAAGCGGTCGCCTTGATTCCATGCTATTTCGGCGAATTCAATGTATTTGTGGAGTCCGGCGAGCACGTGTCCCTGGTCGCGAGATGATTCCTGACATTGTCCGTTGGGATAGAAATAGTATTGTAGAAGTTCATCGTATCCGTAATCCTCGATATCACTTTTGTGACCCTCGAGATTGTATACATTCTGATGTTCTGATGACTGGGATGTCGGTTTGGTGCCTGTCACCGGAGGACCGGCAGGATAGGGAAGGTCATCGGGACGGTGTTTCAGACCTGAAACATATCTTAGAGCACGTTCGTACATTACCTCATTATCGAGATAGATACCCATGACAAGCATACCTAACATACCGAACATACCTTGGTTGCCGTATCTGTCTGTATCGCCGTTGTAAATATTCCAATAGAATGTGATGCCGTTTGTATCATCATCCCATGTCACATATTTTGAGCGTACATCTTCTGTAGAGGAATAGTATGGATATGTGAGCATATCTTTGAATTTTTGCTGCTCTACGGGATCCCAACCCTCATAATCGCGCATAAGCTCGGCAGCTTCGATAAGAAGGTTGATCTTACCGTTGTCAAGGGGACCTGTGCCTCTTGCAGAAGTGCTTACATAATGATTGTTTGCGTTAAGATACTCAACAGCTTTATCTGCATATCGCTTGTCGCCGGTGAGTTTCCAAAGCAGGGCGAGGTCGTGGGCGCAACGGCCATCTATACCGACCGTTCCGTTGAATTGCCCTTCGCGGATACGGTCGCCTCGGTCAACAACCTTGCGGTCGAGTGAGGCATGCTCGGAGTTTTTAAGGTTAAGGAAAGTGGTGTAATAAGGTTCCACTTTCGCTTCCACCATTGCTTTCATGCGGTCGAGCTGTCCCTGGGTGTAAGAGCATCCGGGATGAACGAACTTACGTTCGGCACGCAGCGATGCAGGCACGATAAGCATCATGGCGAGAAGAATCAGTAAATTGAATCTTGATCTCATAATATATTGGTCTTAAAAAAATATTCTGTTTAAGACAAAGGGGAGGACGCAATGATTGAACGTCCTCCCCGAAAATCCTTGCGGGAACAATCCATTCCCAAAGTTATGTCAAAGAGCTATTATTTAGCGATAGCTTTTACAGTCTTTGAAACGCCATTCTTGACAGCGTTGATGATGTAAAGACCGGCAGGAAGCTCTACGTTGTCACGGCCCTCTGCGACTTTCTTACCATCTGCGGTATAAACTGTGATGTCAGCATCGTTAGCAACAACAGTCTTGCCATTCTTCAGGTAAACGTTGAAGTTGTCGTTTGCAATCTCGGAAACTGCGCTGTCGCCCTCTTCGTCGCCATCGCGTACCTCTTTGCCACCATCACCATTTGCATAATCCTCACATACAGTAAGAGCATCGCTGGAATCAGCAACAGTACCGGTGTAGTGGATTGTGAATGTAGGCTGTTCTGATGTTACGGTAGCATTTTTGGCTATACAAACGAAGCCCATCCAGGAGCGCTGCTGAACACCACCCACACCATTTGCATCAGGCTCAACGATCGTCTGGAAAGAATTATAGTTGGGGAAATATACATCTCCTGCGCTGAAGAGAAGACCTCTTGTCTTGTCCTCATCTGTAGCACGGACGTTGTTGAGGTCAATCACGATAACGTCTTCTTTGTAAACCTCCTCTGTTCCGTTGTGGATGCTTGATCCAAGAAGCTGGAACATTTCAGCCTCATACTCGTCAACTACTTTGTATTTGTCTCCACGGAATGAAGGGTATTCTTTATGGAAAGAATCTGTGTTCCCGCCCCATTTAACAGAGCTGTCTTCATTCAAACCTTCTGATACCTTACGCTGGATCATGAATTCGAATTTGAAGTCATTCAGATTCCATGAGCAACCCTGTGTTGTGATCTGGACAACAAGGAAGGGTTCTTCTTCAGTGAAGTTTGCAGTCTGAGTGAATCGTATGTCGTTTCTCCACTGACCATCGCCTTTCCCAAGTTTGTTGATTACTGTTTTGTTGTCGGATCCTACGGGAAGAACTTCTGAACCATTGTTTATAGCCCATGAATTTTCAGGATTCCAACGTAACTGAGCGTTAGCACTGCCGGCAATCGCCATGGCTGCCAAGAGAAAAATAGTAGATTTTTTCATCGGTAATTTGTTTAATAGTTCGTTGTTGAATTGTTGTTACTGTATTGGTTAAAAACAGGGGCTGGAGATGCCGGCTGACATCACTCAGCCCCTGTTCTGCACTTTAATACGTGTGTGAACAAATATTTACCTAATGGATTTGAAAAATTTTTTTGAAAAATTTTTCAGATCCGCTTCCTATCAATTCCAGAAAGGATTCTGCACAAGGTTCGGATTGAGAATCATCTGGTCTACAGGGAGGGGAAGCATGTATGTGCGGATCTTGAATTCGCGGTTTGCTTTCTCTTCGATGAGATAGTGGCCATCATCGCTTACCTTCACTCCATTGTTTATTGTCTTATACGGGTCGGCACCGCTCACAAAGAAAGTCTTGTTGTCTGGTCCCTTCTTTTTTGATGCCTGATCGTATGTGGGTGGATTTTGCGGATCGCAGAACACATACAGCCAGTCGTTGCCTTTCTCAAGTCTCATCCATTTGTATGTGTCAAGGATGTCAAATGTAAGGCTCTTCGGCTGAACAGTGTAGCATTGTGAAGTGATAAAGAGATTTCTTCTCTCAGCATCAGTCTTGCCAATGTATAGACCTTCGAGATCATCGCCGAAAAGTTCTTCACCTTTAGCCCATCTGCGGACATCATCCACGCGATATCCCTCCTGATAAAGCTCGCAGGCACGCTCGTTGCGGATCTCATCAAGAGTCCATGTGGATTTTACAGGCATGTGTGCGCGTTTGCGGAGGAGGTTGATATGCTCGTTATCGGATACGGATATTGCGTTTCCACCGTTAAGCTCGCAAAGAATCTCCGCGTAATCAAGGTATACGCCACCGAGGCGGATCACAGGGATATCATAAGATGCATCGTTGGCAGCGCATGTTGTCTCTACGCTCCATTTGCTTACTGCCGGGAGGAACGAGACGTTAGTATTCGTTGTAGGCGTTCCAACTTCATCATAGCTGTCGCGTTTGCATGAATAAGTCCACTGGTAATCCATGAAAGCCACTGCAAGTTCGGAAAGACGAGGATCCACATTGTCATTACACCAGTAGTGAGGATCTGTGTAGTCTTTTGAAACCGGTGAGCCATCTTTTGTGCCGAAGCAGTCGAGCAAATGACGGGATATACCTGCTGCTTTATAGGTGTGAACCCAGTTCTGTCCAGCACGTTTTGTGTTGTAATCAAAACGGTTGGCAAATATGTATTCCTTGTTTGCCTGTTTGAGTATTCCTGCCGGATTGCGTGCCACATGGCTTTCAAGAATGAACATATACTTATAGGAAGCCTGTCCGAGCCTTGAGTCGTAGAAGAGTTCATAGCTGTTGTCAGCGATCACGTTCTCAAGAGCCTTCTTGCCTAATTCAAGAAGATATTTGCTTCTCTGTTCGCGTGCTCCTGCATTGGTAGGATTGTTAGCGGCAGGATAAGTATCCATTTCAGTGTGATATTTCTGCCATGTTCCCTCAAAAAGGCATATACGGCCGAGAAGTGCGTAAGCTGCCCCGATTGTGATTCTACCCTCGTCAGCACCTTTGCGGATATCTGATTCTTTAGGCAGCATTTTTGAATCGATTGCCCATTGAAGATCTTCTATCAAGAAGTCAACGAATTCGTCACGTGTATTTCGTGGAGCCATAACCTCTGCTGAAGATGGATCAAGAATAGAGCGTACGATAGTGCCGGGACCAAAGTCACGGAAGAAAAGCCATCCATGGAATGCGCGGAAGAAACGCGCCTGAGCGCGGTGCCAGTCAAGATCGCTCTGAGCACCCTTGTAATATTTCGATGCGTAATATTCGAGATAGTTGATTGAACGTACGCGCTCGTAATATTTATTATAATAGTTGTTTTTTTCCGGCTGGCTCATTTTAGAAGCGGAGATGGCACCTGACATTCCGGTGCCGAAGTCGCAGTCGCCATCGCGCGAAGCGAGACCTTGCACATCTCCTGCGTCCATGAGTTTCGGAAGCCATGTATACCAGTTGTTAACCTCCGCATTGTAATACTCCAGTTTATCCATGGTGTTCGACTCATTGGTTGTGATCTGCGGATAGAAATCAAGTGAGTCGTTACATCCTGTGAGTGCGAGCGCCGCCAAGGCGGATACGCCCATAATCTTAAATGCTTTCATATGTTTACGGAGAGATTAGAATGTTAAGTTAAGACCGATTGTGTATGAGCGGTAGAATGGGTATGCGTTTGCACCCGAAGTTCCGCCCAGCGGGTTTGTTCCGGTATTCTCGGGATCCGTCTTGTCTTTGTTGAAGCGGATTGTAAAGAGGTCTGTACCGGTGAAGTAGAAACGCACCTTCTCCAGACCGATCTTGCTTGTCCACTTGTCAGGAAGTGTATAACCCACTGTCAGGTTCTTCAGACGGCAATATGCCATGTTCTGGAGCTTATACCAGGCGTCGCTTGAGAGGTAGTTGTAACCATGTGTGTTACGGTTCCAACGGGGAGCGGCGTTGTAGGGGTCATTATAACCAGTGCGGTAATCACTCGGTTTAGTTACAACTGTGGTGGCAACAAGTGATCCGTCAGCTGCGACATTATAGTATGGAATCTCCTGGCCAATCATACGCTCATCCTCACCTGGATTGTAGCCCCATGTCTTGTCATACCATTGTCCACCCTGTATCTGCCAGTTATTACGTCCAGGAGCTGTGAGTGAGCCGACTTCACGGATAAGTTTGTTCTGACCTACGCCCTGGAAGATGACATTGAGATCGAGTCCTTTCCATGAAGCGCCTGCATTGAGAGAGAATGAATAGCGGGGGTTGCATGAGCCGAGAAGCTTGATGTCATCGTAGTCGATGTTGCCGTCACCGTCAAGGTCGGCATACATTGCATCTCCTAATCCAAGGAGGGATGTATCGACACCGAGTTCCTGTCCGTCTGCAGCGTCAAGCATAGCACGATATGATTCGAGTTCAGTCTGGTTCTCGATCAGTTTTACGAATTCAAAACCGAACATAGTATTAAGCTCATAGCCCTCGCGGAATTTAGTGATGCCATTCTGTGTGTATCCCAAGGTATTGGGCATAGAAACCAGTTTATTCTTGGCATCAGAGATGTTGAAGCCGACGTTATATGAAACTTCACCTACGCGGTCTCTCCAGTTAAGTTGTAGTTCCCAACCTTTTACACTAAGTTTGCCACTGTTTGTGCTCGGGGCTGACGCACCGAATACTGCGGGATATGTCACGCCCACAAGCATGTTGTCGTTTGTTTTCCAGAAATATTCAAATGTACCGCTCAGACGTCCGTTAAGCACTGAGAAATCAAGACCGATGTTGGTGTTCTTGACAACCTCCCAGGTGCGGTCAAGGCTGATTACATTGGCCTGCCAGAGAGTCTGAAGTGGCGCAGCGGATCCTGTGGGACCGAAGAGACCGGCGCCTGTAGTGTTTGATCCGTTGACGCTGGTGCTTACGTTGCCGACAAAGTCGTAGGTTCCGATACCTGACTGGTTACCTGTCTCACCATATGAAGCACGGATCTTGAGGTCGTTGAGCCAATCGATGTTGCGCATGAATTTTTCATCGCTTATACGCCAACCTCCAGACACACCGAAGAATCCTTTCCATTTCTTGCCGCGAACAAATTTGGAAGAACCATCGTAACGACCAAGAAGCTCGATTAGATAACGTCCCTGATAGTCATAGTTGATACGTCCGTAATAAGATGCGAGTGCTGTTGTCCATTTATCGTCAGAGAATTCAGCCTTTGATGTTGCCGGATCGTAAGATGAGGATAATGATTCAAGGAATCCGTCGGCAAGATTGAGAAGCTTCGACTGGGTAGATTCGCTATCCTCGCGCTCGTAGCTGGCACCAGCCATAAGATTGAAGTTATGTGCGCCGTCTGTTCCGAAATCAGTCATGTAGTTGAGATAACCCTGATAGATCTGGTATATTGCAGAGCGGTTGTAGCGGGTGAAGCGGTTGTCTGTGGGACGAATCATGGTTTCAATCTTCTCGTTGTCCCAGTTATACATATAGTTCTTGTATTCAGTCTGTTTCTGAACCCAATCCTTGACTGTATAACCAACTGTACCTACGATGTCAAGACCCTTGATAATGTGGAATTTCGGCTGGAGGTTAACAACGGTCTCATTATAAATTTGTCGTTTGCTACCACCTAATTTTGCGACTGCTACGTCGGAGTAGTTGTTGAGCCATCCGAATGCATGCACACCGTCAGAAGAGAATATCGGTGAACCGGGAGGGTTACCGTTCACACCGGAGGGGTTCATGCCCGGATATGTGTTGTCACGGCGTACGAACGAGAGTGTTGTTGCAAGATCAAACCATTTTGCAATCTTGAAGTCGTTGTTTGCACGCGCGTTGAAACGGTGTGATTTCTCTTTGATGTCGAACTTAAGAGGTGTTCCGTCATACATGTAACCCACGCTGACGTTATATTTCACATTATCCGTACCTCCGCTCACACCGAGAGTATGCTGCTGTGAGAAGGCATTGCCGAATGTGTCGCTATACTGGTCGGAATCAATGAAACCTATGTCGGCGATTGCATCTGCATTACCACCGAGAGCGGCGTATTTCTGCACAGTATTCATGAACTGCGGGTCGCGTGTCTTCATCGCATAAACAGCTGCATAAGGCATTGCTCCCTGATTTCCGAATATGCTGAGGTTTCCTGAAGAGATACCCTCATTGTAAGCCATCTCCTCAATACAGGTTGCCCATTGCTGGAGTGTCATCCACTGCACCTGTGGGTCAGATACCTTCCATGTTACGTTACCGGAATAGGTCACAGTCGGTTTTTTACCGGTGTGGCTGCCTCGTTTTGTGGTAACCAAAACTACACCACCGGCAGCACGTGCACCGTAGATAGCTGCGGAAGCATCCTTAAGAACGGATACATTCTCGATGTCGTCAGGGTTTAGATCATCGATACTGCCCGGCACTCCATCGACTATGACAAGGGCTGAGGTATTGTTGACTGATGCCTCACCACGAATTTTCATATCCCATCCCTCACGTCCGGGTGCTGAAGAACCGCGGGTCACGAGCATACCAGGAACCTGTCCCTGCAAGCTTGCAAGAGGGTCGGTTGTGGCAGCCTTATCCTGGAATGTGGCTTCGCCTACTGCAGATACGGCACCGGTAAGAGAACCTTTTTTCTGAACACCGTAGCCGACAACTACCAATTCATCAAGAACAGATGAGTCCTCTTCGAGAACAATATCACCTGCTTTGCTTACGGGCACCTCCTTGGTGCGGTAACCTACGTAAGAGATCACGAGGGTTTTGCCGGTGACGTTTTTCAGTGTGAACTTACCGTCAAGATCGGTAGATGTGCCGAGGGTGGTGCCTTTGACGAGCACAGTCGCTCCGATCAGAGGTTCACCTTGCGCATCTGTCACGGTTCCTGTGACAGTGATAGCCGGGGCTACGGCCGCTGCCGGAGCAGCATACAACGGAGCAGAGGCAAACCCTGTGGCTCCTCCGCTCAGAATGGCCAAAGCCGCAAGCCCTGCTAAAGAACTTCGCTTTGATGTTGGTTTCATAAATGTAAAGGTTTATTATTGTTGTTACTGTTGTTTGTCATATCCAATGAGATAAACCAAATGCTTTTCATGTGCTAATACGTATGAATCTCCCCAATTACCTAATAAGGAATTGTTTGTATTTATATGTTGTGCAACATGTCTGGTGTTTAAAAATTCGATCTATCCCGGGAATTTACTTATTCACCTGAGCTTATTACGTGGATTATACACATGCTCTGAAATACTCTCGCATCTGGTTGAGACCGATGTAAAAATGGTTCTCGGCTGTTCTTCGTGATATATTGAGTGCACAGGCTATCTCTTGCGAAGATTTCCCTTCATGAATTCTCATGCGGTAAATTGTTCGGCGCTGGCGCGGCATCGTGGCAAGCTTATTGTCTTCAAGACGGGCGAGGTCACGGCCGATGATATTGTTTTCGGTATCGTCCGATATTGAATTTGCTGTTGCCATAATTTGAGAATGGACATCATTTTTCACGTACAGATGTCTGAGATAGTCATTAATCAGATTTGATGCGACAGTGAATACGAGGTTACGTGCGTTTTCTTCCTGAATTTTTGCCGGATATTCTATTAATCTCACGAATACATCCTGCGCAATGTCATGCGCATCATTGTGGTCGTTCACCTTGCGGCAGATGAATCGCACCAACTGGTCGTGATAGTTCCGGTAGGTCTGAAGAATGAGTTGATCGGAATTAGTCGCTTTCATAATTTTACATTCTTTAAGCGTTCTAAACAAAGGTTAACGGCAACAAAATTATGACAAAATCAATATTTAAAATTCAAAATATGCCATTTATTCGTATCATATAATTTAGCGATATGTCAAAATGATAAAATATTATAAATCAGTAATATAATTTTCTGAGACTTCCGTATCTCATAATTATTTGAGACCTTAGACCTATTAGACTGCCCTTGATGATATCTTAAATCCTGGTCACTCCATCAATCGGTACTGCCGACATCTTCTAACCATCATGGCCATTTATAACGATGTTATCTCAATTTTTGCAAACCATGAAGACCATTATAACCATTAAAAAGCTTCGCCTTTTTGCATGACACGAATGGTTTTGGACCATAGCCCCAAAGCAACGACTCTGGTCTACACCCTTTCGCGTCAAACAAAAAAGCGAAGCTTTTGACTGGTTTTAATGGTTTCATGTTTGAGAAACTTGATTGCGAAGCTTTTGAATGGTTTTCTATGGTTTTAATGGTTTGACAAATAAAAATAATTAGCTGTAAGAATGGTTACCAATGGTTCGAATGGTTAGAGGTAAGTTAGAGTGGGGATGGTGTGTGTTGTGTATGGGGAGATTAGTTTTTGATTATCTTGATGTATTCGCCGGGGGAGATGTTCTCAATTTTCTTGAAGTAGCGGAAGAATGAGGCACGAGAGGAGAATCCCGCTTGTTCGGCGAGTGCTGAGAGCGTCAGAGAATCCACACCTTTCTCCTTTACGATATTCTTGAATTCTTCGACACGGAAACGGTTTATGTAATCGTAGAATGTGATGTTGAGATGTTGGCTGAATACATAGCTAAGTTTATGACTCGACACATTCGCGAGTTTTGCAAGGTCTGCTATTTTCATATCCGGATCCACAAACGGCTTATGCTCTCTCATCACATTGTCGATAATAGCGGCTATCTCGATACACTTCTTTTCGGAAACAGGTGTGGAATAATATTTTTTCTTAGATTCAGATGCAGTCTCGTCATGATCAGGATGGTTTTCCTCAGCCTGGGCTTTTTCCAGGGCAATTCTACGTTTACGTTTGAGATGGCGTAGGAGCCATATGATATAGACACCCATAACGAGCACACACGTTACCAGAATAAACATCATCTTGACAAACCATGAATATGGCATTGAAACCTTTATGGCAGTCGTACTGTCAGGTTTATCCTTATGTCTGATGTAGAGGGTGTGGTTTCCTCCGCTTATGTTATAAAGGTTTGCGCTGAAATCGGATGCAAGAGTATGCCAGTCTCCACGGTCGATTTTGTATTCATATTCTTCCGGGTAATCCAGAGAGTAGGAGAATGTGGAAAAATCTATCGTTATACTGGTGTAATGTTTCTTGAGATCAATTTTATCAGCATCATTTAAAAGTATTGTAGTTCCATCCGCTCTGACAGCCACAGGGAAAATGGATTTGTCTTCGCTCGGGCAGTTATTTAGTTTGGCGACATCACATTTTAGCATACCCTCGGAATTTCCGAACAGGATATTTCCATCGCTGTCGATAGCAGGATGACATTTCAGGAACATCGGAGAATGTATTCCGGCAGAGTAGCCATAATGTTTCCATCCATCGTTTTCAGAGAAGCAATACACACCACGGTTTGTTGCCAGCCATATTTTACCTCTATTGTCTTCGATAATGGATTTCTTTTCTATTTCCGGCCGGTTTGACGGATCAAACCTCTCGATCTCAGTCATGTCGGGAGTTGTGCGGAATGATCCTCCGGTTTCCGGAAGGAAATATAGTCTACCTTTCGAGTCTTCATAAATAGTGTGGATGCGGATATCCTTTGGGAACTGGGCAGGGAAAATATCATCGCGCAAAGCATTTTTCACGGGATCATATATTATCACTCCTGTTTCAGTGCATATCCATCCTTTGCCATGGGAATCGAAGAATATTTCATATACATTCCCCTTGGGAAGGCGGGAATTGCCCGATGTATAATGGTTTACCAGTTTACCATCATTGAAATGGTATGCACCGGTATTTGTGCCGACCCAAATATTATGATTGTCCTGTCGGGCTATCGAGAATATATGTCCATTAGTGAATGTCACATCTCCGTTTCCCAAGAAGGGGGAGATTTTCATTGTGGCCACGTCAAGCATCGACATTCCGCCGCCGTATGTTCCGATATATAGTTTCTCCGGGGTGCGCAGAAGGGAGAGCACCATATCCGAACGCAGGTCTGTGGCAAAAAATCTTGAGGAAGTTCCCTTATTCATATCCATGAATATAAGTCCCTCGCGTGTTCCGAGTGCAACCTGCTTCCCTAATACGTCCATAGCCCGGACTGCCATGCCTCGGCTGTTGATATATTTATCGTCATCAAATATGGAGAATGCTCTGAAATTTCCAAAGGCATAGTCTGCTCCATTCTGATAATAACCAATCCAAATCATGTTGCCCTCATCAAGCATGAGGGTGTACACCTGGTTGTTATGAGGGGAGAAGGGATCATTCAATTTGTACGAATACCTCTCTTTAAGTTTTTCGTCTGGCAGGGAGACTTTCAACACGCCGTTTCCGTCTGTTCCGACATAAAGGGTCGAATACGTCTTGTCTACAGCGAGATTGGTCACAACGGCAGCCGGGAGACGCAGGGGCGGCTCGCAATGACCTTTCTCCATATTATATGGTATGATTCCCCTGCCCATAGTTCCGATATATATTTTCTCCGGAGTAGCTACGATGGAAGTCCTGTCAACATCGGCGTTATCGTGCTCCGCAAGGCATCGGGTCTCAAGTGAATTAATATGCAGCATGTAGAGTCCCCCCTTTGTAATGAGGTAAATTTTATCATAAAGGCGAGACATTGCAAGAATATGTCCGGATTCATCTTGCACTCCGGAGGCAAGAGCTATACTCTTTACGGAAGACAGATCTTTATCCAGCATCTTTATCCCTTTGTCAGTTCCTACAAGCATATTGCCGTTATCGAGACGCAGGATTGAAGAGACATGTTTTATTTCGTCAGAAAAAATCTGTTCGAGGTTCTTGTCTTTTTCATTGCCGGGAAATTTATAAAGTCCGTTACCGGAGCCTATAATCAAATTTGATCCTGGTATTTCCGATATCGAGGTAATGCCACCGGCGCGACTTGCCTCGCCAGGAAGAGGGAATACAAGTGTATGGAAGCCATCAAAACGTATCAACTCTTTTTCAGTGCCAAACCAGATGTATTTCTTTGAATCTTTGTAAATTGCCTTTACAGTAGGATTCACCGGATTCATTCCGTTTACAGAAGGGAAATGCACTTCCTGAAAATGCAGATTCTCGGCTTTTATGGATAAAATGGAGGTCAATCCTGACATTAATGCCAATATCAGAATTTTCATAAAAATGTGAATACGCGACTCAGTCGAGACGTATGACTTGAAGCTAATCATCAGGATTGACACATAATTTTTGTACATAAAAAAGAGCGACAGTCTTACATTTTTCCCCATTTGTTAATTAGGCTCTGGAATGCCCGATGCTCAAAAAGGAAAAAGCAGTCTGCGCCCTTAAGGGGACAAACAGTTAATCCCAATTTAGTATCCGAAGGCATCAAGCGATTAAATTTTCCAGATTTAATTAACTCGGATAATTGGAAATGTTTGTCTATACGTTATAGACTTTTGTCTCTACATTCTTATCTTTCAAATGCAAATTAAATAAGAATTACTGAAAATTCCAAACGTATATCGCAGAGCTGCTGATAAAAATTTATATTACGGTATTTATTTCATATCGAGATATTGCACTTTATCCATGTCACCATAGTCGAGGTTCTCTCCACCCATACCCCATATGAACATATAGTTGGATGTTCCTGCTGCGGCATGTATCGACCATTCAGGCGACATGATCGCCTGCTCGTTGTGAAGCCAAACAAGGCGGTTTTCCTGAGGTTCGCCCATCAGATGGCAGATAGCGTTGCCTTCCGGAACATTGAAGTAATAGTATGCCTCCACGCGGCGGTCGTGGGTGTGCGCGGGCATTGTGTTCCATACGCTACCGGGCTTAAGTTCTGTAAGACCCATCTGGAGCTGGCAGGGTCCCTCCTCAAGCACGTTTGAAACAATAAGCTGATTGATCACGCGGTCGTTGCTCTCCTCAAGCTTGCCGGCGGCTATGCGGTTGGCTTTGATGGAGCCTTTGCGGCCGTCGATAGTGATAAGCTGTGTTTTGTATTCCTTGTGTGCCGGTGTTGAGTTGAAATAAAACTTTGCCGGATTGGAGGCATCCTTGCTGCGGAAAGTGATATTCTTTTTACCTTTGCCCACATAGAGAGCATCTTTGAAATGGAGTTCATAATCCTTGCCATCTACGGATACGATACCGTCACCTCCTACGTTTATGACACCTAATTCGCGTCGCTGGAGGAAATATTCAGCCTTCAGCGGATCTATGGTTTCAAGTTCCACGACACGTGTCACGGGCGATACGCCTCCGAAGATCAGACGGTCATAAAGGGAATAAGTCATGTTGACAGTGTCTTTTGCCATCACCTTTGGCATCATGAAATGCTCTCGGAGCTGGTCGGTGGTGTAATGTTTCACATCATCGGGGTGTGAGCCGCGGATGATGGAGTAGTTGGTCTGTGCCGACATGCCAAGGCTGGCGGCAAACAACAGCATTATAGACAGTTTATTCATATTGTTTTAATTAAATTTTTATTATTGAATTATTCTGCGATAATCTCCTCTTCAATTATGGCAGGTGATTTGCGGAGAATTCGGGTACGGTTATATATGGCGGCACCAAGTGTGAGGATCACAAGAATTCCGGCACCTATCAATTTCCATGAATTCATAAGCTGGAAAATCAACCAAGAGAACGGACTCGCTGCGAAGTCAAGACTTCCTCCCGAGAATCCTTCGGGAATCGCTACGGCTGCATCACCGGTTGCAGCATATACGTCCTGCGCGGCAAGTGTGAAATATGGCGCGAGCTGGGTTACAAACAGCAGACCGAAGATTATCGACACTAATCCGACAACAAAAGTCTTGACAACATTCCCCTTAGTGTATGGTAACACAAGAGGGAACAGATAGAACATTCCAGCGAGGGAAGCAAGCGGCAGGAACTGATTGCCCGGAAGTATCACGGCTATTACGAGCGTGACAGGAATGAGCAGCAAGGATACAACAAGTGTGGTTGGGTGACCGATCACCAACGCCGGACTCATTCCGATGCTCAAAGACTCGGCACCGTTGAATTTCCTTGCGATAAGGCTACGGGCTGCATCGCTGATCGGTCGCAGACCTTCGATGAATAGAACTGTGACACGGGGGATAAGTTCCATGACAGCTCCTACTTTTATTCCAAGACCGAGGATATACGGTATCTTATCCATAATTTCAGCCCATGATGTGCAAGTGAGGCATCCAATGCCAATTCCGACAAGCACGCCGAGCAAAAGTGGTTCGCCCATGACACCGAATTTTTTCTTCAAACCTTCGGCATCGATGTCAAGCTTGCTGAATCCGGGTATCTTATCAAGTGCTTTGTTGACTACAATTGCAAAAGGCACAAATCCTGCGCAGAATGGTTGCGGGATAGAGATTCCGTCCATTCCTTCATAAAATTTCTGGAATTTTGCAGCGGACAGGTCTGCGATCACCAGAGTCAGGACATAGCAGACGATGGCTGCGAAGAAACCCCACAGAATTGAATCGGAGGCGAAATATACCACGGCTCCAATGAATGCGAAATGCCAGTAGTTCCAGAGGTCGATATTTACAGTGCGTGTGGTTTTGGTGGCAAGCATGAGAAGGTTGACACCAAGGCAAACGGGAATGATGAACGCACCCACTGCTGTGTTGTATGCAACGGCAGCGGCGGCGGGCCAACCCATGTCGAAAACCTGAAGACTCAGGTCATATATACCCACGACAGAATTGAGCGCCGGACCGAGACTCGAGGTAAGCAGAGCCGTTATCACGGATAAGCCCACGAATCCGACACCGACTTTAAGGCCGCTTTTAAGCGCATCACCGAATTTGATACCGATGCATAGACCGAGGATGGTGAAGATCACAGGCATCATCACCGCAGCTCCCAGACCGATTATGTATTTGAATACTTCTTCCATACTTCTATTTCATTATTTTCACCTTCAGTGGTGATTTGATTTTTTGTGCTTCGCGATCGAGAATGTTATTCCATTCCTTTTCAGATTCCACATTGGCTTTGCTCCATGCCGATCCCCAATAATATGAGATATTAGAGCCGGGACGATATTTGCCATAGATGACAGTCTCCCCGATAGCATTGGCTATCGTTTTAGGAAATGGTCTGAAACCGGCGCTGTCAGTCTCTGAGGCGAGGACACCCACATATATCTCACCGTTACCCGCCTTAACGTTGTCAGACAAGTCGGAATAACTCACATAATCATTATTTTCAGAAATCGTGAACTTATGATTGTCAGAATGCACCACTATACCCATAGCAACCGGAAAACTCTTGTCGGCACCGCTATAAGCAATATCTGTTTTGTTCAACCAGGATCCGGAGTCAAGGGTGATCACGCGTGTCTCGGTAACAGAGTCGTTGTCAACGGTTACCGGATCGATCTCGAATCTGACTTTGACACGCAACGGGCCATTGTCAAGAATCTCATAGGTGCGGTATGCGCAGGGGTAGCAAAGATTCCTGGCTGAGTCGACAGGAGCGCACATGCCTCCTCCTAATGTCGGGCCGACAGTATAGCCGTCGAATCCTTCTCCATGGTCCACGTGATATGAAATGCCACGCTTGTGGTCGTCGTCATACAATTTGTTGACAATAGGGTGGGTCACGCATTTCGACCATATGTCATAACCATATACCTTACCACCTGACGCGCGGAATGACGGGCCATAGAGACGGTATCCGCTGTTCTCGTTTTCCCAGGCAATATCATCCTGGCAATCCGGACGGAAAATACATTCTGTCACGGCTGCAATATCCGCCGGTTGTCCCTTCGAGATAGAATATTCCGATGTTGAATTGGCTTTAATATCTACCGGGAAAATCAGTTTTCCGTCATGTGTCACCTGCCACGGGATCTCTTTGCCCGAGTTATCGCTGATGATGAATTCTTTGCCATATCCAGCCATTATCTCTGAAGCATCCATTTCCACGATTTCACCGTTACGGTCGAAATCAAGATCGTTCGCCACAGAAATGGAATATTCGTGCCGGGCACAGCCCGACACGAACACTGCAAGGGTTAAGATTACCTGTAATTTCATTTTGGTTGCTTTCCGATGTAACCGAGAATTCCGCCATCGACATAAAGGATATGACCGTTCACGAAGTCGGAAGCAGATGATGCAAGGAAAAGAGCGGGACCTTCGAGATCTTCAGGTGTTCCCCAGCGGGCAGCAGGAGTCTTGGCGATGATAAAGGAATCGAAGGGGTGACGGCTTCCGTCTGGCTGACGCTCACGCAGGGGAGCGGTCTGCTCGGTGGCGATGTAGCCGGGACCGATACCGTTGCACTGGATGTTATATTCACCGTATTCGGATGCAATGTTCCTTGTGAGCATTTTCAGACCACCCTTTGCAGCGGCATAGGCGCTGACAGTCTCGCGGCCAAGCTCGCTCATCATAGAGCATATGTTGATGATTTTTCCTCCACCTTTATTTATCATGGCAGGGATAACAGCCTTTGAGCAAATGAATGGTCCGATAAGGTCGATATCGATGACCTGACGGAATTCATCAACCGCCATCTCATGCATAGGGATACGTTTGATGATTCCCGCGTTGTTCACAAGGATATCTACAGAGCCGATTGTAGCCTCGATATCGGCAACCATTTTCTTTACATCATCTTCATTGGTGACATCGCAAAGATATGCCTTGGCATCAATGCCGGCTTCTTTATATGCTTGGATACCTCTTTCAAGAGTAGAGGGATTCTTACAGTTGAATGCTATTTTAGCGCCGGCGCCTGCAAGAGCCTTGGCGATTGCGAGACCAATGCCATAGGCGGCTCCGGTGACAAGGGCAACCTTGCCCTCCAAAGAAAAATTAACCATATTGAACAGTAGATTTAATGTTTGCTTTCAAAACATTTACGACTCAATAGCGCAAAATACTCAATCGCACAAATTTTTTCTCAAACCATTATTGCCATGAAAACCATTTAAAAGCTTCGCTTTTGTTTAAGGCTAAAAGAACTCCTAATTCCTAACTTCTCATTCCTAACTAAATAGACCAGAGTCCCAAAGGAACCATAGCAAAGACGCTAATTATTATTGACCAAAGTCCCATAGAAACCATAGCATGGACGCAAAGGAGTTTCGTGGCGAAAGCTCGAAGAGCTGGAACAATTGTAACACCACATCGAGCGGGGCAAGGAACGCAGCCCCGCGA
>OFFM01000938.1_pt1 | contig 18930 bp, 20 predicted proteins | sample 1521401 | NCBI WGS metagenome assembly OFFM01 (sample SAMEA3504118, study PRJEB24116) | mouse gut metagenome | biome: mouse gut; feature: mouse-associated habitat; material: faeces | place: Denmark | collected 2011
GCGTTCTTTATTTTTAGCCCTTTGGATTTTTCCGCTGGGCTAAATTTATATCGCGTACGGTTGTATTTCTATTCCGAAGCCGGAAACAAGTATATCAAAAAGGGCTATCAATAACGAAAGGATGCCTATTGCAAGACTTATGTATTTGCGTGGTTTCTTAGCTCCCTTGACTTCGCACAAGGAAACTACACCGAAAATAATAAAAATTACAGTATGGAATATTTCAAGACCTGTCATACATCTCTTGAATTAAGTGGACTCTTCTTATTCCTGAGTCGCTTTACTGAAACGCAGAAGCGTCGGAAGATTGCAGCCTATGAAATTGCCTGCCACCGACAGCAACCACGCTACCCATGGTATATCCCTCGCAACGCAGTAATATGCGATGTCCGCAACACAGTGTGGGAAACCGCACATCACAAATGTCGGTATGCCGAGCACCAGTGGAAGCCACTGCCCTTCACGAGCACATTTAACACTTACCGTCATAATCAATCCTGTCAGGATTGATGGCATGATGATCATCAGCCCCGCTGCCTTCCGCAAATCCACGATTCTTGTTGCATTCCCCTCCAGAACACCTATGGAATTCGAAAGCAATACCGCCAACGCCACTCCTATGGCGTTGTAGAAAAGAATTACCAGCAGATCGGCGAACTCCCTTGGGTTACCGGCAAATCCTGCCTTTCCTGTAAACAGAATCCATTTGCAGCATACTATAGCTGACAAAGCAAATGCAAACAAGGCCGCTCCTATTATACCTCCGGATGTAAGATTGCAAAGGGCAGCTATTCCAATGGCCATTCCGGCCAGCACAGAGAAATAAAACTTTTTCATTAAACTCATTTAATTTAACGCAAAATTAACCATTTTCATCCGAGTTTCCCAAATCTTGCTTATCTTTGCAATAAAAATTTCCTTTATCATGAAAAAACATTTATTCACAGTATCCACCGCTTTATGTCTGGCATGTATCATGTCATCTCCACTCGGAGCTGCGGAAAAAGCGGGCAAAGGTGGGATTTCTTCCGATATGCTTTCCCGCATATCAAGCTCTTACACAAAAGATGCTTCAGCAAAGGCAATACGTAATGCTCTCGGCAACTCTGACATCGACAAGATTGCTCTGAATGCTGAGGCTGGTAATGGGTTCGATTCGAATTTCTCACATCGCGTGAAAAGTAAAGGGATCACCGACCAGAAGTCATCAGGCCGCTGCTGGCTGTTCACGGGTCTTAATGTTCTCCGCGCACAGATGATGGCGCAACATGACCTGCCGAAACTTGAGTTATCGCAAAACTACAATTTCTTCTACGATCAGCTTGAGAAAGCCAATCTCTTCCTGCAAGGAATGATTGATTACGCAGACCGCCCGATGGACGACAAGATGGTTGACTGGATGTTTGCCAATCCTCTCAGCGATGGAGGGCAATACACCGGACTTTCTGACAATATCATGAAATATGGCGTTGTGCCTGCCGAGGTTATGCGTGAGACATTCACAAGCAACAATACCTCGAAAATGCGACGTCTTATCTCACTTAAGCTTCGTGAAGACGGTCTTGAACTTCGCAAGATGAAAGCAGACAAAGCTAAACCTGCCGCGCTGGAAGCCCGCAAAGAGCAGATGCTCGGTGAGATCTACCGCATGCTCGCCCTCACACTCGGCACTCCCCCTGCCGAGTTTACCTGGACACGCAAGGACAGCAAGGGCAATATCGTGAGCACAAAGAAATACACGCCTCTTGAATTTTATAAAGAATTCGCAGGTAATGATCTCAAGAACAGCTATGTGATGCTCATGAATGATCCTACCCGCGAATATTATAAACTGTATGAGATCGATTATGACCGTCACGCCTATGATGGCGAGAACTGGACTTACATCAATCTCCCTGTGGAAGACATAAAAAAGATGGCCATAGAATCCATCAAAGACAGCGCCATGATGTATTTCTCATGTGATGTAGGCAAATTCCTTGACCGCGACCGTGGTGTGCTTGACCCAGAGAATTTCGATTACGAATCCCTGATGGGAGTAAGCTTCGGTATGAATAAGGCCGACCGCATCCGCACTCACGCAAGTGCATCCTCTCATGCCATGACTCTTGTTGCTGTCGACCTCGATGCCAACGGAAAACCACAGAAATGGATGGTGGAGAACAGTTGGGGTAACGGACCTAACGACGGTCATCTCATCCTGTCAGACAAATGGTTTGACGAATACATGTTCCGCCTTGTCGTAAACAAGAAATATGTGCCCGCCGACATCCTCGCCATTCTCAAGCAGAAGCCGATAATGCTGCCGGCATGGGATCCGATGTTTCTACCCGACGAATAAACACCCCGGCAGCTTCCGCATATTATATTCGGAAGCCATGCTCTCACCATATGCTCCCGCCGAGCGCAACGCGATCATATCCCCGCGGCGCACGGTGGGAATTTTTTCATCCTTCCCGAAGACATCCGACGACTCACACACTGGTCCGACAACATCATAAACATCCATACTTCCAGCATCTTCCGGCGATACAACCTCTATCTTATGATGCGCTCCATATAATGCCGGACGCAACAAGTCATTCATTCCTGCATCAAGAATGAGAAACTTACGTCCCACACCCTCCTTGACATAAAGCACTTTCGAGATGAGTGAACCGCATTGCGCAACTACAGCACGCCCGAGTTCGCAATGAATCTCCTGTCCTTCTGTCAACTTAAGCCCGGACAAAAGGGTATTAAAATACCCTTTGAAGTCAGGAATAGGATTTGCTTCCGGATCATTGTAATCGATTCCGAGACCGCCGCCGACATTCAATATCTTGAATTCTATCCCTTTCTCCCTGAAATGCGCGGTCAGATCGTTGATTCGCGCACACAGAATAGCAAAAGGTTCATTGATTGTGATCTGCGAACCGATATGGAAGTGTAGTCCGACAAGATCAATATTCGGTGATTTCACAGCCTTATCAACAGCATCATCGAGTCGGCGCAGATCAATTCCAAATTTATTCTCTTCAAGTCCGGTGGTTATATACTCATGGGTATGGGCATCAATATTGGGATTGACACGAAGAGCAACCGGCACTTTCTTACCCATCTCCGCACCTATTGAAGATATCACCTCAAGTTCCTCCACAGATTCCACATTGAAGCAACCTATCCCAGCCTCTATTCCAAGCTTTATCTCTTCATCAGTCTTACCGACACCGGCATAAAACACCGAAGTGGCAGGAAAACCAGCTTCCAAGGCAGCAGATATCTCTCCCCCGCTAACACAGTCAGCGCCAAGTCCTGCCTCATGCACGGCCTTGAGAATACCAGGATTGCCATTAGCTTTAATCGCATAATGCACATGAACCGGAGTTCCTGCGATGCAATCGTTTATCTCCGCAAGTGTAGAGCGCAGAAGCTCCATATCATAATAATAGAAAGGGGTATCCACCCCTTTCATGCAAGCTATATCAAAGGTCATTGAGTATATTAAATTATTTCACTTGAGTATATTTTATCCTAAAATCAAGAGAAGATTTCTGACGAAAGAGCACGTAAGGCACGTGTCTTGTCCTCAGCTCTGATCAGGAAAGATATATTATAATTACTTCCGCCATACGATATCATTCTCACCGGAATATCACGCAACGCATCAAGAGCCTTGGCCTCAAACCCTCGGTTCTGCCATTCAAGATCACCGACCACACATATGATGGTCATATTCCTGTCGATAGTCACTGTTCCAAAACGGTGAAGTTCCTCCACAATTCGGTCAAGGTTCCGCTCATTGTCAACAGTCACTGACACTCCAACCTCCGATGTTGTGATCATATCTATCGGTGTCTCATATTTCTCAAAAATTTCAAATACTTTCTTGAGAAAACCGTAGGCAAGAAGCATTCTGCCCGATTTTATCTTTATGGCGGTTATATTGTCTTTTGCCGCTACGGCTTTGATGCAAGCCTGCTCCAGATTGTTGTCAATCAGAGTGCCGGGTGCCTCGGGCTCCATAGTATTTAGAAGACGCACAGGGATATTGTTCAGCTTAGCCGGAAGAATACACGTCGGATGCAATATCTTAGCCCCGAAATATGCCAGCTCGGCCGCTTCCTCAAAATGCAGATTGCGCACAGGTTTTGTACCCTCCACAAATCGGGGATCGTTATTGTGCATTCCATCTATGTCAGTCCATATCTCTATTTCATCAGCCATCACTGCGGCTCCGATAAGAGATGCTGAGTAATCGCTGCCGCCACGTTCGAGGTTATTGATGTTTCCCTCATGATCAAGGCATATGAATCCTTGCGTTATATAAAGATCCGCGTCAGGATTCTGTTCAAGCAGTGATTTTAGATGCTTGGCGATATATGCGGCATCAGGCTCCCCATGTTCATCAGTTCTCATAAACTCAAGAGCAGGAAGAAGCACTGAATTAACCCCCTGTTCATGCATATAAGCATGCATCAGATTTGTTGAAATCAGTTCACCACGCGATACAATCTCCTTCTCAAGCAGCGGAGAATCGGGATTGGATAACGTGTGGCGTATGTCATTGAAGAAATTACCTGTGATTTCACGTGCATTCTCACGTGATGATTCATCCGACAGCAATTCATCAATCACACCGTTGTATCTCTCCTCAAGTGAGGATATGAGGCGACACGCCAGCTGCGGATCATTACGCTTCACAGCATCCGAGATCTCAATCAATGAGTTTGTGGTTCCGCTCATGGCCGAAAGCACTACAATATTGCGTCCGCGAGGGCTCACCAGCGACGCCACATCCTTTATTCTCTGCGGAGAACCAACGGAGGTTCCCCCGAATTTCATAACCTTCATAATGTTTCCTGTAGAAAATAATTGCAAAATTAACATCTATTCCTCATTCACACAACATCCAGCACCGTTTCCTGCATCCGATTCTGAATTATTTGAATAAAAATAGGAAATTTTCACACATATTCCCACTTTATCACGTCTTGAATGTTATAAGATGTATAAGATTAAAAATTATGAACAACACATCCATCAATAATAATTCATCTAAGCAAGAGTCATCATCTGTAACTGTCTATCCAAACGGCAGGAGGTATTATATATTCCTTGTGGCATATCTTGTCGGATTGAGCGCTTTCGGCTCTTTTGTAAACGACATGTATCTTCCCTCGCTTCCGGAAATGACACGCTATTTCGGATGTTCCGTATCAACTGTGCAGCTTGGTCTGACAATGGGAATGATAGGTCTCGGACTTGGACAGCTGATCCTCGGTCCGGTCAGCGATAAATATGGACGTAAGCCGGTGCTTATCGGTGCCATGATAGTTTTCATGATAGGTGCTGTGGCTAGCGTATTCTCCCCCACAATACATTTCTTTCTCGGATGCCGCCTTGTGCAGGGACTCGGTGCTTCAGGAGGATATTTTCTTGCACGCACAATCCCCGCTGACATCTATCAGGGACGACCATTGGCAAAAATGATGGCACTCATCGGAGCGATAAATGGATTTGCACCTGCATCCGCACCTGTTCTCGGTGGTCTTGTATCGCAGGACCATGGCTGGAAAGCCGTGTTCTGGATTCTTGCCGGTCTCGCTGCTTTCCTGTTATGCGTTGCCATACCGTTGAAAGAGTCACTCAAACCCGACCGCCGTTTCAAAGGGAAACTCCTTGATGCATTCGGTGAATACCCGGCTCTGCTCAAGAACAAGAGATTCATGATTCATGTCACCTTGAAAGGCACGGCGTTAGGACTCTTGTTCGCCTATTGCTCCTCTGCTCCCTTTATAATGCAGACACATTTCGGATGGTCGCAGCTCCATTTCGGACTGTTCATGGGCTTCAATGCATTATTCATCGCAATAGGAGCAATGATAGCTGTAAAATTCAAAATATTAAAACAGGCGGCATCATTAGGTGGGATATTGTTGTTCATTGCCACGGCTGTGCAGGTGGCGGTGCTTTTCCTTATCGATGACTTCTGGGCATACGAGCTCATGATGCTCCCCATCCTGTTCTCACTTGGCATGATATTCACTGTCGGCAACACGCTTGCGATGAATGAAGGGCGAGACAATGCGGGGGGAGCCTCTGCCGTGCTCGGACTTGCAGGATATGTTTTCGGAGCCACTGTTGCTCCACTTGTCGGCTTAGGCAATATCATGCATTCCACAGCAATAGTCTTCGCAGTGATGGCGACATTGATTCTGCTAAGCTCATACGCATCCTCGCGTCTCTCACCAGACCCCAACATGCTTAAGAAATAATTGGACGCTCAACAGTTCGATTGACATGATTTTCCGTTTGTCTAATTGGTTCCGGACTCAGGGTCCGGAACCAATTTTTGTTAACTCATACGTTAACGACAAACCAGCATTGCCAAGTATGGATTAATAGATAATTAGTGATACGTTTTTTCGGAGAATTTGACTCCGTATTTCTTGTCGTTTCATTGTCCTTATTGCGTGCACGTGCACATTAACACTGCAAATTTATGTTAAGTTTTTCTTTTTTCCAAAAAAATTTAATAATTTTGTGAAAAATTTTTCTGACCACCAACGATTACATCTATTTTTAATGCCATATGGCTAAGATGAATAAGATAAATAATGCGACAACGCAGGCAACAATATTCGATGTAGCGCGATTATGCAATGTGTCACGCGGCACTGTAGACCGCGTTATTCACAATCGCGGGCGCGTGTCACAAGACACCGTCGACAAGGTAAAAAGAGCCATAGAGATTCTCGGCTACAGCCCCAATCTCAATGCATCCATACTCGCATCCAAACGCACCTACACATTCGCTGTGCTTATTCCGGAATTCGACCATGGAGAATATTGGGAAAAGATTCACGAAGGTTTCATAGCCGGTGCCAACTCCCTATACAATTATAACATAGAAGTTGAATTCCGTCTTTATGACCAGACAAGCACTGAATCTTTCAGGAAATGCTGCGATGAGATAATGGAGTCAGAACCACAGGGTGTCATAATGAACACTGTCTTCCGCGACGAGACAGCTATTTTCGCTGAAAGACTTGACAAAGCTAAGATTCCCTTTGCATTTGTCGATAATAAATTCGACGGATTAAATTATAAGGTTTATTACGGCGTAGATCCTTATAAAGCCGGCAGACTCGGTGCTTTTCTCCTTACCAACCACTGCAATCCGGGGCAATTGCTGCTCGTGCGCCTTATCCGCGACAAAAGCCATAAGGCCGACCCTAATGCCCTAAGACGAAAGGGGTTCCTTGACTACATCACCCGCAAGTTTCCCGACTGTCAGCTCCACACCATATTCATAAACCCGTCAGACCCACAGCATATACATACCACTCTCCATGAGTTTTTCTCAAAACATCCGGAAGTGAAGCATCTGATTATGACAAACTCCCGAATATATCTCATCGATGAATTCCTTAGAGATAACCCTGATTCGGAGCGTGTCGTCGTGGGGTTCGATGACATAGAGCCCAATCTTGCGAGTTTGCGGTCCGGCCAAATTGAATTTCTGGTCACCCGTCACATCTCAAGTCAGTCGCATCTCGCATTGACCACATTCGCTGAATATGTGATCCGAGGAGTCAAACCACAGAAGCGAGACAATTACCTTCATATGGATATCCTGCATCGACTCAACATGGACGATTATTAGCCACAATAAGATGAATGAACGCATATGTCATAAGGGGTAAACATGTGTTAACAAACTTACTAAATTAAGTTAAAGCCGTTTTTAAAGTTAAACTCATCGCTTTTTCATCTGTCTTAATATTGAAATCCAATTGGAATGGAATAATTACAGTCGCTGAAAATTTAATCCGCGACCACAATGTAAAACCGATAAAACAAAATTCATACAGATATGAAAAAAGCAATTTTAGGACTGGCTTTCCTTACAATAGCCACTTTCTCTTTCTCAGCGGCAGCTCAGACTCAGACTGACAAACAATGTAAATCCAAGACAGAATGCGTCTCTAAAGATAAGAAATGTTGTAAAGATGGCAAAAACGCCAAGGGTGACAGGAGAGTTCGCGGACAGAAACGTGTAAAGCCGAATCTTTTCGAAGGTATTGAACTCACAACAGAACAGAAAGGACGTATCGAGGCTCTTGACAATGCGGCAAAGGTTTCCCGTCAGGAACTTAAAGCAAAGGCAAAAACCGCACGCGAGAACAAGGATACCACATACAACATGCGCAAGGCAAATCGTGAGCTTCGCAGCAAATATGTGAACGACCTTGGTGAGATTCTGACATCCGACCAGATGGTAGTGTTCCTCAAGAACTACTATGTCAACTCCCCCTCACACCATGGCGGCAAAAAAGCAATAGCCATGAAACATGGAAAAGGACACAAATTCGATAAAGGTCAACGCCAGGGCAAAGGTCCCCGCAGCGCGGAAAGGCAGATGAAAGCCCAGGCAACCAAATAAAGATATAACAGGTAAAGGTATTATAGGTAAAGATAGAAAAGGTAGTAAACTGGTAAATTAATTTCAATCATACGGGGCGGCATTGAATGTCGCCCCGTATGCTATATTATAATAGTCCTAAATGAGAAAGCGGCTTGTAAGCCCACCGTAGTTCTCGATGCGACGGTCGCGGAAGAAGGGCCACCAACGTCTCACATCCTCGGAGCGGCTTAGATCCACCTCAACCATTGCTTCGGCAGGAGCATTTTCCGGTGCGGAATATAAGAATTCACCCTGTGGACCTGCCACGAAACTTGAACCCCAGAAATCTATGCCCGATGTCTGACCGGAAGGATCCTCCTCAAAACCGCATCTGTTTACGCTTATCACCGGCAGACCGTTGGCCACCGCATGCCCGCGTTGCACTGTTATCCACGCCTCACGCTGTCTATCCTTCTCATCCTGACTATCATCAGGATTCCAGCCTATGGCAGTGGGATATATAAGCATATCCGCACCCTTCATGGCCATAAGACGTGCAGCCTCGGGATACCATTGATCCCAGCAGACAAGTACTCCGAGACGACCAACAGACGTGTCAATTGGCTCAAAGCCGAGATCTCCGGGAGTGAAATAGAACTTCTCGTAGAATCCGGGATCATCCGGTATATGCATTTTCCTGTAAGTGCCGGCAACAGACCCGTCTGCCTCAAAAACCACTGCGGTGTTATGATATAACCCGGGAGCCCTTCGTTCAAATGTGCTTGTGACGATAACTACATTATTTGCAGCAGCCGCCGAACCGTAAAACTCAGTGAAATCTCCCGGCAAGGTCTGCGCAAGGTCAAAATTATCAACATTCTCCGTCTGACAGAAGTATAGGGAGTCATGAAGCTCGGAAAGCACAATCAGCTTCGCCCCCTCTGCAGCAAGATTCTCGATCGCGGTCAGATTTCTCGCTCTGTTGAAATCGAGATCTTCAATAAAGGAATGCTGCACTATTCCCACTTGCAATTTACTGCTCATATACTGTTTGATTAAATAAATTATCTGGAATCTGCATCGTGGCGCAATGAAGCGAGCCATGCTGCTTTATAAGTGTGGAACATTCCACCGGCACCACCTCATGGTCTGGAAACGCAACCTTTACCGTATGACATGCCAGCATATCATTTTCCGGCTGCGAATATGTCGGCATGAATATTTTATCAGGAGTGACAAGATAATTTGCATAAGAAGCTGGGAGTCTGTCGCCATTTTCATCATATATCGGTGAAGGCAACGGCAATTCAACAAGATTGTAGGGTTCTCCTTCGGGGGTGCGGAACATTGTGAGTTGCGCACGCATTTTCAACAGCTCCTCAAAATGCGGATCATCCATGTCCCGGCATCCCGTAAACAATATTGTGTTATCAGGAGCCATACGGCACAATGTGTCGATATGCGAATCGGTATCATCACCTGCCAGGGCTCCATAGTCGAGCCACAACACATGATCTACTCCGAGCCTATCTTTGAGAATATCATTCAATGCAGGCTTACTTCTCCCTCCGTTTCTATTTTCGGAACAAAGACAGAGAGAAGTAGTGAGCAATGTGCCGTGCCCGTCAGTTTCTATCGATCCCCCTTCAAGTGTGAAATCGCGCTCGTTTCTATAAGTCTCCGGCATGATGACATAACGCTCCTTGAGACGAAGATTGACAAGATTGTCATTATCTGAAGCAAACTTCAATCCCCAGCCGTTGAAACCGAAATCGAGTGCACGCAACCGGTCTCCTCGCTCAACAGATATCGGACCGTAATCGCGAGTCCAGGTGTCGTTATAATCCATCTCGATCAATGTCAACAATGATTGATCGCATTCAGCAAGCAATGTCTCCGCCGAAACCTTGTCGGCCGTCAGAACAACACAATGCAATCCGTTTGATGTCAACGCGAGAATAATACGGCGATACTGGTCGCGCGCTTCTTCGAGAATATAATTCCAGTCTGTATGTGATTCAGGAAGAGCCAGCAAAACAGAGCGGCATCCTTCCCATTCGGCAATTAGTCTTGTTTCCATGTCTCAAAAATAACAACTATTCGGGAATAATTGAAGCTTTTCTTGTTTTTTTTTATTATTTTCGCAATTAAAAATCAATATCCAATGGATACCCACAATACATCAGAAGAGTTTGCAGCTATCAAAGCCGTGTGTCGTGACATATTCGAAAAGAAACTAAAAGACTACGGCACATCATGGCGCATAATGCGTCCGTCAAGTTTGACAGACCAGATTTTCATAAAGGCACGTAGGATCCGTTCGCTCGAAGAGAAAGGGATCGAGGCAGCTGCCGTGAATGAAGGCATAGAGCCGGAGTTCATCGGAATCGTGAATTATTGTGCGATCGCACTCATTCAGCTCGCCCTTGGCGCCGGAGATCCTATCCCCGCCGACAAGGCTCTTAAACTCTACAACGATAAAATCGAAGCCGCCACCGCGCTTATGATGAATAAGAACCATGATTATGACGAGGCTTGGCGCGAAATGAGGGTCAGCTCCTTCACCGACATAATCCTCCAGAAGCTCATGCGCACAAAAGAGATTGAAGACCATAACGGTAAGACAATCATAAGCGAAGGAATCGATGCCAACTACATGGATATGATAAATTATGCAATATTCGCACTTATCAAGATACGTTTCTCCTGATCCTCACAACCGCTGGATAAAATGGGCAACCTGGCTGATACGCGAGGTGACTGCATTTGTATTCATTTTTTCCGGCTTTGTAAAGGCCATCGATCCCTGGGGAACACTTTACAAAACTGAGGATTATCTTGCCGCAATGGGTTTGTCCATATGGCCGAACCTTGTGACAGTAGGTGTATTTATTCTTTGTGGATTTGAGTTTTTCATAGGCGTATGTCTTGCCACAGGGTGTTTTCGCAAGGGAAGCTCCATATTGAGTTTCATATTGATGTGCTTCATGCTGCCCCTGACTCTATGGATAGCGGTTTTCGATCCGGTGCCGGATTGCGGCTGCTTCGGCGATGCATATGTAATCTCCAACTGGGCTACTTTCTGGAAAAATGTGGTTTTATTTGCATTTACTCTATGGCTTGCAAGATACAACCGCTACTGCGCCTGCCTAATCACTCCGGCTTTACAATGGATCGCGTTCATAGCTACAGCTCTATTCATTTTTGGAATTGAGCTGGCCGGATATATCTATCAACCTCTTATTGATTTCAGACCATATCATGTTGGATCTCCTCTCACGGAGCAGTCTGACCTTCAGGAGCCGGAATATATGTTCATATACGCCCGCAATGGAGAAACCAAGGAATTCGCAATAGACAATCTGCCGGACGAGAGCGAAGGATGGGAGTTCGTAGACCGTAAGGAAATAGGAGCAGGCGCCGAATCATCCGAAGATTCTAACAGTGGCTTCCACATATGGGACGAGAATGAGGATGTGACTGCAGAAATCCTCACCTCGGACAAAGACCGTATACTGCTTCTTATGCCCGACATGGGAGACGTGTCGATATCCACAACTTGGAAAATAAACTCCCTATATGACTGGGCTATGAAACATGATATCGACATGATAGCCGCAGTAGCGGGTTCACCGGCTGAGATTGCTAATTGGAAGGACCTCTCTATGCCGGAATATCCTATATACACTGCCGATGACACAGCCATAAAGGAACTGGCGCGTGGAAATCCTGCCGTCATATTTACCGAAAAGGGAATCGTAAGATGGAAAAGCTCTTTGAGAGCGATAAACACTGCCGATTTCATGGCTCATGACGCTGCCGCGGAGCCCATGAGCTTTGCCCGCGACAACCACCGCCTGCTGCTGAATTTCTCCTATCTGTATCTGTCAGTGCTCGCATTGCTGATAATGGCATCGTTCATACCTCAGCTAAAAAAACTATTCAGATTATGGAGATAGAACTGCTTACGGTCGGAAAGACAACCATACGGTTTGTCATCGACGGAATTGAGGAATACACCCGCCGGTTGAAGCATTATATACCCTACTCGATCCGCACTATTCCAGACATCAAGAATACCTCGAAGATGGATCAGGCAAAACAAAAGGAAGAGGAGGGTAAGAAAATACTTGAAGCGGTATCAAATTCAGATTATGTTGTCCTGCTTGACGAACACGGGAAACAATATGGCTCCATGGAGTTCTCTGCTTTCATTGAAAAGCAGATGGTGGCAGGCAGACGTAAGGTTATATTCGTAGTCGGTGGACCATATGGTTTCTCAAAGGCTGTTTATGACCGGGCAGACTCTCTTCTGTCACTGTCGAAAATGACATTCAACCATGAAATGGTGAGACTCTTCTTCACCGAGCAGGTATACCGGGCAATGACAATAATGCGAGGAGAGCCTTATCATCATGAATGATTTAAGCAATATAATTACGGAAAATAATAATTACAGAATATGAAAACAAAAGACGAACTTATTGAAGATCTTCTTGATCTTGCATTTGCCGAGGATCTCGGTGATGGCGACCACACCACATTATCCACGATTCCTGCTGATGCCATGGGGCGCTCCCGCCTCATCATCAAGGAGGATGGTATACTTGCCGGTGTGGAAGTGGCAGAAAAAGTGCTCAACAAAGTTGATCCCTCCATAAAAATGACAGTGATGATCAAAGATGGTGCGGAAGTTAAGAAAGGCGACATAGCATTCACTGCGGAAGGACCGGTACGCTCTCTGCTCATCGCCGAACGCACCATGCTAAACATAATGCAGCGTATGAGTGGTGTGGCAACAATGACACGCCGCTATCAGGATGAGCTCAAAGGTCTCCACACCCGTGTTCTCGACACCCGCAAGACAACACCCGGAATGCGCATGCTTGAGAAAGATGCCGTAAGAATCGGAGGAGGCACAAACCACCGTATCGGTCTGTTTGACATGATTCTCATCAAAGACAATCATATCGATTTCGCCGGTGGCATAGAGAAAGCTATTCAGAGAGCAGATGACTACTGTGCCCGGAATGGTAAGGATCTCAAGATTGAAGTAGAGGTGCGTAGTCTTGATGACATACGTCGTGTTCTCGCCCATGGAGGCGTAGACCGAATAATGTTCGATAACTTCACCCCCGAACTCACCAAAGAGGCTGTTGCTTTGGTGGATGGTAAAATAGAGACCGAGTCATCCGGTGGTATCACTCTTGAAAACCTTCGTGCTTATGGCGAGGCAGGTGTTGACTTCATCTCTGTCGGAGCTCTCACCCATTCCGTCAAAGGACTCGACATGTCGTTCAAGGCATTCTGATGGACAAGAGAGAGCAAGGGAAAGCTAACCGCGAATGGGGGAAACAGGCGGAACAGATAGCCGCTGATTACCTTCTGACCAACGGATACGTTATCCGTGAGCGCAACTGGCGTGTCGGCAACCGCATCGAAATCGATATAATCGCGGAAATTGACGGCATGATAGTTTTTGTTGAGGTCAAGGCGCGAAAAGGTGATTACCAATCGCCCGATGATGCTGTCGACACACCAAAGAGAATGAAGATGGTGCGTGGCGGCGACATGTATCTACGCTCCCTACCCCACATGTTCCCTTACCGCCTTGATATCATAACCGTCACAGGCACACCTGAAAGCTATGAGATAAATCATATGCCGGATGCTTTCCTGCCGCCACTGAGATAACAATGTCAGTGGATCGCCAAAACAAAGCGAAAAACGCATAAAAGAGGCTGCCTAACAATCTTAGTTAGGCAGTCTCTTGCCCATCATCGGGATCTGAACTGCGAAAGGGTGACTGCCGTGGCAATCGCCACATTAAGGGATTCCGAATGATTTGAGTTATCATACGGTGGGATAAGCAATGGGGAGGTTATGCGTTTTCTCAACGATTCGGAAATACCCTTCCCCTCATTCCCCATGATAATGAATCCATGCTCCCCGAGCGTGGCTTTATAAATATTCTTACCGTCAAGAAGCGTTCCGTACACAGGCATATCAGGATTCTTATCCATCAATTCCCCGAGATCACAATAGACAATCTCCACACGCCCGAGCGACCCCATTGTCGACTGGACTGTCTTCGGATTGAATATATCCACAGTATCCCGCGAAGCATATATACGATCTATTCCAAACCAATGCGCCGTACGCATTATGGTGCCGAGATTACCGGGATCCTGAATGCCATCAAGAAGAAGATACAATTTATCCTCACATGGATCAGGCACATTGTCATAAAACCCTTCCGGAATCCTATAGACCGCGATGACATCAGGAGCCGTGGAAAGCGATGAGATCTTCTCAATCACCGGTCGCGACACCTCATGCAGAATATGGGAACATCCCCATGATTCCGGCACAAGATTACAATCAATAGTTATGACTGCCTCGGCCTTAAAAACACTGATCGTATCCTCTACGCTTTTTCTTCCCTCCACAACAAAGAGATTGTGACGGTCGCGCATTTTGCGTTTCGAGAGCTGGGAATATATGTTTTGTCTTGCTTTTGAGAGTTCCATAGTGCGAATTTAACTAAAATCTTCAACAATAACGGTCAATCGGGGCAAGCAAGTGAAAAAATTTATTTAACTTTGTAGAACGCTTAACTAAAAGAACTTTTCAAATGAAATATATAGGCGCACATGTCAGTGTGAGCGGCGGAGTATCCAAAGCTCCGCTCGAAGCAAAAAGGATCGGTGCGAAAGCTTTCGCGCTTTTCACAGGCTCAAGCAACCGCTGGGCTTCCAAACCCATTTCCGATGAGGAAGCTGAAAAATTCAAGAAATATTGCGAGGATGGGGATTTCACACCTTCGCAGATTCTTCCCCACGATAATTTCCTCATAAATCTCGGCAGCCCGGACGCGCAGAAGCTTGAAATGTCAAGACAATCGTTTCTCGATGAAATGAGACGATGTGAACAACTGGGGCTCACCATGCTCAACTTCCATCCCGGAAGCCATCTGAAGCAAATATCCCCTGAGGCCTGTCTTGACCTCATTGCAGAAAGCATCAACATCACTCTTGAGCAGACCGCAGGTGTTACAGCCGTTATCGAATCCACAGCCGGACAAGGCTCAAACCTCGGATATGAATTCGAACAGATTGCACATATCATTGATAAAGTAGAAGATAAAACCCGGGTCGGAGTTTGTGTCGACACTTGCCATACATTCTCGGCCGGATATGACCTCCGCTCTGAAGATGGTTACCGAAAGACATGGGAAACTTTCGATAATACCATAGGCGCTTCATATCTGAGGGCTCTGCACCTAAATGATGACAAACGCGAGCTTGGCTCGCGAATAGACCGCCATGAGGAAATCGGGAAGGGAACCCTTGGCGAAGATTTCTTCATCCGTCTGGTCAACGATCCGCGCTTCGATAATATGCCCCTGATCCTCGAAACTCCCAACATGGATCTCTGGCCGCAGGAAATAGCCTGGCTATACTCCAAGATTGAATGACATTCACATATAAATCCTTTGCACTATAAGGTCACTGACTAAATTGATTATATTTAACTAAATAGATTCTTCCATGAAAACAAAACCCGACTTAAGCTTCTGGAAGCTGTGGAACCTTTCATTCGGGTTCTTCGGCGTCCAGATCGCCTATGCTTTGCAAAGCGCCAATGTGTCGAGAATTTTCACCACAATCGGTGCTGACCCACATGATCTCAGTTATTTCTGGATCCTGCCACCCCTGATGGGACTCGTGGTGCAACCGATTGTAGGAATGATGTCCGACAGGACATGGAACAGATTCGGACGCCGCCTCCCCTACCTGATTTTCGGAGCACTCATAGCCGTTATCGTGATGTGTATGCTTCCGAATGCAGGAAGTTTCCAATTTACTGTTTCGAGTGCGATTCTCTTTGGCCTTGTCGCCCTGATGCTTCTCGACACATCTATCAACATGGCTATGCAGCCTTTCAAGATGCTGGTAGGCGATATGGTGAATGAAAAACAGAAAGGTCTCGCCTACTCCATCCAGAGTTTCCTATGTAATGCCGGATCAATCGTAGGATATATATTCCCATTCCTTTTGATGTGGTTCGGAATGAAAAACGTTGCTCCCGCCGGAGTGGTTCCGGATACCGTCATATGGTCATTCTATCTCGGAGCTGCCATTTTGCTGATCTGCGTGGTCTATTCACTGGTAAAAGTAAAAGAATGGCCTCCGAAATTATACAACGAATACAATGGCGTGTCAGAGACAAAAGAGAAAGGATCCGGCAATGTGATAACTTTGTTGCGTAAAGCACCATCAACTTTCTGGACAGTCGGCACAGTGCAATTCTTCTGCTGGTTCGCGTTCCTGTTCCTCTGGACATACGCCACAAACACGGTGGCTCACAACGCATTCTCCACACCCACAGTGGAAACCATCACCGGAATCAGCTGCAACGGGAAGGAATATCAAGCCAACTATTTAATAGCCAATGATTCGGTGATAATCCTTGACCATGGCAAAAAGACTAATGATTTTCTTTCCACTGCTGACGGAGCATTTATCCTGACAACAGCCGATATCGTAGCTGTCAATCCCGATGGTTCACTCGACATGAACGATGCTTCCTCCCACCATATAGAAAATGCTTCGGAATGCTCATACATCTCAAAAACAGTACTTGATGCCGCATCCTCACAATATAATGACGCAGGAAACTGGCTTGGCCTTCTCTTTGCCGTGCAGGCGGTGGGATCTGTGCTCTGGGCTGTGATATTACCTCGCTTCAGAAGCCGTAAATTCTCATATATCCTATCCCTTCTTCTTGGCGCAGCAGGCTTTATTATGACAGCCTTCATCACCAGCCAATGGATGCTGTTTGTAGCATTCCTGCTTATAGGTTGCGCATGGGCGGCTATGCTGGCATGGCCATTCACAATCCTCACAAACTCTCTCAAAGGTGGAAATATCGGGGCATACCTCGGCCTGTTCAACTGCACCATATGCATACCCCAGATTGTAGCAGCGCTTGTAGGTGGTTGGATCCTGTCGCTCCTCAGCACACCGGGACAACTTGCTCCCGAATATCTGATGATGATGATAGCTGGTATATCACTCATTATCGGATCTGCTTGTGTTTTCCTGATTCGTGAAAACCCATCTTCGGAAACCAAACCGCAGGAAACACCGGCAATCAGCGAGAATATCTGATTCTCCAGAAATACCTATAGAAACAACCCGTCAGGAATTCGTGCCTGGCGGGTTGTTTTCATAGTTTATGATTGCGGTTTACCGCCACATAGCACAACGTATAGATTCCTAAAATAACCAATGTAAGTGAGACAGTGCTCCACAAGACAAGCGAGAATGCCGCTCCGTCGGCATTAGAGATACCAAACAACGACAACGCAAACATCACTGCAAGATTCCATGGTCCAAGACCACCGTTGCTCGGAATCGCTATACTCATGGAGCTGAACACAAATGAAATCAATCCGGGAAGTAATCCCGCGGCAAGACCGGGTTGTTCCATAAGTTGTCGGGTGAACGGGAAAGCCATAAAACCTATGTATGTCTCAAGATAATAACATACCCAGATTCCCAGCGTGAGCCAGAGGTATGCCCAACGCCCTTTCATAGTGAATAGAACCGCGAAACCGGTCCATACTCTCTTGACAGACATCCAAAATTTACCAATCGCGGCAGTGTTTCGGAATATATATATTCCAGCTGCCATCAGTAAGATTGCAACGGCAATACCAATCCACAGCCATGGGTCAGACAAGACATCCAATAGTTTTTTACCCACAGCATAATGATCGAGGAATGATATGATATATCCGTGTCCTACAACCAAGGCAAGCACAAACAGCACCACGACAACAATAGCGTCAGAGATGCGGTCACCAAGATCTGTGCCCAGCACAGTTGACACAGGCACTTTCTGACGATGGGCTATATAGACTATACGCCATGCCTCTCCCATGTACGGTACAAGAAGATTCAACGAATATGCACCGAAGATAGAGCAACATAAGGACATGTCAGGGATATTCCCCACTCCTGCCGCACGCAACTGATACCCCCACCTTATTCCACGGATGCAATGTGAGAGGGTAACTATAATCATCACAACAAGAAGCCACCAATAATTGACCTCACCCTTTATGATTCCCATAACCTGATGGAAATCTACTTTTTTGAAAAGCCACCATATCAGAAGTGCCGATAAACATATCGGCACGACAAAACGCAATATTTTTTTCAATGCATTTTTCATCTGTGGACTTTTGTCTTTGAAGCAGGCAAAAATTCATGAAAAGCATTCCTCCTTGATATCACCTCCTCGCTGCTGTCGACCTCCCGGCGTAACTTATCGACATCATCCGCTGTTGTTCCGAAACGTCCGGAACCGAGATGACCGATACCGAGAAGTACAACCACCATCGCCACAAGAAGCATTATCACAAGTATAAGCTTTAGTATTACCATTTTCGCCTGAATCTATATTATATTGTTTGAAATGAAGTTGTTTAAACTAATTTTTTATTAACATTTGCGAGATATTTTTGAGTCGAT
>OFFM01000940.1_pt1 | contig 18876 bp, 18 predicted proteins | sample 1521401 | NCBI WGS metagenome assembly OFFM01 (sample SAMEA3504118, study PRJEB24116) | mouse gut metagenome | biome: mouse gut; feature: mouse-associated habitat; material: faeces | place: Denmark | collected 2011
GTCGGCCCGTAAGCGAAAAGACGGGGCGCTTTATCGATTGTCGCTGCGCCGCAGTGCGCGGCGGCGGTTGACGAGTTGCTGTGTGAACTTTCGTTCGGCGTTTTTGAGCTGCAACAATTGTCGTGGTGTCAATATCTGACTGAATTGGTCGAAATAGGTCATCTCAATCTGGCCCTCGGCACGCTTCTGCTCAAATACGGTGCGGGCCGTATTCTGAATCATCAGGTCGGTGGCCTCGCTGTCTGAGGCTACGCGGGTCTCGGCCTCGCGGGTCTCGGTATTGAGGCTTGCGATATCGTCTTCCATGCTGTCGTACAGCTCAAAGAAGCGGTCTTTCTGATCCTGGTCGAGCTCGAGCTCGCGGGCGATGAAATCGTGCTTGAGGGTGCGCATCTCGCCGAGCCAGCGCTGGCGGTCGGCGGGCGTGAATCCTGGCTGCTGGGCGATGGCCGGGAGGATGGTGGCGACCATTGCAGCGAGGATTGATATTCTGATTGAGGCCATGGGGTGGATAAATCAGTCTGTGATGGTGTCGATGAGCATCGAGTCGGTGAGCACGCAGGGGTTGAAACCCTCGTCCATCATCTCGTCGTAGATGTCCCACTGGCTGAGGTCATCGATTACGTATTCGTTTACAAAAGCGTCGTTGCCCATCGCCTCGGCCATGATGGTGTTGGTATCGAGGGGCTGGGGACCGGCGCCGGTGAGGATGGTAAACATCTTGAGCATGCACCATACGCCGGCAAACATTGCCGCCATATACACATATGGCCGCACCCGCTGCCACATCGTGCGCGGCATCGATATCTGCGGCTGCTGCAGCTCGGGGCGCTCGGGCAGAGCTGCCTCCATGTGGCGGGCGAAGTCGGCAAAGTAGCCCTCGGGCACTGTCATGCCGTCGCGTCGCGCTGCTCGGGTGAGTATATCTGGTTGGTTGTCCATGCGGGTATATCCGTGATTCACTTATTATGACTCGGCGGGTGTATGAAAGTTTAATCGAGGTTGTGGAAAAATTGCTCGATTTTTTTCACGGCGAGGTGATACGATGCTTTCAGGGCGCCGACGCTGGTGCCGAGGATGGTCGACATGTCGTCGTACTTCATGTCGTCGTAATACTTCATGTTGAAGACGAGCCGCTGCTTCTCGGGCAGCGATGCGATGGCCCGACGCAAGTCCAGGGCGAGCTTGTCGCCGTCGATATGGGTGTCGGCCTCGATGGCGGCGGCGAGGGCCGACTGCTCGTCGTCGAGCGAGAGGCCGCGGCGCTTGCGTTCGCGGGCAAGATGGGTGATGGCCTCGTTGACGGCAATCTTGTACAGCCAGGTCGACAGCCGGGCGTCGCCGCGGAAGTGCTCTATCGACTGCCAGGCTTTCATGAATGTATTCTGAAGCAGATCGTCGGCATCGGCGTGAGACTGCACCATGCGGCGTATCTGGCGGTACAGCGGCTCGGAATACACGGCTATGACCTCGGAAAAAGCCTCGCGCACTGTCGCGGGGTCGCGCAGGCGGGCTATCAGTGCGGGGTCTTCAGCGGGTATCTCGGCCATCGGTGGGATAGTGATTGGTGGGGTATGTGGGCAAAGATACGGATTTTATCGCGTAAATCCATCGGCCGGGGTGCCATATTTAATATTTTTTTGGATTCACATCGGCCGATATTAGCTATCTTTGTGCGATAGTTTTATATTTATTTATGTATGAAATATACTCCCGGACAAATTTATGACTTCGACGTCGTCAAGGAATATGGCGATGATGAGGATTTTTTCAGATTTAGAGTGCCCGATGTGGGCGAGTGTCGCCTGCTCAAGCTTAAGTTTCAGAAGGAGGAGCCGCTGCCCGACCGCATGCGATGCCGCGTGAAATATGTCAACGACGGGCGCCCGGTGCTCTCGCATTATATGCCGCAGTATGTGGCCCGCTTTTACGGGCAGGGTGCCCAGCACGGGCGCGAGTTTGAGTTTACCGTGCTCAGCCGGCCGGCCCGCCCCGGCGACCCTTATATACTTGAGGATATGCACGGCATGCGCTTCAATCTGCGCGACGGTGCATCGGGCGACCTTGTGCCCGGCAGTACTGTCATGTGCCGGTTTACCAAGATTACAGATACTTTTTTCAACCTTGAGTGTGCGGCCGAGGATATGCGTCTGAGCTTCATACCTGCAGCTACCTTGCTTGAGAAAATCGGGGTAGGGGGCGTGATGCGCTCGCAGATGCTACGGGCTTTTGAGACACATCCCGCCATGGCCGAGGCCGCCGTCGAGCACTCCCACTCCAATCCACGCTGGGTGTTGACGGCCCTGCAGTCGGCCATCGACGCCTTCCCCCGCGCCATGGCGGCCATGAATCCCGGACGGCACCACGCATATCTGCGCGGAGTCGTCGAGGTGCTCAGCCGCGCCGGCCTGTATCTGATAGAAAACTCACGCTTTCTGCGCAACCAGGCCGACGAGGTGCGCAGCTCGCTGCAAGCGCGCATCACCGGCATGGTCGAGAGCCTTGAGCCTTACGGGCGCGCCCTGCGCCTTTTCCGAGACGGCGGCGAGGTGGCCTTTGTAGAGGAGCTGATGAGCAAGCTGCGCGAGTCGGGCTATCTGTACCACCCCAAGCGGCAGTTTGCCGTGCTCATGGCCATCCTGCGCTCCGATCCGCTGCTGGTGCGCGACTATCTTGGCCGCATATTCGAGACCATCATGGAGTGGAAGCTCGATACCTGGACGGCCGAGCCATTTCGCAGCGCATTTGCCGACCAGTTTGAAATCTACATACGCCACGCCTCGGCCCAGCTTGAGTCCCTGCCCCAGGCCGACTCGCAGGCCGACCGCGACCTGCTCGAGAAGATTGTCACCGCAGTGGCTCTCCAGACCCTCATCGGCACCGGCGACTCCGAGCGTCAGCGGCGCAATCGCTCGCTGCTCTACCGCTGCATTGCCCTGCTGCGCCCGTCGTCGGCCGATGTGCTGCTCGACAAGGCGTATCTCACGCTCAACGGCGTGTCGATACCGGTCGAGTACAAGTACGACCACATCAAGCAGCCTCTGATGCTGATGACGCGCGCCATGGTGCCCGCCACTGCCGAGCAGAAGGCGATGGTGGGCTCGTCGGTATTTGTGTCGGGCAACATCGCCGTGACTGTGGGACCCGACGGTGTGGCTCTCCGCCGCACCGATGAGTCGGCCGACTCCCGCGCGCTCCCCGCCGGCCTTATCCCCGGCGAGGCCGCCGCGCCGCAGGTGTATCTCGACAATGTGGCCCAGCTGAGCGGCGCCAAGCTCGCCAATCTCGAGGCTCACCGCCGCCTGTGGAGCGATATCGAGACCGCCCTCACCGAGCAGCGCGCTCCCGCCACCAATGCTGCGCGCGAGCAGGTGCGCGCCGATATCGACGACGAGGTGCTCATCGTGATCAACCCCGACGAGATGACCGGCTCCGACGATCCCGTATGGAGCGCCCGCATCGACGACGACAGTTATCTCCCCGGCGCCGGTACCATCCGCCGCAGCGATATGGTCGACTTCTCGCTGCGGGCGATAGACCTCAGCTACAATCCCCGCGCCGCCCGCGACAGCTTCATAGGCTCCGACGGCCGGCCGCGGCATTTCCTGGCCCGCGTGACGGGTATCGGTGCCGACGGCGGCTATACCTTCTCGATGGCCGACGACATCGACGTGCAGCGCCACGAGCAGATAAGTTTCAGCGAGTCTTTCCACGCAGTCATCACCCAGCGTCTCGGCCACGAGTACCGCTGTATCTCGGAGCTGGGATACGGATTTTACCTCACCCGCGACGCCGACGACCCCGACTACCGTCCGGGCACGGTGGTGGTGATGCGACCGCTCGACATCTCCAATCCCTCTCACATGGTGGGTACCATCGTATGCGAGGCCGAGGCCGGAGTCAAGGTCGAGAAAATGACGGCTTTCCGCACGCTTATGAGCAACATCTGCGTGCTGCCAAACGCGCAGGCGGCTGTACAGGATGCCGACGAATCGGCTGAGGTGATGGGCGAGACCATGTCGGTCGACGACATGCGCGAACTCATCGAGATATTCCGCTTCAAGGCACTGTCGAGCTCGACCATCCTCACCGCCTACGACTATCTGCTCTTTGCCCGTCTGCTGGCCATCGCAGCCGGCGACGCGGAGCGGGCAGCCGACCTGCGCGTGCACGCCTCGCTGCTGCGTCTGCATCAGTTTTATGCGACCAACAGCCGTATCGATGCCGACGAGCTCGCCACATACCGCGATACTGTCGACGGCAATCCGCTGCTCGAGATCATGTACCGCCGCCTTGAGATAGTATCGTGGCTGGGCAAGACTGAGATGTGCCCGCAGCTGTGGGATACGGTCAATGCCCCGCGCAATACTCTCGAGAGCACCTTGGCCCGCATGGTGCTCGCATACAACATGCTGCCCGAGGGCGCTCTGCCCGACGACAGCGTGGCCCGCGGCCTCAAAGCCAAGATTGCGGCGCTGCTCGGTGTCAACGCCGAGCGCACCGAGCTGAAGTCTTACGGCCGCGAGGGTCAGTTTGTGGAGTTCAAGTCGAGTATCGTATACCCTGCCCGCAAGAGCAAGACCGACAAGGTGGAGGCCGACCCCGCCCGTCAGCAGCGCGTAATACTGAAAATCATCGCCAGCTTTATCAACTCGTCGGGCGGCACGCTCTATATCGGCGTCAACGACGCCACCCGCAGCGCGGCCGGTCTGTACGAAGACTTTGAGTATTACCGCCACCGCAAGGGGCAGATTGGCTCTTACTACTACGAGATGAAGACGCTCGACAATTTCTGTGTGTTTCTCGAAAATCTCGTGCGCGCCACATGGGGCTCGCTGGTGGCCGAGAGTGTGCAGATACGTGTCGACGACGAGGCCACCCGCGATGTCATCATCGTGGAGGTACAGCCACGCGTGACCCCGGTCAAGCTCGACGACAAGTACTATGTGCGCCGCAGCAGCACCAGCGTCGACCTCACACCCGAGGAGAGCGCCGAGTTTGAGGCCGAGCGAGCTGCCTTGAAGCAGACCCGGCGCACCGTCGAGCCCGAGCCGGCTCAGGCTGCGGAAGTCCCGGTGGCCGAGGCGCAGACGCAGCATGCCGACGTCGCCGCGGAGACTGTCGTGGCCGCTGCGATACCGACATCGCACTGGCGCCCCAATGTGCTCCACGACTATGAGGAGGGCTACAGCACTCCCGCCGGCTACATATACTTTACCGGCGACGACTGCATACAGCGCTCGTCGCAAGACTGCTATGTCGACAACGACCCCGACTGCGGCCTGGCGCTCGCATTCACGGCAGAGGAGGCGGCGCAGGGTTGTCTGCTTGCCGTGTACGAGGGCCCGGTGGCGCTCAAGGTGCCGCTGGCCGAGATAATCGAGAAGGACGAGAACCGTCCCTACGCCCTGCTGCGGGGACGGCGCCCGCTCTTTGCCACAGTCGCCATGCCCGGCCAGGCGCTCATGTCGATACATACCGACAGCCGCAACAATATGTACCGCCGCGTGACTTTGCTCGACCGCATCGACGCCGCCCATCTCAATGGCGATGTATACCGTATGCTCGACGCCGGCGCCTCGGCGGCGACGCTTGCCTGCGAGCAGGTGGCCTCCTCGGCGGTGTCGCATTTCAGACAGGGACTTGCCTCGGATATGGGGCCGCGCCAGATAGGCTACGCCCTGAAGTGCGCGACCGGCGCCCCCCGTGCATCTAAAATCATCCAGACCGAAATCGCAGCCTGCGCTCCCCGCTCATGAATCCGCTCTTCTCCATAATCACCGTAAGCTACAATGCGGCCGGTACCATCGGACGCACTCTCGACAGTGTGGCATCGCAGACGTGCGGGCTGTATGAGCATATCGTGGTCGACGGCGCCTCGACCGACGGCACCCGGGCGCTCGTCGCCGCGGCTGCCGGGGCCGACCGCCGATGCCTAATCTCCGAGCCCGACCGCGGCCTGTACGACGCCATGAACAAGGGTATGGCGCTCGCCACGGGCGACTATCTCATCTTTCTCAACTCGGGCGATAAATTTCACTCGACCGACACTCTGCAACTCATCGCCGATACCATCATGCGCGAGGACTATCCCGGGGTGGTATACGGGCAGACCGACCTGGTCGACGACTCGGGCCGCCGCATCGGCCCGCGCCACCTCACCGCACCGGAGCGGCTCGGGTATGCCGACTTTGCCCGCGGTATGCTGGTGTGTCACCAGGCTTTTGTGGTACTTGCCCGCATAGCTCCGCGCTACTCCATGCAATACCGCTTCTCGGCCGACTACGACTGGTGTGTGCAGTGTCTGCAACACTCGCGCCGCAATGTATATACCGGCGCGGTACTTATCGACTATCTCAGCGAGGGCTTAACCACGTCCAACCGCCGAGCATCGCTCATGGAGCGCTTCCGCATCATGTGCCGATACTACGGCACGCTGCCCACGGTATGGCGGCATGTGGGCTTCTTTTTTCGCAATCTCAAAAGAAAATTCAATGTACCTGTATAATATCACTTTTGCCGCCGACGCGGCCATAGAGCGCGAGCTCACCGAGTGGCTTGCCGGAGTATTCATTGCCGAGAGCACCGCCGGGCCCGACGCGCTGATGCAGCGCCCGGCGCTGCTGCGTGTGACCGGCCGCGGCGAGCCGGGCACGGTATCGCTGGCCGTGCATATGTATGCCGAGTCGGCCGGCGACATCGAGCTGTGGTATGCCGACCACGGCAGCCGCCTCTTTGCCGACGCCATGGCCCGCTGGGGCGAGCGGGCGGTGTTTTTCCCCACCACGCTGGAGGTGCTGGCATGAAAGCGGCGCCCGCCGACGTGCGCGACTGCGAGCGCGTGATTCTCGGTATCGACCCCGGCACCAACGTGATGGGGTACGGCATACTGGGCGTGCGTTCGCGCAAGCCTGTGATGGTGGCCATGGGGGTGGTGAGGCTCAGCAAATTTGAGTCGCACTATATGCGTCTGCGCCGCATCTACGAGCGCGTGACCGACCTGTGCGCGCAGTATATGCCCGACGAGCTTGCTATCGAGGCGCCATTCTTCGGTAAGAACGTGCAGTCGATGCTCAAGCTCGGGCGCGCCCAGGGCGTGGCGATGGCTGCGGCGCTTGCCCGCGAGGTGCCCATCACCGAGTATGAGCCGCGTACCATCAAGCTGGCCATCACCGGCACGGGCGCGGCGTCGAAGGAGCAGGTGCGGGCCATGCTTGTGCGTATGCTCGCCATACCCGAGGAGTCGCTGCTGCCGGAGCTCGACTCTACCGACGCCCTTGCCGCAGCTCTGTGCCACTTCTACGAGTCGTCGAAGCCTGTCAAGGCCAAGCCGTCGTCGTGGAAAGATTTCATTGCCAAAAATCCCGACCGTATCAAGACATGAAACAAGTTCTTACGATATCTCTCCTTGCCATATCCTGCGCCGCCGCGGCGCAGGTCGCCGTCACCGGCTCGCCCGTAATCGAGGTGCAGGTGCCGCAGTCGATGGGATACACATCGGTATATGTGGTAAAAGACGCCGCCGATGCGACAATCAGCTACACCGCCTCGCGCCCGGGTGCCCAGTGGGAGCGCTGGGACAGCCGCGGCGCGGCGTTTGCCGAGCCGGTGACCGGTGTGACCCACGACGGCAATACATCGATGGTGCAGGGCACAGCCGGCGACACCGGCTACCGTATCACCGAGGCCGACGGCGTGACCGTGCATTATCTCTGGGTGACCGACTATGCCCGCCACAGGTATATGGTGAGCGCCCTTGGCATCGCCGACGGCAGCGACTGCGGCCGCGCGGTGCTCTCCGTGCAAGGCTCGGCCGACGCTATCACCGCATACAGCATCAACGGCCGGCCGCAGGTCATCGACCGCGACATCCACATCTCATACTATACTCTGGCCTACGACGCCGGGGCCGACGCTTACGCGCAGGTGACACACAGCGAGAGCATCGCCTCGGTCGGCGCTACAGTCGGTGTGCCGGCGCCTCTTTGCGACACCCGCTTCACGATGTCGCCCGACCGCTTCAGCCGCGAGTGGTATCCGACCGTCGGCGACGTCGACACTCCATCGTATACCGCTGTGGCAGTGGAGGCCCATACATCGGCCGAGCAGGTATATGAGTCGGCCGACAACGAGCAGAAGACCGAGGGCGAGAGCGATGCGCTGGGCGGCTCCGCGCCCTGCGAGATCACCTTCCGTGCCGCTGTGACCGATGCTGCCATATACCGTCGCTGGGAAGTGTCGGTGACACCCGACTTTGCCGATGCCGAGCTGCAATACGACCAGCTCGAATTTACCCATACATTTACCGACGCCGGCACGCGCTACGTGCGCTTTACGGCCGACAACGCCTCCGGCTCGTGTCCTTACGAGGGCGATGTGTATACGATAAATATCGGCGAGTCGCGCCTGCTGTGCCCCAATGCGTTTTCTCCCGGCGCGTCGGAGGGCGTCAACGACGAGTGGCGTGTGAGCTACCGCTCAATAGTGAGCTTTGAGTGTCAGATTTTCAACCGTTGGGGCAAGCGCCTCGCCACTCTCACGCATCCCTCCCAAGGGTGGGATGGCAAAGTCGGCGGCAAAGTCGTGCCCTCCGGCGTGTACTTCTACGCCATCAAGGCCCGCGGCGCCGACGGCAAAGACTACAAACTCTCAGGCGACATCAACGTAATCGGCTCCAGCCAAAGCGCGGCGTCGGGCCCGGCGCTCAATCGTGCTCGGTGATGGCGAAGTCGACGATGAGCGGATAGTGGTCGGATGAGCGTATGCGGCCGCGGCGTATCGACAGCGGCTGCAGCGCACCGCGGTAAAGCACATGGTCGATGCGGAAGTAGAAGCGGTCGGAGTTGTATGTGATGTCGGGGCCGCATCCGATTTCGCTGTAGACATTGTGAAAGCCGAGGTCGGCCAGATACTCGAGCGTATAGCAGCCGGGCACGTCGTTGAAGTCGCCCGCCACTATCACATTGGGGCCGCCGAAGCGCTTGATGAGTTCGCCCAGGTGGTGGGCGTCGTCGGCCCGCTGCTGGGCGGCGATATTGATTTTAGACATCAGAGTCGAGCGCACGCTGTCGATTTTGGCAAAGTCGAGGGCATCCATCTCGGTAATCTCGCGGTAGAGCAGTTTGTCGGAGGCCGTGAGCCCGTACGACTGCAGATGCACGTTGAATACCGTCACCGGTTCGCCGTGGATAAACAGGCGGAATACGGCTATCTCGTTGCCTTTCACATTGCGCCAGTCGTGGCTCACCGGGTCGGCCGGATACTTCGACAGCATCGCCTGCATCTCGCCGAATGTCATCACGTAAGGATACTCGCGGTATATGGAGTCGACCTGCGCGGCGGTGATGTGCTCCGACTCAGATGTGGCAAAGGTGTATACCTCCTGGAGGTTGACCACATCGGCGTCGGTCCCCAGGATGTAGCTGATGGTGGGGTTTACGTCGCCTGGGAAAGAGTAGGAGAAGTTGTGGAAAGCGGCGACATTGTATGTCATAAAGCTGAACGTATGCACCTCGGCGCCCTCCTCGACCTTGAGTGTCGGGCGGGTGAGGTTGAGCGGAGCGTATGTCCACAGCGAGGGTATGCACGCCGCGATCATCGGGATGGCCGCGAGCAGCGCCCGGCGGCAGGCAAACACGTCGAGCACCACAAATACCACCGTGCCGTAAATCCACAGCGGATAGGTCAGGAGCATGACGGGGGCGAGCACGAAGTCGCGCGGCTCTACCTCGCCCGAGTACGATGCCACGAGCAGCCCGAGGGTGAAAAAGATGGTGCCGGTCCAGAGTATGAAACGTATGGCGCGCTTCCACCACGGCCTGTGTGATTTGCTATTTGATGACATTTTCTTTCAGAATTGGTGTGTGGAGTAGATTGCGCTCGCCGGGTGTGAGCGAAGCGTAGCCCGAATCCTCGGCCTTGCGGCGTATGCGGTCGCGCTCGGCCAGCATATGAGCGCGGAGGCGCTCGGAGCGGCGGTTATGGACTGAGGCAAAAGCCAGCCCGACGGCAAAACCGGCGCAGTGGGCCAGGCCGCCGCCGGCGTTAGGACCAAAAATCATAGCTACGGCCAGGAGCCCCAGCAGGTATATAGGTATACGCGCGCGCATTAAAGTCGTATCATAGGCAGCGAGGGCAAGCGCCACGGCAGAGGCTCCCTCGAGAGTGGCGTCGGGATTGAGCGCCGCGGTGGCCGCGCAAAATATAAGCCCCGCGGCTACGGCGGCCGCGAGAGCGACCAGAGCGGCGCGCGCCGCTCCGCCGAGGCGTATGGCCGCCTCGGCCGCGATGAGCAGCATGGCGGCATTGGCTCCGGCGTGGAGCCAGCCGGCGTGCGAGACGGTGTAGGTAAGCAGGCTGTATGGAGCCGATACCACAGTCGATGCCGACAGTGACGGCGACTGCACCCCGGCGGCGTACAACACCACCACGGCCAGTGCCGGTATCACACCCAGGTATCGCTTCGGGCCTGCAGCCATCAGAAAAACCAGTGATTGTTGAATACCCCGCGACGGCGCCAGTATAGTATGAGCGCCACACCGGCAATCATGCCGCCGAGATGCGCGAAGTGGGCCACGTTGGTCACCATATTGCCCATCCCCTGTGCCAGCTCAATCACGGCATAGCCTATCACCAGCCATTTGGCCTTGATGGGATAGGGGATGAAGAAGAGATACATCGGTTGGTTGGGAAAGAGCATACCCAGGGCGAGTATCACGCCGTATACGGCTCCCGAGGCGCCCACCATCGGGGTGTTGACCAGAGCGTTGAGGGTGCCGAGCGTCGGGTCGGTGAAATTGTAGCCCTGGCGCATCAGCTCCCAGCCGCGGCGTATTATCTCGTCGTATTCCGCCGCCGAAAACATGGTAGTGTACTTGTCTATCATGACGGCAAATACTCCCATCTGCACCAGACCTGCCACTATACCGCAAGTGATGTAGTAGAAGAGAAAGCGGCGCGAGCCCATTGTCCACTCGATGGGCGCTCCGAATACCACCAGGGCAAACATGTTGAAAAACAGATGGCCGAGCCCCGCGTGCAGAAACATATATGTCACCAGCTGGGCCACGTTGAAGCCCGGCGATGTGAAATAGTGCAGCGCCAGATAATTCTCCATGGTGCGTCCGAGCGAGGGTATGAACGCCGGCACAGCCCAGAGGATTACGTTTATGATAAGCAGATTGCCTACTACAGGAGGTATGCGTTGTAGGAAATTCATCTTCTTTTTTGATTGTACCGCGCAAAAGTACGCAAAAATGGCCGTACCGCAAAATCCAAGTCGGCGCGCGGCGCTTGCCGCGGCGGTTTTGCATATTAGAGCGGAATTGCCTACCTTTGCACACGGAAAACGGCCGCCCGATACGGCGGCCCCGGATACTTCGGCCTGCGCTGAGACAGAGGCAGCGAAGAGTATCGGAGCGGCGACGGAGCCGAGCCGGTCTGTCCGCGTCCTCAGGCCCGGCTCATCCAGCCGGGCGAGGGAGCGAAGTATCCGGCCGCCTGCAAAGGCACCCCGCCGGCGCGGCGACAATCAGAGTCAGATGCCCGCAGAGCACGATACAGACACATCACGCTGGTATGCACTCAATGTGCGGCCCGGCCGCGAGTTTGACACACGCGACCGGCTTTCGGCGCTTGTCGATGCCGTGTATCTCCCGCTGGCGCAGACTATTGACTCCCGCGGCCACAAGATAGAGCGCCCCGCTGTGAGCCGCCTGCTGTTTGTACAGGCTCCCGCCGGGCAGCTGCTCGACCTTGAGCGCGAGGCATTGCAGTCAGGCCGCCCCTTTTACATCTACCGCGATGCCGGGCATACCACACCGCAGGCAATCCCCGACAGCGAGATGCACATGTTTATGCTCGTCAGCTCCGCGCCCGACGCCGGACTCCTCTTTATCGACTCGCCCGGCCCGGCCTACGCCACCGGCCAGCGCGTGCGCGTGACCGACGGCATCTTCAAAGGCGCCGAGGGCCGAGTGCGCCGAGTGCGTCGCGACCGCCGCGTCGTCGTGCAGATCGAAGGCATCTGCGCCGTCGCCCTCCCCTTCCTCCACTCCTCCCTCCTCCAACCCCTCGACTGACATAGTTGAAAGTTATTGCTGTCAACAAACAACACATGAGTAATACTCGCATGGAGCGCCAGAGCAATATCGAGTTGCTGCGTATCATTGCCACCATATTTATTTTGGTGCTTCATACTGATTTCTTTTCTATTGGCAGTCCATCAATGGAAGAGTTGCATGCCGAGCCCGTTTGGACGCTTGTCCGCCTTGCCGTGCAATACGCTACTTTGGTCGGAGTGGATGTGTTTGTGCTCATCTCAGGATGGTTTGGCATGCGGCTGCGATTGTCTTCAGTGGCCAAGCTTATATTTCAGTGTGCATTTTTTGGCTATTTGGTCATGGCAGTATGCTATGCGGCGGGGCTGATTCAATTGTCGGGCGTATTGCTGGTGATGGAAGCGCTTGGTGCCCGACATTGGTTTGTGGTATGCTATATCGGTCTGATGATTTTAGCGCCGGCGCTTAACTCCTTTGTCGAGACTGCCCCACGACGGCAGTTAACAGTGGCACTGATTGCATTTTTTGCCTTTCAGACACTGTATGGCAATCTTGTACCGCGACAGTCGGCCATGCAGATGGGATACTCCACAATGTCGTTTATAGGTCTATATCTGATTGCGCGATATATAAAAGTCTATAAATCCGATATTTGTAATTGGAACGGGTGGAAATACACATACCTTGCATCAGTGGTGGCCACGGTCGCACTCGCAGTGTCGCTCCTGCCTACGGGATTTGATTACATGCTTAGCTACATATCGCCGCTCAATATACTGGCAGCGTTATCGCTGTTGCTCGCTTTTGCGGGTATGCGGATTGGCCCCAACCGCTTTATCAACTGGGTCGCAGCCGGCTCTTTTGGGGCATATTTATTACACACCTCGCAAATAGAATTGTACCACGACCTCTTCAGCGGCCTGTATGCAACCCATACACATGCCGAGTATTGCGGCTATGTAGTCGTGCTCGTGTCGATATTCTTTACCGTCGGCGTATGCCTCGACGCATCACGCCGCTACTTATGGAGCAAGTTCTGTATGTTGTTGTCATGCATATCAAATTTCGGGAGTAAAACGAGTCCCTATAGCAACGATAGCGAATGCGTATAGGAATACTTACCCAACCCCTGCGGGCCAATTACGGAGGTATTCTTCAAAATTGGGCTCTGCAGCAAGTCCTAATCCGCCTCGGACATACGCCTGTCACGATTAGCTACGGCGACTATACACGGCGGGAGCGACTGAGTATTGACCTGCGCTGGTTTGCGCATCAAGTGCTTCGTACACGCGGGCGACATGTCGTGGAGCATACGCGCCAGTGGCGACGCGGTTGCCGACACATGCAAGATTTCTGTCGTCGGCATATCGCTATGTCAAGTGGCGAGAGATGTTGCAGTGAGCGCCACTGGGCCTCTGATGCTTTTGATGCTTATGTGGTGGGCAGCGACCAGGTATGGCGACCGCGTTATAATCTTACGCCGGGACAGCTGACGGCAATGTTTGGTGGCTATGCCGCTGCCGGTATGCGACTTGTCGCATATGCCGCGTCATTCGGAACAGACGAGTGGGAGATGAATGCCGAGCAGACAGAGCAGTCTCGTCGTCTTATCTCCCGTTTTTCAGGTGTATCGGTGCGGGAAAGCGGTGCAGTGGAGTTATGCCGTCGACATCTTAATACTGAGGCTACACTCGTGCTTGATCCCACATTATTGCTTAGCGCCGATGATTATCGCAGCCTTATCACGCCGGAAGCATCTGCAACAGTTCCATCAGGCTCATTGGGCGTGTATTTCCTCGACCCAACGCCTGCCAAGATGGATGAGGCAGAGCGCATGGCATCCCGGCTCGGTCTGCGTATCCATACCCTCGGTGCAAAGACTTCCGACGGCGAAAAAGCATCTGTCGAGAGTTGGCTGGCAGCATTTGACAGATGCGAATATATCGTCACAGATTCATTTCACGGGACTGTATTCTCCATATTATTCCATCGCCCGTTTGCAAGCATCGTAAACGAGCGGCGCGGCGCCGGTCGCATCACCTCTCTGCTCACCCTCACCGGCCTCGTCGACCGTACCACTGCGTCGACTGCCCCCATTGACTGGGCTGCCGTCGACGACCGACTTGCCACCGCTCGTCCAGACTCCCTCTCATTCCTCCGCACACACCTTCCAGCATAATCATGATATCCCGTTTTAAACAATTTCTTAGTTCCCGAGATGTTAAGCCCTCGGCAGAATCAACAGACGAATATATACAATTTAAGTACAATGACCTATATTACGTCTTTGTATACGACAACTCGTCACCAAACTACTTTCGCTTGATTCTACCAAGGATATATCAGATTGAAGACAACGAGTTGGTCGTATATAGAGCAATCAACACACTAAATCGTCAGTATAAGGCCGCCAAAACTGTAGTAGAGAAAGAAAATGATGTTGAGCTGGTATGGGTATGCTTTGAACAATTTGCCTACTCTATGAATGATATTTCAGAGCTGTTTGCTACAGGAATGAGCATACTGCGTGCTGTGTTTGACGATTTTCAGACAGAAATAAATAATCAATCAGATGCCATCTGAAGCAAATAATCAGCCGAGGGTACCTCATTGCGGAGTGGAGCCGCAAAATTCTTGTTCGCACATGTGCCCTTTGACTTGGGGCGATGGCATGTGCCGAAAGAATCCGCATTTTTGGTGGATTATCATAATCATGGGACTTGCAATAATTGTATTGCTTGCACTATTTCTATTTGTGAAAGTCGTTGATGCAGGAGCAATAATGCGTGTAATCTCAGATGCCTCTACACTGCTGTCGATTACATTGTCGATATTCGCGATAATGTACACCTATACCTCAAACAATGAAATGCACCGGCAGTTTGAGAAGATTAATTCGGCAGCCGATCGCATATCTCGTTTAGCCAACGACATGACCCTGCTAGAGGGGTCAATACAGGCGAAGCTCGATGATTTCGGGAAAGGACAGCGTGACATAGCCGCAGGTATAAAGGCATTGACAAATGATAAAATCGATAATGTGCCTGGGAATAATGCCTCGCTACAAAAGTCATCCCAGCCATCAAACTTGACCCAGCAAGATGTCGTATAAGGTCTCAGTCATAATACCTGTATACGGAGCGGAGAAGTATATCGAACGATGTGCGCGTAGTCTGTTTGGTCAGACTCTGCGCGAGGTCGAATATATCTTTGTAGATGACTGTACTACCGACCGTTCAATGGATGTGTTACGCCGAGTGATGGCAGACTATCCGCAACGCCAGCCTGACATCCGCCTCCTTCGTACTCCCAAAAACTCGGGGCAAGCGCTCGCACGTCGTATAGGTATGAAGGCAGCAAAAGGAGAGTATATGATACACTGTGACCCGGATGACTGGGTCGACGCTTGCTATTATGAAAGTCTATACATTCGAGCATCTGAGGCACAAGCGGATATTTGTCAAGGGGCAATAATCTACCATAATGTCGATAGTTCATTTCGCCGTCCATGTCAGCATTACAGCGGCCCCGGCATGAAGGCTATGTTGGAAGGTAAATACTATTGGAGTTTATGTATGCAACTCGTGCGTCTGTCATTGGTAGAAAGGTATTGCATATATCCTTTTGAAGGCATAAATTCAGGTGAAGATGTCAACGTAGTAATGCGAGCATACGCAGTTGCTGATAAAGTAACTTCGGTAGAAGATGATACGGTGTGTTACCATTATGATCTCACAAACCCTCAATCAATAACTAAGAGTCGACATAGTGAAATGTTGGAGCGGTATTTTATCCCAAATGCTCTAAAGCTTGACGATTTCTTCTCCGCTTATGGAAACGAAGGCCGTGAGGTGGTATTGAGCTATAAAGCGCGCGCAAAGGGAGCCTTGCTGTATAATCGTGAAACACGCGATATAGACAGATGGTATAGTGTATGGCCGGAAGTGACAGGATATTATCAAAGACATCCGGAGATATATGGAAAGTTGAGCCGGATAGTACCGATTGCTGCACACTGCCATTTACTATTGAAACTGTATTTTAAATATATTGATTTAAAATCGTGAAGATTTTTAATTATTTGAAGCGTATAGCCTTGGGAGATACGCCCGGCGCGCGAGCAATTAAAGCAGAGCTTGATTGTGCCCGGTTTGATATTCGTCGAGCCTCACTTGAGCAGTCTATATTATGGTCTAAAGAATCGGGTGTAACTGATAAACGTTATTGTCGCAATGATATAATAGTATCCCTTACCTCATATGGTGATAGACTAATGGAAGTGCCGTATGCTATCGAGTCCATCATGCAACAAACATGCCGGCCTAATCGTATTGTGCTGTGGTTGTCGCATGATGACTATGCCAAGCCATTACCAGAAGCTATAATAAGGCAAATGTCGCGCGGCTTGGAAGTAAGACCTACAGATGATATACGAAGCTACAAGAAACTGATACCATCTCTTGAAGCATATCCGGATGCAGCTGTAATTACTATTGATGATGATATCATATACGAGTATGATATTGTTGAAAGATTGATACGAGCTCATATCAGTGATCCTGAGAATGTACATGCCTGTCGTGTTCATCGCATGGAGTTTGGTGACAATGGAAAACTGAAGCCATACAATGCATGGTCGTGGTGTACGGAAGATATCACCCTCCCCCCGGTGAGGAATTTCCTCACCGGGGTGGGAGGGACAATTTATCCCTCCCATCCCTTTAAACCTGAGGCGTTTGACCGCTCGGTTTTCATGTCTATTTGTCCTACTGCAGACGATGTGTGGTTCAATGCCATGACGCGGTACAGTGGTAGATTGATAAAATCGGTAAAGACCCGTTCGCCGTACCTACAGGATTATATCGAAAATCCGTATGCACAGAGTGGGGGGCTTACACAGATAAATGTAAAGATAGATAACGGCGACGGTACTGCGAATGACCGCCAGATAATAGCTGTGTTTGGGAAGTACGGAATTTTCGATTTGATAAAGTCATGAAGCAGCGTATACAATACTTCGATATCCTCAAGGGGCTGGCTATGTTTTCTGTCGTTAATTGGCATCTGATGAATAATATCGGAGGCGATGCAATGAGTACTTTCATTTATCGAGTGATGGATATGCTTCAGTTGCCGATTTTCATGTTTGTCGCCGGATTCTTTTGTTACCGCAGTAATGGAACAAATAAATTTATTGTTCCCAACCTGCGACGGCGTGCTGTGCAGTTGTTACTGCCGGTGCTGTCTTGCGGGTTGTTATGGGTCTTTCGACAAAGCTATCTTACCCCCCCTATTTGTATTTCGCTGATTGATAATGCTGTATCGTTGGTAAGGGGAAGTAATCCATTCTATTTTCTCATATGTGTATTTGTGCTATACTATATGTATGCACTTGTCGCTGTTATCTGTAGAATGTTTCGTAAGGACATTGCCTCGCTTACGATTGCAGTGCTATACATGATATTGGTCATCATGTATTTCCGTATGCCGGAAGAAATCACCAAGATGTTTTTCTTGGAGAGTATTGTGCTACGTTTCTATATTCCGTTTATGGTCGGAGTATTGTGCAATCGATACAGAACTCAGTATGAAATGTCTATTACATATAGTCCTATAGTTTATGGAGCGGTTGTAGCATTTATACTTTTGTCATGTTGGTCAGCTTTTGATTGGATTGGCATGCCGTCTGGAATAGGATTCGTAGCCGTGCAGATTCAGGTTATAATGGCAATTTTTCTGATGACAATCTTATGTCGCCGTTGGGAGGCAATAGTGAATGATAAAGAAGCCGGTAGGTTATGGCGATATTTTATATTACTTGGTCAGAATAGCCTTATAATTTATACATTCCACTACTTCTTCCGCTTTAGTCTCAGCGGTCTTGATACGCTGCTGTCGTCAACAGGATATGCTTCTGTTGCCGTAATGGCGGTGACTTTGCCCATTGCCATTTGTATTATATGGTGCTGTATTACAGTAAACAAAATAATCAAAGCTATACCGGGACTGGAGTTTATATTCACTGGTAAGACCATATCATAATGCGTTTTTCAGTCGTAGTACCTATATATAATGTTGCCGGGTTCATTGAGCGCGGTATGAAAGAGCTGCTTAAGCAGGACTACCAAGAAGCATGGGAGATAATTCTTGTAGATGACGGCTCTACCGATGGATCGGCTGACATCATAGATAGAATAGCATTTGCAAACCCTCGAGTACGTGTATATCATCAGCCGAACAGTGGTGCAGGCGCAGCACGTAATACGGGTATCGATAATGCAGTAGGCGAATATATATGTTTCTACGACATAGATGATAAGATAGAGTCCAGCCTGTTGAGCAGACTGGATAGGGCTCTTTTGAAAGCCAATAACCCCGACATGGCTGTGTTTGGATATGATGAGACTGATTTAAAGGAATCATATCTGTTTGAACGTGTATTCCCAGCTCTTGATTTGAGGACTAATCTACAGGTAAGAGATAATTGGAAACAGTATCTTAGCGGCATAATCGGAGGCAACAATGGCTTTGTATGGAACAAGACTTATAGACGAGATTTTCTCAATCGGTTTCAATTGCGCTTCGAGAATCAGCGTATACAGCAAGATGAGGTTTTCAATCTCAAAGTATATGCTAAGGTCGATACACTAACTCTCGTTCCCGAGATCCTCTATCATTATATTGTATATAGCTCTCACAACACTCGTTCCCATTATATCCCCAATCGCCTTGAGATTTATAAATCGGTTATGACGGCGTTCCGTTTGCTTCTTGATGAGTGGCGACTCAGTGACACCATTATTGATTCTTGGCTCCC
>OFFM01000945.1_pt1 | contig 18839 bp, 17 predicted proteins | sample 1521401 | NCBI WGS metagenome assembly OFFM01 (sample SAMEA3504118, study PRJEB24116) | mouse gut metagenome | biome: mouse gut; feature: mouse-associated habitat; material: faeces | place: Denmark | collected 2011
GATGGTACTGCGAAAGCGGAAGAGTAGGTAATCGCCACCTTCAGAAGACCCACAGTGATGTGGGTCTTTTTTTTATTAGAATGTTACGCCTATTGTCAGGAGGGATAGGCGGATGTCTGGGTTAGATGATAGGAGGGTTTCTGCGGCAGATGTCAGTGTAGCTCCTGTTGTGCATACATCGTCAAGCAGAAGGATGTGGAGACCCGAAAGTTCCTGTGGTTCCTTCACTCCGAATATTCCTTGAGTGTTTGTCTGGCGTTGTTGATGTGTCAGCGATGTCTGGGTCTTGTGTGGTCTTGACGCTATTAAGTTTCTCTTTATAGGTATTGATGTCGCTTCTTTTATACCGGATGCTATCTCTTCTGTCTGATTATATCCTCTCTTGGCTTTTTTAATGAAGTGAATAGGTATAGGGATTATGCAGTCTATGTCGGCAAGGAATGAGGTCAGGTATAATTCTTTGCCTGCGAGGAGTCCGAGTCGCTTAGCTAATCCTCTATAGTGTCTGTATTTCAGGTCCTGCATCAGAATGGACAGGTCTGAATCTTTTGCGTAAAAGAAATGTCCGGTAGCCGATTCAAATGGAAACTTACCAGCGAATCTCTGTTCCATCGGATTCATCGGATTGCGGTGATAGTGTGTGCGTGGCAATCTTGAGAGGCAGGTGCTGCATATGTAATTTTCATCATCAGTCAGTTTTGATTCGCATAAGTGGCAGCATCGTGGAAATATGAATTCAGCGACTGATGTAAGATTTTGTTTTATTATTTGTTCTAATAGTCTCATTGCTGTGTTCTCAATGCCGCTATTGCAGACGATATAAGGGATGACTCGTATCCCCGTGACAGAAGATGACGGTATAGTTTGGCTCTGTCATTGTAGTCAAGAAGATCTAAACTCTTAGCTTTGCTTTTCGCTGCCTTCCACAAAGCATCATTATAATCATCCTCATCGATATCCTCAAATGCTTCTGTGATTATACAGGATGGAATTCTTTTCATTCTAAGTGCCATCCGGATTTTATTCTTTCCCCAGCAAGAGAAACGAATTTTGTCGTTGGTAAAGCTTTTGGCGAATCGAGTATCATCTATAAATCTCCGTTCTACGAGAAAATCTATGATGTTGTCTATTTCAGAGACAGGGATACACATCTTCTGTAGTTTTTGGCGGATGTCGTATTCGCACTGCTCCGACCTTGCGCAAAGGTCAGCCATCTTCAACCGAGCTGCATCCGGTGTTATCTGTTTCTTCTTTATCATGAGTTCAGTTCTTGTTGTCAGATCGTAAGCATTTAATAAATCTTTGTTTTCCGTAGATATCACTGATTATCTCAACATCTTGATAACCGTCATCGAGCAGGAGTTGTCTGAGCTCTTCCGCATGTCTCGGGTTGATCTCAAAATATAGCTTGCCTCCGTTCGAGAGCGATTTGCATCCAAGCTCCACAATTTTAGAATAAAATATCAGAGGATTGTTGTCCGGAACGAATAGGGCTGAATGCGGTTCATAGTCAAGAACATTACTTTCCATGCCTTTTTTCTCTGAATCATCGATATAGGGTGGGTTACTCACAATGATGTCGAAAGAATCCGGTTTAGGAGAATATTCGAATACATCGCAATTTATGAAAGATATATCAGCGTGAAGGTGCGTGGCATTTTCTTCGGCAACTTTTAAAGCTCCTTCGGAGATATCAATAGCTGAAACCTTTGCAAATCTGAGGTTTCGGGACAACGCTATGGCAATAGCACCTGAACCGGTACCAATGTCGAGAATTCTTAGGTCAGACTCAGTGTTTTCCTTGACGATCATATCCACTAACTGTTCAGTTTCAGGACGTGGAATAAGCGTGTCGGGACTGACCTTTAGATTTATGCCATAAAAATATGCCTCACCGAGGATATACTGTATCGGTTCATTCTTCAGCAACCGGCTTTTTATATCATTTATCTTATCTATGATATAATCCGACAACGGAGTGTCTGCATTTATCACCATATCAGTCTGTGACCACCCTTTGAGAGAATGGAAAATCAATCTGATCATAGCGCGAGCCTCACCATCACCATATATAGGAGACAGATCTCGCCTGAGCTCAGCTGTCATTCTTGCGGTTGTAATACTTTTATCAGTTTCCATATCGGTTGTAAATGTAATTTATTCCTCCATAATATGCAAAGAAGTCAAGAAAAAAGAACTGTGGTCTGTTGGAAAAACGGATTTTGATAGAAAAAAGTTATATATTTGCAAATGAGTTCAGTTTAAGAAGTTGTTAAACGACTTCTGTGGAAATTTTTAGAGGATGAAAAAGTTTATATTGTGTATATTGGCGTTATGGGGGTACGTGGGAATGTTGTCGGCAGATGTATCGCCGGCTTATGTTCCCTCGGATGATGTGAAACGCAGTCAGGAGGAGTTTCGCTCCGATCGGTTCGGAATATTCATACACTGGGGCATATACAGTATGTTTGCCCGTGGAGAATGGTATCTTAACTATGGACCCCTTCATTCGGAGTATTCCAAGCATGCGCGTGGATTCTATCCTGCCGATTTCAATGCGGCAGAGTGGGTTGATGCCATAAAAGATTCGGGTGCGAGATATGTATGCTTCACAACTCGTCATCATGACGGTTTTTCGATGTTCAAGACAGCGGAGAGCGATTACAACATAGTTGATGGAACGCCATTTGGCAGAGATGTTCTGAAAGAGCTTTCAGATGAATGCCATAAACAGGATATTAAACTGCATCTGTATTATTCTCATCTCGATTGGGGGCGCCAGGATTATCCACAGGGTCGCACAGGGCATACTACGGGACGAGATTCTTTACAAAACGATTGGAAATCTTATTATGGATTCATGAACCGCCAGCTGACAGAGTTGCTGACTAATTATGGTCCTGTAAGGGCGGTATGGTTTGACGGATGGTGGGATCATGATGAGGATAAGACTCCGTTTGATTGGGAATTGCCAGAACAATATGCGATGATTCATAAACTGCAGCCGGGTTGCCTGATTGGTAACAATCATCATCAGCCACCATTTCCCGGAGAGGATATCCAGATTTTCGAGCGTGATGTGCCGGGAGAGAATACAGCCGGTTACAGCGGCGAGAATGGTATCAGTTCTCTTCCTCTGGAGACGTGTCAGACAATGAACGGAATGTGGGGATATAAAGTGGAAGACACAAATTACAAAGATTCCCGCACTCTAATCAGGTATCTTGTCAAGACTGCCGGCATGGGTGCAAATCTGCTGCTCAATATCGGTCCGCAACCAAATGGGGAATTACCTGCCGCTTCGTTGCAAAGATTGCGCGACATGGGAGCCTGGTTGCGCGATAACGGAGAAACTATATATGGCACGGAAGGCTCTCCATTTGGACCTCAAAGCTGGGGAACCGCCACTCAACTTGGGAAACGTCTTTTTCTTCATGTGATGACACCGGATGCACGAGAGATTGAAGTGCCGATGGAATTCGGTGTAAAGCGGGTTAGGAATTTCGCAGGCAAGGATAAGGTGGATTACAGTATAAAGGGTAAGCAACTAATCATAACGTTACCCGATAAAGTTGATGACGTGGACCACATCGTTGAGGTGGAGTTAAAATAGGAATAAAACGATCGGATATCATGAGTATATTGCTTGAGATATGTTGCGGCGACATAGAGAGTGTCGGAGCAGCCATTTCCGGGGGTGCCGGAAGGATAGAGTTATGCGGTGCCCTTGAGGCTGGAGGTATTACACCTTCTGCAGGACTTATAAAACAGGCTATTTGGAAAACAAGGTTGCAGGAGAATGTTTTGCCTGTCAATGTGCTCGTAAGACCACGGAGCGGGGACTTCCTGTATACGGATAGAGAACTCAGGCAATGTGCCCAGGACACGGCATCTGCAGTGGGAGCCGGAGCTGACGGTATTGTGTTCGGGGCATTGACATCGGATGGCGATATCGATGAGTATGCATGTGCGATGATATTGGAGACTATTCATAAAGTATCCGAATCCGGTCGTAAAGTGACTACAACTTTCCATCGGGCATTTGACCTTTGTCGCGAACCATTTGATGCCTTGGAAAAAATAATATCGCTTGGGTTCGACCGCATACTGACTTCCGGACAAGCGGCTTCTGCCGAGGAAGGAAAGGAGCTCCTTAAAAATCTACATGCGCGGGCGGATGGCAGAATAATAATAATGCCCGGGGCTGGCGTGACTCCCCAAAACATCCTTGGGATAATAAAGGATACAGGAGTCTCCGAAATACATGCCTCTGCCAAACAGCGTGTGAGCAGCAGGATGCGTTTCCGCCGTGAAGGGATAGGGATGGGCACCGGTGACGAAGATGAATATTCCAGATACACCACGTCTCCTTCCATAGTAAAAGAATTGTCAGACATTATAGAAACCATATGAATATTTTAAAGAAATTGGCTGTCATTGCCCTCTTTTCAATTTCTACCGGTGTCTTCGCCGGAGTTATCACGCCATCGGCATCCGTAGATAAGGCATTCGCTGTTCGCAGAAATCTGCCTGCCGCGATGTTTCCGGGAATGGACATACTGCCGGATTCATTATCAGATGAAGCAAAGGAATGTCTTAAATGGCTATATGCCTACATGCAGACTCCTGATGCCACAGCATATTCACCCCAATTCTTTCAGGCAAATGTTTTGTCATCATTAAAAGCAAGAACAGAAATGCCGTGGGGAAAGAGTGTGCCGGAGAGGGAATTCAAGCATTTTGTGTTGCCGGTACGTGTTAACAATGAGAATCTCGACATGAGCCGGATTGTCTTTTACGATGAATTACGCGACCGGGTGAAAAATCTGTCAATGAAAGATGCGATACTTGAAATCAACCATTGGTGTCATGAGAAAGTTACCTATCAGCCATCTGACGGAAGAACAAGCAGTCCGTTGAGTTCGGTAAGTCAGGCTATCGGAAGATGTGGCGAGGAATCAACATTCACCGTAGCCGCACTCCGGGCTATGGGTATACCGGCAAGGCAGGTATACACACCGCGCTGGGCACATACTGATGACAATCATGCCTGGGTTGAGGCGTGGGCAGACGGAGATTGGTATTTCTTAGGAGCCTGCGAACCGGCGGCTGATTTGAATATGGCGTGGTTTAATGCTCCCGCATCACGTGGAATGCTGATGACCACGAATGTTTTTGGTCCTTACGAAGGCCCGGAGGAGCAGCTCCGAGTCTTGCCGATGCTCACTACAATCAACGTGACATCTAATTATGCTCCTGTCGGTGATGTGCATGTCAAGGTTGTTGACATTAACGGCTCTCCGGTGGCAGGGGCGACAGTGAATTTCTGCATATATAATTATGCGGATCTCTATCCTGCCGCGACAAAGGTGAGCGACAGCAATGGCAAGGCTTCATTTACATGCGGCATGGGTGATATTGTGGCTTGGGCTACTGATGGTAACCATATGGGATTCACCAAGGTGAATCCCGCAAATGCAGCTGTCGGTTCAATTGTGCTTGATAAAGACGGTGATTTCACAGGATCATTCGATTTTGATATTGTACCTCCTCGCCAGTCGGGTTCTCTTCCGGTTGCATCAGAATCCGCAGAGAAGGAGAATCTACGGCGACTTTCTCAGGAAGATAGTATCCGGAGCGCATATGTATCCACTTTTATCACCGGAGCAGAGGCACGTATAGAATTATCGAGACTTGGAATTGATACAATCCGTGGTGTAAAGGTTCTGACAGAAGCAAGAGGTCACGGCCGAGAATTGCTTGAATACCTTGGGAATCTGCCGGCAGAAAAGCGTAATTTGGCATTGGATCTATTATGTGCGGTCAGTGAGAAAGACCGTCGGGACATTCCGCTTGTGGTGTTGCATGATAATCTTGAAAATACACCAGAGTCCGGGTCATCGCTGTGGGTTGACTATGTGCTTAACCCAAGGGTAGAGAATGAATGGCTTGTTCCATATAAATCATTTTTCAGTGGAGAGATCAATCCCGCTGATGCGGAGAGATACAGGAACAATCCCGGTCTGCTCGCTTCCTGGACTACCGAGAATATCCGGCTCGATACAGTCGGGAACCCATCAGCATTGCGAATGGATCCGCGTGCTGTATGGCGCACAGCACTTGCCGATGCCCGTTCACGTGCGATATTTTTTGTGTCAGTGGCACGAAGTTTAGGCATCCCTTCGAGAATTGATCCCGTTACAGGCAAGACTCAATATTGCGGAGAAAGCGGGGAATGGATAGATGTGAAATTCGATTCTTCAGAATCCGAGATGAAGGCGGCAGCCACTGGTAATATGGTGTTGAATTCAATTTCGGAAAACCGCAACAGGAATCCTAAATATTACAGCCACTTTGCGTTGTCGCGTATAGATGCCGGAATTCCACGTCAACTTGAATATCCGGAGGGCTTTTCTATCAATGATATTGAAGATGGTAAATTGCCGCTTGAAAAGGGTCAGTATCTTCTTCTGAGCGGCCAACGCATGGCAGACGGATCTGTGCTTGCACATGGCGAGATTTTCAATATCAGGGAAAACTATGTCACAGATGTCCCCCTTAAGATCCGTAAAGATGACAGCGCATTGTCAGTGATTGGATCCTTGAATGCTGAAAATATATATGTTGATCCGCAGACAGGTGAAGAACGAAGCCTGTTGTCTTCCACGGGGCGAGGTTATTATGTAATCGCGTTTGTGAAACCCGGTGACGAACCATCCGCTCATATACTTAACGATATGATTGCCGCAAAGGAGGAGCTTGAGAAATGTGGAAACAAACTGATGATTCTCTTTAGTAATGAAGAGGAATGGCAACGATTCAATCGCGAAGCTTATGAATCGCTGCCATCCACATCGATGTTAGGTATTGATAAAAACGGAGTGTCTCTTGAAGAACTCTCAGCTTCAATGAATCTTGCGTCTGTATCCAGACCGGTTGTGGCAATAGCTGACACGTTCAACCGTGTCGTCTATTTCACGCAGGGTTATACGATAGGTCTTGGCGACCGTCTGGCAGAGTTGCTTCGTTCTCTATAAGGAAATCGATCCCTTTGAGTTTTTCCAAAGATTTGAGTCTTTCCAAAGATTTGAGAGATTTGAGAGATTTTAGAGAATCAAGAGAATCAAAAGAACGAAGAGAGCTAAGGGAATTCAATTGACCGGAGGAAATTCCAGAAGTGAAATTGAAGTTAATGCTTCCGGTAAGAACCACCATGGAGAATCCTTTGCCTTTGCTGACTATAATCACGTTAGTGTAATGACCGGGTTTATCGGATGGAAGACCATATATTATTGATTCCTCCTTTTCCGACTTGGTCCGCATTAGGATTTCAAGATTCTTGTTCTTGTCGCTGAATTCCTTGAGAGTTTTCTCAGCAAGAGCGATGCCTTCGGGATTTTTGGCGGAGTATACATAAAGGTCGTCAAGATCCTTGCTGTCATAGATGCTGAGTCTGCCAAAGAGGATGCTTCTTGATTCAGCAGAGCTCATCATCATGGCTTTGGATACGAATACAGTCTCTATGTCGGGTGAGTCATAAAGAGAAGGGAACAGATCCTTTGCGCTTGACGGCATAGAGAATAGCAATGCTGTGATTGCCAAGATAAATTTGATTGATAATGTTTTCATAAGTCGGTTCGGGAAATAGTTTGGTTCATTGATTCTATAATAATCTCGGGGCGGTCGCATGCGCGCTCTGCGGCATACATATTTTCAGATATGATTCCTAACACATGGTTCAGGATCATGTCTGCCTCATTCTGGTCTGTGACGATCCGGACGTTACCGGAATGACTTTTTGCAGGAGTGTGGCTACCGCGGGTGACCTTATTCGGCATGGGTTCCGAAGATTTTACCAGTGATGCAGCAGCAAGCGCCTGCTCCGTCTCATGTTTGGTATCAGATGTAACCTCTTTAACGTCATAAGGCTCATCCGATGAAAATTGGGCGGTGAGAGTGCCGGTCTGCTCCTGGAAATCGGCTGGAGTCACCGCAATATCCACCGCATTCCACACCATTGTCATTATAAGCGCCACAGAGGCTGCTACGGATGTATAAAAGAGAGCTTTCCATTTTCCGGATAGATTCTTTTTGCCACTGCCTGCAATAGCCACATCGATTCGACGTGACAGATCATTGGGTACTGGTATGTCCGGGATTGTCTCTATGGAGAGAATAATCTCCTTCTCCATCGCAAGATCATCCGGCAATGCGCTGTTGTCTTGCAGCAGTTCCAGAAGCTCATCCCGCTCACTGGGAGTGATTGCGCCGCTGTAATAGCTTTCAAGCAAAGCCCTTATATGAGTTATGTTATCTTTATCTGTCATATGTCTGTTCTATCTATAGCTAATTATTATTTCCCTTAGTCTTTTTCGCCCGCGGCTGAGAAGAGCCCTTACGTTTACTTCAGTCAATCCTGTAATCTGAGCGATTTCGGAGTTTGTGCATCCTGCATAAGAACTTAGTCTTATCACCTCTTTCTGGTTTGCAGGAAGCGCCTCCATCGCCCTCTCGGTTATCGACAACGTTTCCCTCGATTCGAAAGCATGGTGGATATCTTCGGGCGATTCGATAGATTCCGGCATTTCCGAATCAGATTCATGCGACTGCAGATGTGTTAAGGCTCTATTTCTTACAGCGGTAAGGCAATATGCCTTATGATTCAGGGTTCTGGAAATCTCATCATGCTTTTGCCAAAGCCGCAGGATGGTTTCCTGCGTGATGTCGGCGGCATCGTCTTCCCTCTTTACAAGGACGAAGGCGAGGCGATACATCGCGTTTTGCAAAGGCAATATGAGATCTCTGAACTCCTGACTTGTCATTATGGAATCTATTGAAGCGAAATATAGTCGGCTTCTGTATAATATACCTGACTTGAAAGATGCTGTGACAACTCAAGAGGAAATTTTAACAATTCTTTATATATCGAATTGCTGTCTTACAGATTCCTCATGAATCTCAGCGAGTATGCGTCTCATGAAATCAGGGTTCAGATTCATGTTTTCGGCAGTCTCCACTCTTTTTTTGATCAGGGAATTATATCTCTCGGGTTGCACCACAGGCATATCATTCTCCCGTTTCAGACGTCCTATCTCCCTGGCTACTGCCATGCGTTGGGAGAGAATATCGATTAGTCGGTCGTCGATTTCGTCAATCTGTCGGCGAAGGTCGGATAATATCTCACCAGAGAGGGCATCTCCACGGCGGTTAATTGTTTTTAGGATTTCTCCTAACTCCTGCGGTGTGATCTGCTGGGCGCTATCGCTCAACGCACAGTCCGGATTGCAATGGCTCTCTATTATCAGACCATCGAAATTCATCCTCAAAGCCTGGATTGAGAGTGGCGCGATGAAATCGCGGCGTCCTCCTATGTGGGATGGGTCGCAGATAAGGGGAATTTCGGGAAGACGACGTTTGAATTCGATCGGGATACGCCATTCCGGCTGGTTCCTGTAAATATGATTGCCGTAGGAGGAGAAGCCGCGGTGGATAGCTCCGAGTCTCCTTACTCCAGCGGCGTAAAGACGTTCCATTGCTCCGATCCATAGTTCAAGGTCCGCATTTACAGGGTTCTTGACCATCACGGCTATGCTGTCGCGTTCCTCTTCGGTCATTGATGCGAATGCATCCGCAATTTCCTGCACCGCAAATGGATTTGCCGATGTGCGGGCGCCTATCCATATGGCATCGATATTTGCCTCCATTGCCTCATTGAGATGCTGAGGGGATGCGATTTCTGTGGCGACAAGCATTCCAGTGGAACGCTTCACCTCCGAGAGCCATTGCAAAGCAATGCTTCCCATCCCTTCGAATCCTCCTGGTTTTGTGCGCGGTTTCCATACCCCGGCGCGGAATATTTTCACACCGAGTTGTTTGAGCTCATCTGCCGTCTGAATTACCTGTTCTTTACTTTCCGCACTGCAGGGCCCGGCAATTATGACAGGGGCATTATCCTGGGATATGTCAGGGAAGAGAGGTTTCAGATTCGATATTTCCATAAATAAGATAGGGGAATTTTTTCAACAAGGCAGCGAAAAATTTATGATTCGCTGCCTAAAATTATAAAAAAAATATGAGATTATAGGGCTGGAGCCGTGGAAAAATAGTAAATTTGGGAATGGAATATAAAGAACTGAGAGAATTGATGGAGCATAACCGCTCATACCGTCGGTTTGACGAATCCCGTGACATCTCTACGGCAGAACTGGAAAAGATTGTGGAGTTATGCCGCTTTTGCGCTTCGGGCCGCAATCTGCAACCGCTTAAGTATAGGATTGTCAATACACCGGAAGAGTGCGGAAAGATTTTTCCGCATCTTGCCTGGGCCGGCTATCTTACTGAATGGCCTGGACCCGAACCGGGAGAGAGACCAACAGCCTATATCGTGCAATGTCTTGACGAGGAACTTACAGGGAATCCAATGTGTGACGACGGTCTTCAACTTGAGGCCATCACTCTTGGAGCAGTCAGTCTTGGTATGGGTGCGTGCATAATAAAATCCTTTAATAAGAATGCTATTGCGGAATGCCTTGGACTCAACGACACGCTTGCGCCATTGCATGTGGTTGCCCTCGGAGTTCCTGTTGAGGATGTGGTTATCGAGGCAATGAAAGATGGCGATATAAAATATTGGCGTGATGATGAAAAGATTCATCATGTTCCCAAAAGGAGTCTTGAAGAAATTTTGGTTAAATAAAGAAAAATTTCTATATTTGCAAAGAATTTGACTCTGTAGGGAACAACCTGATTCAATCCGGCTCCCCATTAGGCAGTTTGAAAAATTGAGAGGTCGAGGACATTGATGTCCTATTCCACTTAAATTAAAGAAACTCAGGTAAAAACAGAAATACTTACTTAATAATAATTAACCCATGGTAGATTACAAAAGCTTAGGTCTTGTAAACACCAAAGAGATGTTTGCAAAGGCAGTTCACGGCGGATATGCCATCCCCGCGTTCAACTTCAACAACATGGAGCAGCTTCAGGCCATCATCAAGGCATCAGCTGACACAAAATCACCGGTAATTCTTCAGGTATCGAAAGGCGCCCGCAACTACGCCAATCCTATCCTTCTCCGCTATATGGCACAGGGAGCTGTTGAATACGCCAAGTCTCTCGGCTGGGAGCATCCCCAGATCGTTCTTCACCTTGACCATGGTGACAGCTTCGAGCTTTGCAAAGACTGTGTAGACAACGGTTTCTCATCAGTTATGATCGATGGCAGCCACCTTCCCTACGAGGAGAATGTAGCTCTCACAAAGAAAGTTTGCGAATATGCACATCAGCATGACGTGACTGTAGAGGGTGAGCTCGGCGTTCTTGCAGGTGTTGAGGATGAGGTTAGCTCAGACCATCACACCTATACTGATCCCGAGGAGGTTGTAGACTTTGTGACACGCACAGGTGTTGACAGCCTTGCCATCTCAATCGGTACATCACACGGTGCATACAAGTTCACACCCGAGCAGTGCACACGCGACCCGAAGACAGGTCGTCTCGTTCCCCCTCCATTGGCATTCGATGTGCTTGAGGGTGTAGAGGCTAAGATACCCGGATTCCCCATCGTGCTCCACGGTTCATCTTCTGTTCCCCAGGAGTATGTTGACATGATCAACGCTCACGGTGGTAAACTCCCCAACGCAATCGGTATCCCCGAAGAAGAGCTTCGCAAAGCAGCCAAGATGGATGTTTGCAAGATCAATATCGACTCTGACAGCCGTCTTGCCATGACAGCGGCTGTCCGCAAGGTGTTCGATGAGAAGCCCGCTGAGTTCGATCCCCGTAAATATCTCGGCCCGGCTCGCGATGAGATGGAGAAGCTTTACAAGCACAAGATCATCGCCGTTCTTGGCAGCGAAGGCAAAGCAGAGTAATCCATACACGATGCATATGTCTAAAGAGTCCGCAATTCAATTGCGGACTCTTTTTTATTCTGTACATTTGGAATTTTGGAGCGGGGGAGTTAAATTTGTAGTTTGAAACAGACATTATAGATTTAAATGAAGATATTTACATCGCAGGCAATTCATGAACTTGACAGTGCTACATGTGAGGCGCAGCAGATAAGCTCCATAGATCTTATGGAGAGGGCGGCCGAGCTTGTGGCTGATGAACTGAACTCGCGTTTTCTGCCCGGTCAGCGTTTTGTGGTCATGGCAGGTCCCGGAAATAACGGAGGGGATGCACTTGCAGTGGCAAGGATGCTGATAGAGCGTGGATACAAACGCGTTGAAGTGTTTTTGTTTAACGTCACAGGCAAGCTCAGCCATGACTGCGATGAGGAGCGCAAGAAGCTCATCACTATTGATGGAGTGGATTTCACGGAGGTGTCGAGGGAATTTAATCCTCCATATCTTGGAGAGAAGGATGTGGTTATCGACGGATTGTTCGGCTCCGGGCTAAACAAGCCTCTGATGGGCGGTTTTGTTGCGGTGACAAGATATATCAATGAATCCGGAGCATATATAGTTTCGATAGATCTTCCCTCCGGTCTTTTCGGAGAATGGAACTCGCATGTGAACCGCCGTGATATCGTGCATGCCAATCTCACTCTCGCTTTCCAGATGCCACGCCTGTCATTCTTCTTTGAAGAGAACTATAATGTGCTTGGAGAATGGAAATTGCTCGATATAGACCTTGATGAGGCTAAAATCAAAGAACTTCCGGCTGAATATATGCTTGTGGAGAGTCGCAATATACGACCGCTCCTTCATAAGCGTCTTCCATTCACAGGAAAACGAGACTATGGTTCTGCAATGCTTTTTGCCGGAAGCACAGGAATGATGGGAGCTGCGGTGATGTGCGCGCGTGCCACTTTGAAAAGCGGGGCTGGGCTGGCGACAGTCCATGGCCCGAAGAGCGGAATACCCATTCTTCAGACTGCGGTTCCGGAGGCTATGTTTGAGCCGGATCGTCATGAGCATTTCATCTCCGATATGCGTATACACCATGATCATCAGGCTATCGCTGTCGGACCAGGTATAGGAACGGCAGACCAGACAATAGATGCTCTGGAGGCTTTGCTTAAAACAGGTGTCAGTTCGCTTGTGCTTGATGCCGATGCGCTTAACTGTATCTCCAAGCGGCCGTCGTTGCTGTCTCTCTTGCCGGCAAAAACCATAATAACGCCCCATATCGGTGAATTCGACCGACTTTTCGGGGAGCAACGTTCATCGGAAGACAGATTGAAGACAGCCGTTGAAATGGCAAGGCAATACAATATAATAATTGTGCTCAAGGGGCATTACACCGCGACTGTCCGACCGACCGGAAGAGTCTATATAAACCCAACCGGAAACCCGGGAATGGCAACTGCAGGAGCCGGCGATGTGCTCACCGGAGTCATATCGGCATTCCTTGCACAAGGCTACCGTCCGGAGCATGCCGCGACAATCGGAGTTTTTGTTCACGGACTCGCCGGCGATATGGCGACGGAGGAAATGGGAGAATTCGGTCTTACCGCGGTCGACATCGCCAACTATGTGGGCAGAGCTATAAGAATGATAATAGATAAAAAAGTTTAGGATATGAGATTTGTCAGGATAATGGCAATGGCATGTATAGGCATGCTTGCCTTCAATGCAGGCGCGCAGCAGACCAAACTGCTTACCGCCGACAAGCATAATGAGTATGGACTTGTCTATACGCTTCCGGTTACTTCCCTTGAGATTGAGGTTACCGCCAGACGTACTGTCAAGAAGGCCGGTCCATATTTTCAGTATGCCAAGAAATTCATGGGTACGGACAAAGTTATAAAAGAGGATACTGAATCATGGACTATCACGGGTGTCAGAGTGTCGCCTTATGGCGTTCCAGATTCCGAGAACCGCTATCTCATGCAGCTTAAGAGTGGAGCGGTTACGTACATATGTGTTGATGAAAACGGCATGCTTCTCTCCATAAATAAAGAAACACAAGCTCCTTCATCGCCTCTCTACGGTGGTCAGGATGAATCCGCGGCTGAAAGCGTTGAGAAAATAAAGATCAACGAGTATCTGCAATATGTGAATGAAGACTTCATCGCATCTCAAAGTTCTGCGAAACAAGCTCAGATGCTTGCGGAGAATCTTATGGAGATCCGCGAAGCGAAGATTGCCCTTACAAGAGGAACAGCCGAGACAATGCCCCAGGATGGCAAGCAGCTTGAACTGATGCTCAATTCCCTTACGCATCAGGAGGCGGCATTGACAGCAGCTTTCGCGGGAATTACAGAGACAGAGACAATCACACATAGATACACATACACACCCTCGGCTGACGGCCGAGAGGTGTTGTTCCGCATGAGCGACTTTGCAGGATTTGTAGGAGCTGATGATTATTCAGGAGATCCTGTCTATATCACAGTGAAGGTAACAAACAGAGGAGAACTCCCTGTCGATGCCAAGGGGGAGGAGAAGAAACTCCCGAAGGATGCCGTGATATATAATGTGCCCGGAGCTGCGATCGTTACATTGTCTACTCTCGGAAAAACATTGTATGAGCAGGAGATGGAGTTTTCGCAGTTCGGAGTGAGATTCGGTCTTGCCCCGGCTCTTTTCAGCGCTAAGAAAAACCGCTCGTATGCTACGTTTAATCCCGTCACCGGAGCATTGTCAGAGATAGGAGAGGATGGAGCTGAATAAGTCTGTCACCCTCCAGCAGTATCAGCAGATGCTGGGTAATACCATCCGCATGAATCCGCAGTTACACGGAGTGTGGGTGACAGCAGAGCTGAGTGATGTCCGCATAGCTGGCGGACATTGCTACATGGAGCTGATAGAGAAGGATGTGCTTGGCGCCACATGTGCAAAAATGCGCGCCATGATATGGAGTGGCACTCTTTCAGCCTTGCGCCGTAAATTTGTTGATGCCACAGGTAAGGATATTTCCACCGGTATGAAAGTTATGGTGAAGGGATCCGCCAACCATCATAATCTGTATGGCCTCAGTTTCACCATAAGTGACATAGATCCTTCATATACAGTAGGAGATCTGGAACGCCTGCGCCGGGAGATTCTCGAACGCCTTGCACGTGAAGGTGTCCTCGGGAGTAACAAGCAGTTGCGTTTTCCTCCGGTTCCACAGAGAATCGCCATTGTGTCGGCTCCGGGAGCAGCCGGTTATGGTGATTTCATGAACCAGATAGAGAATAATCCCGATGGCTTTAAATTCTATACTCATCTTTTCCCCGCTGTAATGCAGGGAGAGAGGACATCGGCAAGTGTAAGGGATGCTCTTGAACTCGTGGAGAGCACCATAGATCTATGGGATTGTGTGGTGATTATCCGTGGCGGGGGATCAACCACCGATCTTAACGGATTTGACGAATATGAGTTGGCAAAGGCTGTAGCGACTTTCCCTTTGCCTGTGGCTGTCGGAATCGGGCATGAGCGCGACCGCACTGTTCTTGATGAGATCGCTTGTATGCGTTGTAAGACACCTACTGCAGTGGCTGCGATGCTTGTAGATTCATTACGCGTGGCATGGACAGCCGCAGTTGAACGGGTAAAGAAGATCGCCCGTTACAGCGGAGACGCATTGAAAGGGGAGAAGTATCGTATCGCGACTATGGAGACTGCTCTTCCAGCTCGTGTGCAGACCCGCATAATGCGTTCGGAAAAGCATCTTACAGAAATGGGACATGCTGTTGAACGTGCCTTGACAAGGCGTGCGGCATCCGAACAGGAGAAGGTCAGGATGCTTCGGTATCGTTTTGAGAAAGCTTGTACCGGATTGACAGACAAACCGATGTTGCGTCTGAAAAATCTTGAGAATATGCTCAGGGTTCTTAGCCCGGATAACACCATCAAGCGAGGTTACAGCATAACAAGGGTAAATGGAAAGGCAGTAAGAAGTGTCAGCGAGCTTCACCCCGGGGACACCATGGAGACTGTGCTTCTTGACGGAATCATCTCCTCAACTGTGAAAGAATCACGATTACAATCCGAAAACGAAAAAATATAAAGGAAATGTCAGAGTTGTCATATCGCGCCGCTGTGGCGGAGCTTGAGGATATAGTGCGTAAAATGGAATCCGACGCATGTGATATAGATCAGTTGTCAAACTATACCACACGCGCCCTCCAGTTGCTTAAATATTGTAAGGAGCGTCTTTTCAAGACCAATGAGGAGGTGGAGCGTTGTCTTGCCGAACTACGCGAGGCTCTTCCTGAATGATGCTCATTTAAATATTGTCTTTATTCGCGGAAATATACACGTTTCACACGTGGTGAGACGGACGTGAGAACTTCGTAAGAGATTGTGTCAAGCACGTCTGCAAGGCGTTGCACAGGCATATTCTGACCGAAAATCTCTACGGAATCGCCCACTTCGCAGTCTATTCCTGTGACATCGATCATGCAGGCATCCATACAGATGTTTCCTATGGTAGGTGCCTCCTTGCCATTTACGAGCACTGATATATTGCCTCTGCCAAAATGCCTGTTCATGCCATCAGCGTAGCCGATAGGAATTGTAGCGATCTTTGACGGTCGTTCGATTACTCCGCGGCGAGCGTAGCCGACAGTCTCTCCAGGTTGATACTCTCTTATGGCAATTATGACCGTGCGCAGGGTAGATACCACAGCTAATGGTCGCTCCATCTCGGGGGGGAGCGTATTGGCTCCGTATAGACCAATTCCCAGTCGTGCCAGATCATAGTGATGTTCTGGATAACGGAGTATTCCTGCCGAATTCAGCACATGGCGCAAGAACGGATGCTTATATTCACTGAGCATGTAAGTTGTGAAACGTTCGAATCTGTCGAGTTGCAGTTCGGTATAATCATCCATGTCCGGACAATCTGATGTCGCGAGGTGAGAGAATGTGGATTTTATTCTTACAGCCGTTGTATTCTTCAGTATATCCATCAATGCCGGCAACTCCTCCTCCACAAATCCCATGCGGTGCATACCGGTGTCGAGCTTTATATGGATAGGATAATCGGAGATTCCGTTTTTTTCAGCCTCTGCAATCACATCCCGGAGCATGCGGAAAGAGTATATCTCCGGTTCGAGCCGGTTTGCAAACATTGATTTATAATTCACCACTTTGGGGTTCATCACCATTACAGGCATGGTAATGCCTCGTCGTCTGAGCTCAATCCCTTCATCAAGCACAGCCACGGCAAGGTATGCCGCCCCGCAATCCTGAAGAGTTTTGGCTATCTCATAGCTTCCTGCCCCATATCCTGAAGCCTTCACCATACATACTATTCCGCATGATGACGGCAACTTGGAGCGGAAATAATTGTAATTTGCCACTATGGAATCAAGGTTGACCTCCAGAACTGTCTCATGCTTGCGGGTCTCAAGCATTTCCGCCACATCCTTGAAGTTATATTCGGGCGATCCCTTGAGCAATATGATCTCGTCGGAGAAATCTGATGTGGATACGCTCTTCAGCAATGACGCTGTATCCGTGTAGAATGAGGAATTTACAGGGAATAGAGAGCTATATCGCTCCAATGTTTTTCCTACTCCTATGAATCTGTCGATTCCGGCGGATCTTATCATATCCGCGATATCTGAATAAAGCTCCGTTGAGGAAGCCGATTCGTGATGCAGATCGCTTAATATCAAAGTTGATGATTGCTGCGGAATACGTCTGCGTCTCATAAAATCGAGAGCCGGGCGCAGTGAGGAGAAGTCAGATGTATATGAATCCAGTATTACAGAACAGCCGTTTACACCCTCGGTAACATTAAGTCTTGTCCCGATTTTGTGGAGATGTCTGAATCTTTCCGCTATCACATTGTGGTCTATACCACGAGTCAGCATGAACGCCAATGCGTTGGCTGCGTTTTCTATATCTATTGAGTCTTCGAGTGGTGCAGTAAAGGAATGTGATTCTCCCTCATATGTATAGGTTAAGGAGACTTCCCCTTTTGCTGCAGGAGATATCTGTATATATAAGGGAGCCTCGGTATTCTGCAACGACCATCCGAAAAGGGTCTTGCTGTCCTTGAAATTGCTTACGGCTTCCGCTATTTCCTTATAATCGGAGCAATAGATGATACATTTTGTGCGGGGAGTAGAGGTGAGCAATGCCTTTTCCGCAGCTTTCTCTTCCATAGATGAGAAACCCTCTGAATGTGCCTCTCCGATATTGGTGATAATCACTGTATCCGGCAATATGCAGTTTGCCAGCTGTCTCATCTCGCCCTTTTGTGATATTCCAGCTTCGATTATTCCCAAGGAAGTGTTGTCATCAATTTCCCACATAGACAGTGGGACTCCTATCTGGGAGTTGTAGCTACGCGGACTCCGTGAAATGTCTGACAGAGGTTCCATCAACTGGTAGATCCATTCCTTCAACGTGGTCTTGCCGCGGGATCCTGTGATGGCAGCGATGTGTCCCTGGAAATTATCAGGACGTGTGGCTATTTTCTGTAGGGCCACCACAGTATTGTCCACTACAAGCCAATTTATATCGGTTTTATCCGACAACTCGGCAGGTATTGAATTCACCACAAAATTCCTGACACCTTTTTTATAGAGGTCAGCTATATATTTATGTCCGTCATTCCCACGGGTGGGGATTGCGAAAAAAAGAGTTCCTTCAGGATCTGCAAGAGAGCGGGAATCTATGAGAAGGAAATTGATGTCGGAGTCGTTGGGCAGGGAAGCGCATCCGAGCCGAGCGGCAATTTCGTTTATAGATAGTTTCATGTTGCAAAAGTAATATTTTTTTATGGGACGGACTCTAAAATGATGGGAATAAAAAACGGGGGTGTATCACTACACTCCCGTTTTTTCCATAAGACCTCGAAATCCTTCGAAGTCAAATGTAGGTCCTAATTCTAATTTAACTATTAATCCATAACTTTACTAATGCAACAATAAATTGTCAATGAAACGATAT
>OFFM01000949.1_pt1 | contig 18812 bp, 10 predicted proteins | sample 1521401 | NCBI WGS metagenome assembly OFFM01 (sample SAMEA3504118, study PRJEB24116) | mouse gut metagenome | biome: mouse gut; feature: mouse-associated habitat; material: faeces | place: Denmark | collected 2011
TATCGGGCGTGCCGAGGACTTTCACCTGTTAGACTGAATACATGCTGGGCGAACCAAAAAAAGAGGAATCCCAGTTGGAATTCCTCTTTTTATTTACGCAGATTCTCGCATAAATCTCGCAGATTGTTTGTTATACATTATAAAAATGACTATTTTTGCATAAATAAACCTTAGTTTTATGATACCTTCAAACCCCAATCCGCCAATGACACGCGAGGAAGTTAGACACTTCCACTCCGAAATGTCTCGAAAGATGAACGGGGATTTCACTCCCCGCGAGCGAAAATTATACCAAATGGCAAAAAATAATTATGAGATTATTTTAAAAAATAATGGAGGGAAAAACCCAATATTTGGATTTTAATCTATCCATCAATACTATTTCAGAGAGTGACGCAGTGCCACTCTCTGCTTTTTCATGCGGGTGTGATGAAATAGACGACTTTTTCCACAATGAAGTTTTTCTTTGCTATAAATACGGGTATCTAATCCCATATAAATGCACTGCAAAAGATAGTGGTGAGATACTGGGTCTGTTCACTCTCGCAAATGATGTCCTGACATTGGAATTTGAGGACAAAGTCGACTTCCCGAATCTTACATTTGAATATTCCGACATCTTTAGACGTCAACCTACATATCCGGCAATAAATATAGGCCATCTTGCTGTCAGAAAAGACATGCAGTCAAAAGGGATAGGACGTATTATCGTCGATTTTATACACATGACATTCGCAACAAGACGAATATCAGGATGCCAGTTTATTACTGTCGATGCCCTCAACAACCCTCGGACGCTTAGTTTCTATTCCGACAAACTTGGATTTGAATTTCAGACCCTGTCGGATATGGGAAAACACACACGCCGAATGTATCTTGATATATTCTCTCACCCGGACTAATCTCAAGACGCTTGATATCCATAACAGTAGTAGCCGCGGTTTTCAACCGCGGTAAACGCCTCAAGCTCAGAACGGATACCCTATCGCCAGATGGAATGCCAGTGACTTGCCGAAGGATTCCATGTTGTAGTAGCCGCGCTTGCCGGTATCGTAGGGCGCATGGATGCCTATGCCGAGGTCGGCTCTTACTACAAGCATCGAGATGTCGAGACGCAGGCCGACGCCCGTTCCGGTAGCTAATTCCTTGAAAAATCGCGAACCTTTGAGCAATCCTCCCGGACGCTGCGGGTCATTCTTCAGCAGCCATACATTGCCCGAGTCGAAGAACACCGCACCGTGCACCGGACCGAGTATCGGGAAACGGTACTCCACGTTGAACTCGAATTTGAACGTTCCCGTCTGGTCGAAATATCCGTTGATGTCACTCTTCGGAGGCCGGTAGCTGCCCGGCCCTATCGAGCGCACGGTAAACGCCCTCACTGAGTTGGCGCCCCCGCAATAGAACTGTTCGGTATAAGGCACCTGCGATGCGTTGCCGTAGGCATGCGCCGCACCTACCGCCGCCCTCGTCCACAGCCATTGCTCGCCCGACAGACGGCGGCCGTACACTATCTGCGCCGTGCCCTTTATGAACTGCGAGAACGGCGTGTTGAACAGCGTTTTCTCACCTTTTTTGCCAAATGCCTCGTATATCGTCCAGAACAGGTTGCCTGCCTCCGTGACCGATATGGTATAGCGCACCGTGTTCTTGCGCCTGAACGTACGGTCGTATGCATACGTATACGACAGCTGCGGGATGAACTGCGACCTGAACGACAGCGCTATCGCCGGATTGGCAGCCGTTATGGAGTCGAAATCGGTAGTCGTGTGCAGCAGCTTGGTATACGTCAGCTTGAACAGTGTCAGGTTGTTGTTGACAAACCGCGACGACATCCAGTCATACCCGAACGACGCATTGAACTGCGCCATCTTGAAATAATGCGGACGGTTGAGCAGGTCGGCGTTGAGCGACACGCGCGTCCAGTTGGATGAGTACTTACGCCTCGGTATGAACTTCGGCGCGATAAACCGCGGAAACGCCAGCGACCCCGTCAGACCCACCTCATACGAATTGAACACCGACGAACTGCCGCGTCCTGTCTGCCATTCATACGACCCTGTCAGATTCACGCTCAGCTGCTCACCGCCGCCAAACATGTTGCGGTTAGTCAGACCGAGCGTCAGACCCGGGCCTAAATAAGAGTTTGACTTCGACGACACATTCGCCTCGATTGATGTCTCCAAAGGCATGTCGAACGTACACGATATCGCCACATCGAGAGTCGGATCCGCCGCCAGCGTGTCGGGCAACGCCGATATGGATATGGCATTGAATATGCCGAGACGTGCCAGATAGCTCTGCGTACGGTCCATGTCGCGCACCGAAAGCACCTTGCCGCGGTTGAATGTCACGCACTCCGTCATCAGATTGCGGCGGAACTTCGACGGCAGCATCTGTATCAACGTGCCGCGCGGCATCGCTATCGTATCCGGAGTTCCTCCCCCTTCGTTTCGGAAAACGTACATGGTCACGTCGCCCGTGCGATATCGGTTGCGTGCCAGCGGCGGCATGTTCGGCGCAAGCGTCATGCGCAGCGCAATGCTCCCCGGTTTCTGTATCGAGTCGGCAAGATATTCAATGAATTCCGGTTTGAAAAAATAATATCCGCGGTTGCGCAGCGAGTTCGTTATCCTCGTACGCACGGCCTGCAGCGAGTCGGTGCAATAACGTTGTCCCGGTCGCAGATACGGCTCGCGCCGTGCCAGCGAGTCTATCGCATGGCTCAGATGGCACGTGTCGGGCATCAGCCCTATCGAATCGAGAAGATACGGAGTGCCGGCATTGACCGTATATGCAATCTTGGCCTTGCGCTTGTTTTTGCCCGACACAAGCTCATAGCTGCTGTGTCCCCTGAAATATCCGTTGTTGTCGAGTATCTCGTCAATCATCTTTGTACGCACTTCCGGTCTTATCTCCGACACTACCACAGGCTCCTGGGCGAACTTGTTGTAGAACCATTTCTTCAGCCCCGAGTCGTGCGAACCCATATTGTTGTACACCCACAGCCCGAGAGGGAAAAACATCAGCGTCTTTTTGTTGGCCGGAGCATTGACGGCATTCTTGATATTGTCACGCAACCCGTCGGGAAGTTCTTCGGCCACTGGGCGTTCGTAACTGACGCCTTTAAGCCCGTTGTAAAGTATCTCACCCTCCTCCAGACGGCGTGTTGTCGAGCACCCGGCAACGGCAAGCACCGCTACCGCCGCAATAACTGCCCGTAACGCATTATTCAGCCACCTTCTCATCTTTCCTTACATTTATGGGTTGTCTGTCGTTTTTATCTTCACTTGCCGGAACCTGTTCCCGCGATTTTGACATCACCTTGCGGAGTATGTCGCCGGCCATGCGCACCGCGCCTTCCTGCGGTAGCGCCATCGGCTGGGCGCTGCGTTTCCTGAACAGATTGCGCAGCGTGCGCAGTTTGCGCTTGTACACGAAGCCCACGCCCGTCTGTGTCACCTCACCTTCAAGTATGCTCTCGAATCCCGTATGCCTGAACAGTCGCACATACATCGTGCCCGACTTGTTGAGCAGATACTCGAACGATATGTCGTTTATAAGATTCTGCTGCAGGTTCTCGTTGGCATCGGCATCGGTCGTGTAATTGCCGCCGACTACAACCTTGAACCTGTCGTCGAGGAAGCTCTTCGACACGCGGTAGCTGTAGCTTGTCGTTGTCGATGAAGCCCCGTCGAGCGTCTTTTCATACTGGTCTATGCCGAATGATATGTCTACACCCTTCACATTGTTGGCCATCCAGGTATTTAGCTGCGACGACAGGAAGCTGTAGAGCGGGTTGCCGGTGATGTTGGCGTTGCCCTTCGTGCCCGGCCCGGTATACATGTTGTAGAGCAGCAGGTTCATGGCCTGGTTGGCGCGCTGCTCTGGCGACATCGACTGCAGTTCGTTGCGCACCGTAAGGTCCTCGTCGGTGTCGAGGTCAAACGCCACGTCCATCTCGTCGAGCGTACCGTTCACACGCAGTATCACATCGAAGTTGACAAGGCGCGAGTTCTGACCGTCGGCCGTCACGTTGGCCTTGATTACGTCTATCGCCGTCACGTGCAGTGTCGGATTGGCCATGTCGCCGTTGAATGCCACATAGCTCCCCTCCTGGAAGTCAAATAGTTTTTCCGACATCAGCGGAGGCGAATACCTCACGAATCCTCCGGTTATATTGAGGCGTCCCGTTGTGCGTGTGTCGCCGAGCGGATTCATCGTGAAGTCGAGTATGCCGTTCGACTGCACCTGCACGCGGTCCTGTCCGTTGGCCGACAGGTCAACTCCTATTACCGAGCCCTCCTCCACGCTGAGCATGGCCGCCAGATTGAACAGCATGCCTGAAGGCGCCACGGAGTCAACCTCGGCTATTGCAGTAGTGTCGGCGAAATTCACGAAGTGCACCATATCGCCCGCACTCTGCGACGAGAGCTGCGAACCGGCTTCCGGCATCACGTACGTGACATTCGTGCCCTCCTTGACCGCGAGATTTGCGCGTGCGTTTATCATGCGCATATCACCCTTGGCCGTAGCGTCAAGCGAAATGAAGGCCTTGCCGTATACATCGCTGCCGCGCCGCTTGCTGTTGCCCACCACCTGCATGTTGTCGGCATGCAGTCCGAGGTCGAGGCTGATGTCGGCCAGCGAGCGCATATCCACCCGTCCGGTGATTTCAAGAGGATTGTCGTTAACGCCGTAAATCGCATAACGGTCAAATCTGATTACATTCGAATCAACCGGTATCTTCTCCTCGCTGAAACGGAACGTCGTGCCGAGCATCGCCACCTTGGCCGTAGCCGAGTCGAAGTCGAGATAGCCGTCAAACATCGGTGCCGACATACTTCCCGTCACGTCCATGTTGCCGCTCAGATAACCGTCGAGCGTGGCAGCCCCCCCGATAAAGGGATTTGCGATATCAAGCGGCAGACGGGTAAGGGCGAAATCAAGTCTGAACGGGTCGCTGAGCGTCGTGTCGTTGAGTGCGCCGTTGGCCATCATCACCTCCTTGCCGTCGATCTTAAGCCCCGTATTGGCCGTTATGGCACCCGAACGCGACGTCGTTATGTCGAGGGCGAGGTCAAGCGTGCCCACACGTTTCTTTGCGTAAGTGAAGTCGGCCAATGTCACCACTCCGGCGCCGTTTAGCATGCCGGGCGACATCGAGAATTTCAGATTGGCCGACAGGTCGCCCTTCATTGGCGGGGCGTATGGGTTGAGCGATATCCAGTCGGCTATCTGTATCTTCGATATGTCGACATTGATATTCTCCTGATGGTCCCCGCCATGTATGGAGTCATGCTCCGTATATAAGTGCAGGCGGCTGTCATTGTTCTCCATAAGCAGGTTGGCGTCCAGATGGTAATTGCGCGTATTCAGGCTTATGAAGTTATTTTCGTTGACCGTCCACTGCTTGTATCCTATCACAGGGTCGGTGGGGTCGAGTCTCAGCTTCAGGGTCGAGTCCGACAATTCCACGAGTGCTCCGATTCTGTAGCCGGTGGCATCCTTTATGTTGCGCTGCTGGAACGCCACCATCACTTTGTCGCCTCCGATATACCCTTTACCTGCTATGTGGGCGAAATCGTCGAATGTACCGGGCTGATTGTCAATCGTCAGCTCGTAGTTGAGTCTGTTACCCTCCTGCAAAGCGTTGAAATCTATCCTGTCAAACCTTGTGGTGCCTGTAATCAGCGTGTCGACAGCTGCCTTGATGCATATCAGGCTGTCGTTGCAGGCGCTCAGCGTAGCGTGGCGGAATGTCGTGCCCGACTCGGCGAGATAATCGTGCAGTGCGTTGCGCTCGCCCGCGTCTATATCGAGAGTGAATGGTGGCAGACTGTGCTGAAGCACCTCTATATCCACATTGCGTGCCTCGACCATCGGCGATACAAGCGACATTGCCGACGTGAACCGTGCGGCCACACTGTCAACGACCATCGGCGACACAAACCTGATTTTAAGATCCTGATTGTCGATGCGCGCATCCGACAGCGAGTCATTGCCCGTGAAACATATATCGAAATCATGCGCCGCGAAATGCGTCTCGCCAAGTTTCGCGTCGACATGGTGTATATCAATCTCGGCATCGATGTCGTGCGTCGACGGGGTCATCCTCACCGTTCCGGCCACGGAAGCTGCCACATTCGACACCGTATCGGCGACACCGAGTGCATAGAGGTCGACATTGCGGAAGTCACCTATCATCGTCCAGTCGTATGTCTTTCCGGCGAGATTGCCCGAAGCGTGCAGGTTTCCGTCAATCACCTTGTTCGACGACGTGACATTGAGGTCGGCATTACCGTCGCCAAGATTTGCCACCACTTTGAGGTCATGTATCGAATACCCGCGGTAACCCACATCTATGGCGTCGACGGCGGCATACATCTCCGTGCGCCGGCTCATCGGGTCAAATCCGCGGCCACGCGCGTCAACTTTTGCCGTGACGTTGCCTATGCCGAGCCCGGGCAGGAATGTCCCGACAGGGAATTTGTCGGCATCGAGATTGATGTCATATCCCTCGACACGCGAATTCCACTTGCCGTCGAGTGCGAGGTCGCCCTGCTGAGTGAGCGCGCGCAGGCGGCCACCGATGACACCTCCGGCCATATCGACCGTGCCGTCAAGTTTAAGCGGCGGCAGATGTGTCGTCTTGCCGAGCTTAGCATCCATCAGTGTGGGCTTTATGAAGTTTATATCATTGAAATCGCCGTCGATGTCGATATGTCCCGACGCATTGTTGAAATCGGTTATATTCCTGACCTTGCCCGCCAGCCTTACATCGAAATAATTGCGCATTTTCAGTCCCGCATCAGCGATACGCAGGTCGGAAAGCGAACCGTCAGCCTCCACGTCGACCGTAAGTTTGCGGTGTTGCGGCATCATGGCTATCGTCTGTCCGAGCGACGGGAATGCCATCTTGACGTCAAGCGGGTCGACATCGGCCTTGAGCGTGACGGAAAGCGGCGCATCGGGCGATTTCATCCCGTAGGTTGCGTCCACATTGATTACCGACGCAAGTGTCCGCAGATTGAAATCCTTTGCCTCGATTTCATCTGCATTCATTGCAAAGAGTCCGTTGCCGTAGAGCTGCAGGCCCGAACGTTCAGAGGCCGACAGTTTTTTTAGCGGCACGCGCATCTCCGGCCCGCGGTTATAGAACGAGTCGACTTCGACCGTCAGACTATTCAAGTCGATATACTGCATGTCGAGCCCCGGCTTAGGCACGGCTCCGGCTGCGGCATAAAGTGCGCGGCCGTTGTCGAGCGACAGATGGTCGACCCGTATGCTCCACGGCACGGTGTCGGTGGGTACGGTGTCTGTTGCAGCAGGCACGACACTTTCCGACACGGCGTTCTCATACGTGGTTCCGCTGCCCGTAATATAACGTCCGCCGATACCGTCAATCTTCACATCCTCTATTTTTACGGTATGCGCGCCGAGGTCGATAGCTCCGTTGAGAAGCGTGAAGTTGTCAAGACGTGCTCCGATGCTGTCGCCGGTATCGGTCATTGTCATGTCGAAATCGATATCGCCGAGCGATATTTTCTTACCCAGTATTTTCCATGTCGCGGGAGCCGAAGGTGGCGACGGGGGCATGGTGTCATTGCGGAGCGCTATCCTGATATTGCCCCCCGACAGCATTATATTGTCTACATCGACAAGCTGTTCCTTAAGCCCTACCCCTGCATTCATCAGCGCGGCATGGCTTACCCGGGCGCGGATATAGCTCGCCGAGTCGGGTGTCCCCGATTTATAGTACACATCGCTCAGACTTATAGTACCGGCCTTCACGCGACCGCCGAGCAGCGGCAGCGGGCTGACGCTGACATGTGCATCGCCGGCCATAAGCATCGTATCCCCCTTCTGCATCACCTCGACACCTCTGACGTTGATGTCAAGCGGAAATTTCAGGCGGAAATGCTCAACCGACACCGCCATATCCTCACTGCTTATAAGGGCAAGCACACGAGGCACCACAAAATCCTGCACGGCAGGTATATAAAGTGCCGTCAGACATACAACTACAAAAAGCAACAGCGACGCTATCGTCACCCACGTCACTTTCCATATCTTCTTCCATAAACTTCGATGCTTCCCTTCCAAAACAGTAAACAGTTGAAATGTTGTAAATTATTCGGGACCGATACTCCGCATGTCGGTTTTCGTCCCGTTTTCTCTGACAAGGAGGGGGAGTAAATCGTGCCGCATCCCTCGGCCGATAATTCTCCCCCTCCTGTTTTTACAACAATTTTCTATATCTTTAGTTCTCCCGGAGGGGATTATCTTCCGAACGGTACCACTCCACGAATTTACCGATACCTTCATGAAGCGTATGGCACGGATGATACCCGATTTCATTTTCCAGACGGCTCGTGTCGGCATTGGTCTGATACACATCGCCAGGCTGCATCGGCAGGAACACTTTCTGTGCCTCGCAACCCATCGCCTGCTCTATTTCCGAAATGAAATCCATCAGTTTTACTGGGTGTGAGCAGCCGATATTGTATACTCGCGCACTCGCTTTCCCCTCTTCCTGTACCGGAGGATTGTCGATTACCTTTATCGTACCCTCCACTATGTCGTCGATGTAGGTGAAATCACGTATCATGTCGCCGTTGTTGAACACATTGATTGCCTCCCCCTTCTCGATGGCCGATGCAAACAGCATGGGCGACATGTCGGGACGCCCCCACGGACCGTAGACAGTAAAGTAGCGCAATCCCGTCACTTTTATGCCGTAGAGCTTGCTGTAGGCGTGGGCCATCAGCTCGTTTGACTTCTTGGTGGCGGCATACAGGCTCACCGGCGAATCAACCTTATCGTCCTCCGAATACGGCACCTTCTCATTTGTACCGTAGACCGACGATGACGACGCATACACGAGATAGCCCGTCTTAAAGTTGCGGCATGCCTCCAGAATGTTGAGGAAGCCCACAAGATTGCTTTGCAGGTAGGCATACGGATTGGTTATCGAATATCTCACGCCGGCCTGGGCGGCGAGATTTACCACAGTGTCAAATCCCTCTTTGGCAAACAGGGTGTCAAGACCGTGCTTGTCGTCAATCGACAGCCTGACGAAACGGCAGTCGCCATATTTCGAACTGCGCAGTTCCTCACCCCATTTCACACCGTCGGCGGGAACATCGAAACCTGCGCTGCGCAAGCGTCCGTATTTCAGCCTTACGTCATAATAATCGTTGATATTGTCGATACCTACCACACTGTCACCTCTTTCGGCGAGCAGCATCATCAGTCGCGAACCGATAAATCCGGCCGCTCCGGTCACCAATATTTTCATCGTTTCCTGTATTTTTTAATTAACAACCTTTGTGCATCATCAGCCTCCGATGGCTGACATCATAATCAAAACAAACGGAACCGCCGCATGGTTTCACATTCGCTTTTTCTTTCCGACAACTTCCTCATACACACGTACCGTAGCCTCGGCTATGCTGTCCCAGTTGTAATTCGTCAGGTCATAGCGCCGCGGTGTCAGATGCCGGTCAAGTTTCTCTCCGATTTTCGCGGCAAGGGCGTCGACGTCGCCCACCGGGAAGAAATCGTCGGGCGAAAGTTCCTTTATCCTGTTGGCGGGAATATCGCTCACCACCACGTCAAGCTCCTCGCTCATGGCCTCAAGCAACGCGATAGGCAGCCCCTCGTGGTACGACGGCAGCACGAAAAGCGCAGCGTTATGTCCGAGCTGATTGAGCTTTTCACCCTTGATGAATCCCGTGAACACCACTCCGGCTTCCTTGCCCGTGCACTTCAGTTCCTCGCTGTATTGGTCGGGATGGTCGCTGTCGCCCGCAATAGCGAGCTTTATATCACTGCGTCCGAGCCGCTTATAGGCTTCGATAAGGTCGTGGAATCCCTTCTCCTTCACGAAGCGGCCTATCGTCACTATATATTTGCCCGGTTCAAGTCCGAGCGACTCTATATAGTCGGTGGCACCGGATACCGACGGACGGTTCACTCCGTTATATATCAGGTCAGTGTCCTCACGCCCGTATTTCGTGCGCAATATATCGGCAATCACAGTCGAGATGACGATGACACGGTTGGAGAAACGTGTCCCCCACCGTTCGCCGGTCTTGAGCACCGTTTTTGCCATCCGTCCCCACTTTCCGCGGTCATAATCGGGACCATGGTTGGTCATCACCACCTTCATGCCGAGCAAACGCGCCAGAGGCACCATGATTGACGGCCCGATAGCATGCACATGCAGCACATCGGCCTTCATTCTGCGGGCCTTGATGACAGCTAAGAACGTATGTATGATAGCCTCGAAACTTTTCTTGCGCGGAGTATAGACATCGACAAGTTTCACCCCCTTGTACTCCTTGATTCGGTTGTCATCAGACACATAGCACCGGCGACGTATCACCGTCACATCGTGTCCCATGGCCGCAATCCGCGGATACAGGTTCTCGCAATGCGTCTCCACTCCCCCCGATATATCGGGTATCCCACGTGTCCCGGTAACAACTATCTTCATCGGCCGAGTAATTTTGTTATCAGTTCATTATAGCGCTCGGCAAACAACTCTTTGGTAAAATTAGCCTTAAGCCGTTGCTTGCTTCTGCGTCCCATTTCACGTCTCAGCCCTGCATCGGAGGCAAGCTCAACGATATGCCCGGCCATCGACATATAGTCGCCTGTGGCATCTATATATCCGTTGTATCCATGCTCCACGAGCACTTCATTATCGCCGACCGATGTCGCCACTACGGGCATGTCGGCGTTCATTCCTTCCATTATGGAATTGCTTATCCCCTCGAACAGTGATGTCGACAGATAAATGTCCGCATTGCGGAGCTCTTCTGTTATATGGTCTGAATTTATAAGTATTCGGGTTATATCATTGATACCGGCTTCGCCAACCCAACCGCGTACCTGCGCTTCAAGCTCACCGTAGCCTATAATAGTGAACCTCAGTTTCGGAATGCCGCGCGCAGCCTCAGCCACCGCCCTGATGGCCGTATGATAATCCTTTTGCGCTACAAAACGTCCTACCGTTATGACATCGACCGTATCTTTTTCCGGACGTTCGCGGTAATCGTCAATAGGATCGAAGCAGTTGGGGATGACTTCAATTTTGCTTCTCTTGAAACCGGTAGCGGCAAAATGTCTTTTGCCTGATTCACAGTTGCTGACTGACGCCACACCTCCCCATCGGCTCAATATCGCGTCGGCGATGTGCTTTGTAAGAGGCAGTTTTGAATTGCGGATGCCGGTCACCACACGTGTCGCAGTGCCGCGGCTTGCCCTTACGCTGTAATAATTGGCGGCCGTCAGATAGGAGAATATCAAATCGGGCGCGGCTGTTCTGATATATTGCCGGTATTGGGCAAGCCGCTCCTTTCTTTCTCCATCGAATTTTATTATTCTGACCTGAGGCTCAAGCATGTCGATGTATTTCTCATGCACCTTTTCGCCATTAAGTATGATAAATGCTACATCATGACGTGGCACAAGGGCATTCGCCAACATGACAGCCTGCTTTTCAGCACCGCCACTGGTAAGATTCTTTACACAAATTCCTATCTTTGGCATTATTACATATCAATCTTGAGAAACAGTCGGGGTATTGCAAAACGTATAATATTATTACTCCATCCTGTAGGGCTGCACCCCTGTGGAGCCGTCATGCAGCCGTCAACATCAGTTTTGCAATACACTCAAAAATAATTTATTGACGCTCGACAGCTCTCCGGCATCAGCGGCCGATGCAGTGGTAGGTGAATCCCTGCTGCGACATTTCGGCGGGGTCGTAGATGTTGCGCCCGTCAAGCACTATCGGGGTGCGCATCGCATGCTTCACGACGCCCCACGACGGCAGGCGGAACTGCTTCCACTCGGTCAGCAGCAGCAGCGCGTCGGCATCAAGCACGGCGTCATACATATCCTTGGCATACTTGACTTTGTCGCCGACACGCCGACGGCACTCGTCCATCGCAATCGGGTCAAATACAACCACTTCGGCTCCGGCCTCGGTAAGTTTATTGATGAGCACAAGGGCTGTGGCCTCGCGCATGTCGTCGGTCTCGGGCTTGAATGCCAGACCCCACAGGGCTATGCGCTTTCCTTTGAGACTGCTTTCGCCGCCCAGTTCGCGTTTCAGCTTCTCGTACAGTATGCTCTTCTGTCGCTCATTTACAGCCTCGACAGCCTTAAGCACACGCATCTCGTAGCCGTTGCGCTCGGCAGTCTTGATAAGCGCCTTGACATCCTTGGGGAAACATGAGCCGCCGTAACCGCAGCCGGGATAGAGGAACTTCGAACCGATACGTACATCGGCTCCTATACCTTTGCGCACCATGTTGACATCGGCGCCGACTATCTCGCACAGATTGGCAATATCGTTCATGAACGATATGCGGGTGGCGAGCATCGAATTGGCGGCATATTTAATCATCTCGGCCGACGGTATGTCAGTGAATATGATACGGTTGTTGGTAAGCATGAACGGGTGGTAGAGCTTCGCCATAAGTTTACGTGCGCGCTCGGAGTCAACACCTATCACCACACGGTCCGGGCTCATGAAATCCTTGATGGCAGCGCCCTCCTTCAGGAACTCGGGATTGGACGCCACGTCAAATTCTATCGTCTCGCCACGCGACGCGAGCTCGCCGTTGATGGCGTCGCGCACCTTGGCCGCCGTACCTACCGGCACCGTCGACTTCGTAACGAGTATAGTATATTTCTTTATGTTGCGGCCAAATTCGCGTGCCACGTTGAGCACATACTGCAGGTCGGCCGAACCATCCTCGTCAGGAGGCGTGCCGACAGCGCTGAACACTATCTCGACATCATCAAGGCATTCGGCGAGCGACGTACTGAATTTCAACCGTCCCTCCTTGATGTTGCGTGTCACCATCTCGTCCAGCCCCGGTTCATAGATGGGTATCTCGCCTGCTTTGAGTCTGGCTATCTTGTTTGTATCAATATCTACACATGTCACGTTGACCCCCATCTCGGCGAAACATGTTCCCGAGACGAGGCCAACGTATCCTGTTCCTACTACTGCTATATTCATGACGGCTGTAATGTGAATATGGTATGATTAATTTTCTATTTCTGTCGTATCGTAAACTTTTTCCGGCGGCACAATCACTGCGCGCCATACTTCATGCTATTTTTTCGTCTTGCGCCGGCCGCCGTGGTGCTGGGCCGCTTTTTTCGCCGATGTGGCCGCAAGCGCCTGCTCCACGGTCACTGTCTTGCCCATGGCGTCCTCACCGCGTGCTGCTGCGTTTTCATCGACAATAGCGAAATCGAGCTGCTTTTTGTCGAGATTGGCACGGGCTACCCTCACCTTTATATTGTCGCCGAGACGGTAACGGTGATTGTGTCGGCGTCCTACCAGGCAATAATTCTTCTCGTCAAGGTCATAGAAATCATCGGCAAGGTCACGCACGGGCACAAGACCCTCGCATTTGTTCTCGTTGATTTCCACATAGAGTCCCCACTCGGTCACACCCGAGATTACCCCCTCGTATTCCTCGCCCAGATGGTCGTTCATATACTCCACCTGCTTGTATTTGATTGAGGCGCGCTCGGCGTTGGCCGCTAATTGCTCCATGTCGGAAGAGTGCTTGCACAGCATCTCGAGTTTCTCGGCATTGACCGTACGTCCCCCCGCCAGATACTTTTCAAGCAGACGGTGCACCATCATGTCGGGATAGCGTCGTATAGGCGAAGTGAAGTGCGTGTAGTAATCGAATCCGAGACCATAGTGGCCTATGTTGGTGGTAGTGTATATGGCCTTTGCCATCGAGCGTATCGCCAGCGTTGAAAGGAAATTTTCCTCTCCTTTCCCCTTGACATCGGCAAGCATGCGGTTGATTGACTTGTTGACCTCACGCGGACTGCCGCTCGACTTCACCTTGTAGCCGAACGTACGCGACAGTGTCGACAGGTCGGAGAGTTTGCCGGGGTCGGGCATGTCGTGCACCCGATATACGAATGCTTTCGGTTTCTTCTTTCCCTGCGGCATTCCGATTGCCTGCGCCACGGTCTTGTTGGCCAGGAGCATAAACTCCTCTATAAGTTTATTGGCATCTTTCGACTCCTTGAAATATACTCCCGTAGGATGACCGTTCTCGTCAATGTCGAAACGCACCTCCAGGCGGTCAAATTCTACCGAACCCTCCTCATAGCGCTCCTTGCGCAATATCTTGGCGAGACGGTCGAGAGTGGTAAGTTCCTCGGCATAGTCACCTTTGCCGGTCTCTATCACATCCTGTGCCTCCTCGTAAGTGAAGCGCCGGTTGGAACGTGTCACCGTACGGGTGATATTGCTGTCGAGCACCTTGCCGTTGTCGTCCATCTTGAATATGCACGAGAATGTCAGTTTGTCCTCATCGGGACGGAGCGAACAGATACCGTTGCTCAGATGCTCGGGAAGCATCGGCACCACGCGGTCTACCAGATAGACAGATGTAGCGCGTTTCTGCGCCTCCTTGTCGATAATAGTATCCGGCTTAACGTAGTGGGTCACATCGGCGATATGCACGCCGATTTCCCATTTGCCGTCCTTTAGGCGGCGTATCGAGAGGGCGTCGTCGAAGTCCTTCGCGTCCTTGGGGTCAATGGTAAAGGTCGTGACATCGCGCATGTCGAGACGCTGTGCCACCACTTCGGGCGTGATACCCGCGTCAATCTTTTGGGCGGCCTTATCGACCGACTCGGGGTATATGTACGGCAGTCCGAATTCAGCCATTATGGCGTTGATTTCGGCGTCGTTCTCACCCTTCTTGCCCAATATGTCGACTACCTCACCTTTCGGGTTCTTGGTATCGTCGGTCCATTCGGTAATTCTCACCACAGCCTTGTCGCCCGTCTCTCCCCCCTTGAGCTTTGATTTGGGGATGAAGATGTCCGACGCAAGATACTTCGAGTCGGTGAGCAGATAGGCGAAATGCTTGTCGACCTTCAGCGTGCCGATAAACACCTGCGGCTTGCGTTCGATGATTTCAACGACTTCAGCCTCAGGCTCCGCACCGCGGCGGCGGGCTGCTATCGTGACGCTCACACGGTCGCCGTTGAGGGCATGCATCGAGTTGCGTTCGGCCACGAAGATTGCCTCATCGTCATCGTCGATGATTACCGAATTTTTGCCGTTGCTGCGGCGTATGAATGTGCCGGTGGCGTAGCTCGAACGCGTTGGAGCCTTGTAGCGGCCGGGAGCGGTCTCCAGTATATCACCGTCAAACGCCAGCTCTGCCAGATAGAGAGCCACGGCACGCTGATTGATGGGCGTCGTGGCGTCGATAGCGTGTGCCACCTGCTTATAATTGAAGGTATTGTTACCTTGCTTGCTTATATACTCGTCAACTTGTGCGCGAAGGCGGTCGACTCCTTTTTTGGAATATGAACGAACCATTTTTCAGCTGTTTGTCTTAATTTGTGATATACTTAGTAATCCCTCTCCGCTTAGATAAACAATTTTGATTGCATCATGTTTGCTACAGGACTTGCAATATTCCGTAGCTTGCAGCCGAGCTGCTATATCTGCTACAATAGCTACTTTAGCTATTTTTAGCTATCATAGCTACAATAGCTGTCTTAGCTACTTTAGCTATTCAGCCACCTTAGCCATTCAGCTACCCTGCGCTTACGCGTCGATATTGGCGTAGGTGGCGTTCTGCTCGATGAAGTCGCGGCGCTGTGCCACATCCTCACCCATAAGCATCGAGAATATGCGGTCGGCGGCGGCGGCATCGCTGATGGTCACCTGCTTGAGAAGACGGTACTGCGGGTCCATGGTAGTCTCGCGCAACTCCTGCGCGCTCATCTCACCGAGACCTTTGTAGCGCTGCACCTTCACGCGGTCGCCGTTCTGCGCTATGCAGCTCTGGAGCTGCTGTTCATTCCAGCAATATTCGAGCACCTTGTTGCCGCGCGAACATTTGTACAACGGCGGCGTGGCGAGATACAGATAGCCCTGCTCGATAATCGGACGCATGCGGCGGAAGAAGAATGTCATCAGCAGCGTGGCGATGTGCGATCCGTCGACATCGGCATCGGTCATGATTATAATCTTGTGGTAAGCGAGCTTCGACAGATTGGCCTCCTTGGAGTCCTCCTCAGTGCCGATAGTCACGCGAAGCGCTCGGAACATATTGGTAATCTCCTCGTTGTCGAATATCTTGTGGTCCATCGCCTTCTCCACGTTAAGGATTTTACCGCGGAGCGGGAGGATAGCCTGGAAGCGACGGTCGCGGCCCATCTTTGCGGTACCGCCTGCCGAGTCTCCCTCGACGATGAAAAGTTCGCAATCCTCGGCCGTACGCGACGAGCAGTCGGCCAGCTTGCCGGGAAGTCCGCCACCGTAGAGCGGCGACTTGCGCTGTATCTTCACGCGGGCGTTGTAGGCCGCATGACGCGCCTGGGCAGCCACTATCACTTTGTCGACAATGGTGCGGGCCTGCTTGGGATGCTCCTCGAGATAGTTGCGGAGTGTTTCCGACACCGCCGTCTGCACGGCACCGATTACCTCGTTGTTGCCGAGCTTGGTCTTGGTCTGGCCCTCAAACTGGGGCTCGAGCACTTTCACCGAGATGACGGCCGTGAGGCCCTCGCGGAAGTCCTCGGCGGCAATCTCTACCTTGGCGTTCTTGAGCAGATTGTTGTCTTCGGCGTATTTCTTGAGAGTGAGTGTGAGGCCGCGGCGGAAGCCGGTGAGGTGTGTGCCGCCCTCGATGGTGTTGATGTTGTTGACAAAGGAGTAGATGTTCTCGTTGTACGAGTTGTTGTAGGTGAAGGCCACCTCGACGGGTATGCCGCCGCGCTCGGTGTTGAGGTCGATCACATCGTTGATGAGCGAGTCTTTGCTCGAGTCGATGTACTCGACAAACTCGCGCAGACCCTTCTCAGAGTAGAAAGTCTCGCCGCGGGGCACTCCCTGCTCGTTCACCTCGCGCATGTCGGTGAGGGTCAGGGTGATGCCGGCGTTGAGAAATGCCAGATCGCGCAGGCGGTTGGCCAGGGTCTGGTAGTCGTATACGGTGACGGTGAATATCGACGCGTCGGGCTTGAAGGTGATGGTGGTGCCGGTGGTGTCGCTCTCGCCCTCGACGCGGAGCGCCGTGGTGGGCTTGCCGCAGGAGTACTCCTGCACGTAGCGGTGGCCGTTGCGGCGCACCTCGGCACGCAGGTAGGTCGACAGGGCGTTGACACACGATACGCCCACGCCGTGCAGACCGCCCGACACCTTGTAGTTGCTCTTGTCAAACTTGCCGCCCGCGTGCAGCACGGTGAGCACCACCTCCAGAGCGCTCTTGTGCTCCTTCTCGTGCATGTCTACGGGGATACCGCGGCCGTCGTCGACCACGGTGATGGAGTCGTCGGAGTTGATGACGACGTTTATATTGTGGGCGTAGCCGGCAAGGGCCTCGTCGATGGAGTTGTCGACCACCTCATACACAAGGTGGTGCAGACCCTTGGCCGAGATGTCGCCGATGTACATGGCCGGACGCTTGCGCACGGCTTCCAGGCCCTCGAGGACCTGGATTTTATCCGCGCCGTAATTTTCTGTAGCTTCTGACATAGATATGTATTAGTATGCTTTCGTATTGTCGGTATTTTCTCTACAAAGGTACGAAAAAACGGCCAAACGGGCAAACATTCGCGCCCCGCCCCGCGTTGCATTTTCAATAAAAATCACCGATATGAACGACCGACTTACCACCGAGGAGCGCAAGACCTTACCCGACAGCATGTACGGGCTGCCCGAGCGCCGCGAATATCCTATGCCCGACGCCGCCCATGTGCGTGCCGCCGAGGCTTATTTCCGCTATTGTCCCGAAGACCTCAAGCCTCAGCTGGCCCGCGCCATCCTCGCGCGCGCCCGAGCCTGCGGAGTCGACGTCGAGTCGCCCACGGTGCTGGCATACGCCGGCGTCAAGAGTTGATGCCTCCACGCAGCCACTGTTACACTCCGACGTGGCTGCATCCCCCGCTATTCGTTACGTACATCAACATGTATGACCGGAGGGGGACGTCCGTCGGACGCCCGCGGGCCGCATGATTATGCATTGTCAATCGTAAAGTGTGTTTTGCCGCGCCCTCGGGCGTCGCGGCAATGTTCACAAATAAATTTGGCATTGCTCTGGACTTATTTGTATCTTTGCGCCATGCAGGCGTTTTACAGATACAATCAGGCCACCGAGCGCTACGAGAGGGTATTCCCCTCGCGGCGCAGGAGGGTGTGGGTCACCCTGTGGCAGTTTGTGTGGGGCGCGCTTGCCGGCGCGGCTGTCGTGGTGGCGCTGTACTATGTGGTCGACTTCCCAAAGGAGAGGCAGCTGCGCCGCCACAACGATGCCCTGGCCGAGAGCCTTGAGGAGCTTGGCCACCGCGCCGACCGCGCCTTGGCCGTGATGGAGGATATCGCGGCCCGCGACAACAATTTCTACCGTGTGGTGATGCAGGCCGAGCCCCTGGGAGCCGCCGCCCGATATGCGGGGCTGGAGCGCCGTCGCGTGGACTCGCTGCCCGACGATGCACTGGTGCGCGCCGTGGCCACCGATATCGACCGTCTCGACAATATGATTTACCATCAGAGCCGGTCGTTTGACTTCCTGCGCGCGCGCGCCATGGAGTCGAAAGACCGCATCGCCCACATCCCGGCCATACAGCCCGTGTCTGAGAAGTCGCTGCGGCAGATGGCCTCGGGCTACGGCTACCGCCGCGACCCGCAGGACAAGCAGCACCTTATCGTGGATGAAGAAGCCGCTGCCGTTGTCCGGCGCATCTTCCAGATGGTGATTGAGGGATACGGCGTGAAGGGCATAGCGGACGTT
>OFFM01000951.1_pt1 | contig 18724 bp, 11 predicted proteins | sample 1521401 | NCBI WGS metagenome assembly OFFM01 (sample SAMEA3504118, study PRJEB24116) | mouse gut metagenome | biome: mouse gut; feature: mouse-associated habitat; material: faeces | place: Denmark | collected 2011
GTTAATATTATCAAACCGGAATACATTTTACAAATCTCCATATTTATATAATACTAAACAAATTATCTTCACAGAATCACACGATCAGCACTTATTTTGTTAATACCAAACCCCACCGATAACTATATTTCACCTATTTTCACTCTCCTGTTAGCATTTTTTCAACCGTTCCTATAGATTTCACAGCATCTTATCTATTATCCTACAGCCCACAACATATATTCCCCCGAAAAAAATCCAAATTTTTTCCCTTCCATGATGAACAATTCCGACATCAGAGGTGTTTATGCGTTAGGAAAACTGTGGACAGTGCTTTCCGATGCGACTGCTTCCTGCCACAAATCGACACAGGCAAACGAAATGCCCGAGGAAAACTTAAAAATAATTAATAAGGAAATTTTTCCTTATTTCGGCATCCCCAGCGGCAGAAAAAGCACTAACTTTGCAGTCGATATGGAGCATTAGGCTCACACACATAGAAACGACAATATTAATCACTTATTTCTCAAGAATAAAGCAACATGAGTAACATCGATTTATCTCAGTATGGCATCACCGGCGCTAAGGTGATCCACAATCCCAGCTGGGACCAGCTCTTCATCGACGAGACCAACACCAACCTCACCGGCTATGAAAAAGGACAGCTCACTGAGCTCGGTGCCGTTAACGTGATGACCGGTATCTACACCGGACGTTCACCCAAAGACAAATTCTTTGTCATGGACGACACCTCCAAGGATTCTATCTGGTGGACTACCGACGAATATAAGAACGACAACAAGCCTATCACTCCCGCTACCTGGGACGCTCTCAAGGCTATTGCCGACAAGGAACTCAGCGACAAGACCCTCTACGTTGTCGACGCATTCTGCGGAACCAACCCCGACACCCGTCTCGCAGTTCGTTTCGTGATGGAAGTAGCATGGCAGGCTCACTTCGTGACCAACATGTTCATCCGTCCTACCGAAGAGGAGCTTCAGAACTTCAAGCCCGACTTCGTTGTGCTCAACGCTTCAAAGGCTAAGGTTGAGAACTGGAAGGAACTCGGCATCAACTCCGAGACCTGCGTTGCGTTCAACCTCACACAGCGCATGCAGCTCATCATCAACACATGGTACGGTGGTGAGATGAAGAAGGGTATGTTCTCAATCATGAACTACTACAACCCCCTCCGCGGAATCGCTTCCATGCACTGCTCGGCTAACACCGACAAGCAGGGTGAGAACACCGCTATCTTCTTCGGTCTCTCCGGAACAGGTAAGACCACCCTTTCGACCGACCCCAAGCGTCTCCTCATCGGTGACGACGAGCATGGTTGGGACGACAACGGCGTGTTCAACTACGAAGGTGGCTGCTACGCAAAGGTCATCAACCTCGACAAGGAAAGCGAGCCCGATATCTACAACGCTATAACACGCGACGCACTCCTTGAGAACGTTACTGTCGACGCTAACGGCAAAATCGACTTCAACGACAAGAGCGTTACAGAGAACACCCGCGTAAGCTATCCTATCGATCACATCAAGAACATCGTTAAGCCCAGCCGCGGACCTGCCGCTAAAAACGTCATCTTCCTCTCAGCCGACGCTTTCGGTGTACTTCCTCCCGTATCGATCCTCGATCCCGAGCAGACTAAGTACTACTTCCTCTCTGGTTTCACATCGAAGCTCGCCGGAACAGAGCGCGGCATCACAGAGCCCACTCCCACATTCTCAGCTTGCTTCGGCGCTGCATTCCTTTCGCTCCACCCCACCAAATACGCTGAGGAACTCGTTAAGCGTATGCAGCAGAGCGGTGCAAAGGCATACCTCGTGAACACCGGTTGGAACGGAACAGGCAAGCGTATCTCTATCAAGGATACACGCGGCATCATCGACGCTATCCTCGACGGCGCTATCCTCACCGCTCCCACCAAGAAGCTCCCCATCTTCGACTTCGTCGTTCCCACAGAGCTCCCCGGTGTTGATCCGAAGATCCTCGATCCCCGCGACACCTATGCTAACCCCGAAGAGTGGACTGCAAAGGCTACTAAGCTCGCCGAGATGTTCATCAACAACTTCAAGAAGTTTGAGAACAACGCAGCAGGTAAGGCTCTCGTAGCTGCCGGCCCCCACATCTGATCAAACGATCACGCTCAGTAATCTGACTGAATAAATACTAAGGCGGTGCTTCTGATGAAGCACCGCCTTATTTATTAGCCCTATTAGCCTTATTTGCCCTATCGCCTGTCAGTCAGTTAGTCACCCAACCTCCGCCAAGCGACTTATAAAGACCTACCAGCGAAAGCATCTCGTCACGCACAGCATTGCTGAATCCAATTGCCGAATCCAGATAACGCCGCTGCGCATCAAGCACATCAAGATAATTTATGCTTCCGGCTCTGTATTGGAGATGCGCCAACTCAACATACTTCTCGGCAGCCTGCCTGAGATCAGCTCTAGACGCAGTAGTCTCGCGGCACTTCCTGTACGATGTCAGAGCGTCCACAACCTCACCGAAAGCCGTCATTACATCCTGCTCATAGCCAAGACGTGCCTGCTCGTATGCGGCGACAGCTGCTTTATACTTACGCTTGCGCTTGCCGAAGTCAAATATTGGACCGGTAAGCGAACCTATAACATACGTAAATGGAGACTTGAAAATCCCACCTATATCATTATTCTCCACACCACCCGTCAGTCCGAGGGTAAGTTTAGGGAACCGGTCGGTATAGCTTACACCTACATTGGCGAGCGCCTTGCACAACCGCATTTCCGATGCCCGCAGATCCGGTCGGCGCGTCAGCAGTTCCGACGGCAGTCCGATCGGAAGCGGACGCTCTGGCAGTTGCTCGAGCTTTCCGCTCGATCTGACAACTTTTCCACCCGCATACTCACCCATGAGCAGCAGTATAGCATTTTCTGTCAGGGAGATCCTACGCTCCACATCAGGCACCAGTGATGCTGCCGTATTATACTCCACCTGAGCCTGCAGGTAGACGATCTCGGAAGTGAGTCCTCCCTCGTAACGCAGCTTTGCCTTCTCAAGCTCCTCACTGCGGGTGTCAAGAGCCTGACGGACAATGAGCAGCTCATTATCGAGCGCCACAAGACGGTAGTAAGCCGATGCAGCCTCAGCGATCAGAGTGATCTGCAGCGCGCGCTGATCCTCCACCGATGCCTGCCACGCCGCCTTGTCGCGCTTTTTGCCCCAGCGGAGATTACCCCAAAGATCAACCTCCCAGTTCAGACGCGCCTTAATGCCATGTTCGGGGTCAGTCAGATGCTTCTCCCCACGGTAATCATTTGTTTCCTGGCTCCAATAGACATGACCGCCTATCTCAGGCAACATAGCTGCGGCGCTAACACCATACAGATTACGCAGTTCCTCCACTTTGGCGGCAGCCGCAAGAAAATCGCGGTTGTTGGCAAGTGTTGCCTTCAGAATGTCGCGTAGAGCGGGGTCCGAATAAAACTCAAACCAGTCGATATCAGCAAGCGCCAGCGAGTCGTTGTCGCTGTGGGCGAAACTCTCCGGCATGTTCAGTTCCGGTTTTGCGCACTCGCGGGTAGCGGAGCAACCGGCGCCGCCAACAGCTACGGCGGCACATATTATGTATAAGACGATAGTTCTCATTTTCAATAAGTCTATAAGTTCAGACACTCTGTATCTCTTTATTCCCTTTCTTCCTGCCAAGTTTTGATGTCACCTTGGCGACACCGACAAAGAAGAACGGCACGAATACCAGACCTACAGTTATAGCCACTACCATGCCGAAGAACACTCCGGTACCTATAGCCTGACGGCTCGCGGCACCCGGACCGGATGCGAACACAAGAGGTAGCAGACCCAACATGAACGCCAGCGACGTCATGACGATAGGACGGAAACGCAGCTTCAGCGCCGACAGCGATGCCTCAACGGGACTCTCACCACGCTCCACACCCTCCTTGGCAAACTCTACGATCAGGATGGCATTTTTCGCCACAAGTCCGACAAGCATCACCAGTCCGATCTGGAAATAGACATTATTCTCCAGACCGCACAGCCATACTCCGGCGTATGCGCCAAGTCCTGCGACAGGCAGCGACAGGATAACCGCCAGAGGCACACTCCAGCTCTCATACTGCGCCGCAAGGAAAAGGAACACGAAAAGAAAAGCGAGCGCAAGCACCACGCCGGTCTGTCCACCCTCATGTTTTTCCTGATAGGACAGTCCGCTCCATTCCACTCCTATGCCGGCGGGAAGATAATCTTTCACAATCTGCTCCATGGCAGCCATAGCCTGACCTGAACTGTAACCATGCGCAGCCTCTCCGGTCACAGTCGCCGAATTGAACATATTGAAGCGCTTCACGCTGCCTGCTCCGGTCGTATAGTGCGAGTTTCCGAGTGAAGTCACCGGAATCATGGTTCCACCGGCTCCCCTCACATAAAAGAGGTTCAGATTGTCGCGGCGCGCGCGGTAAGGTGCCTCAGCCTGGATATACACGCGGTATATGCGGTTGAACATGTTGAAATCGTTCACATATATCGCACCCGTGAATGCCTTCATGGTCGAGAATATATCAGCCATGTTCACACCCTGGAGCTGCGCCTTGTCGCGGTCCACATCAAAGTAAAGCTGCGGAATGTCAGCCTGCATCGACGATGACACACCCGAGATCTCCTTACGTGTCGATGCAATCTGCAGCAATGTGTCGACTGCCGCCTGCAGCTCCTCGTAGGTCGTGTTGCCGCGCGCCTCAAGAGCCATCTCGAATCCACCCGATGTTCCCAGACCGGGGATGATTGCGGGAGTCGATAGGAAAACCCGGCTCTCGGGATAAGTCGACAGCTCAGCCATAGTCATCTCCATCAGGTTGGAGATCGATCCGTTCTGGCGCTCCTCAGCAGGCTTGAGTATAACCGTCAGCTGGCTGTGAGCCTGATTGGTGCCGACACGCGGACTGCTGCCGGTCACGTTGAGCACATGCTCCACATCCGGCTGAGCTGTCAGCCACGCCATCGCGCGCTCAGTCACCTGACGTGTGCGCTCGATAGTCGCACCCTCAGGAAGTGCCAGCTCGACAGTGAAGTAACCCTGGTCATCCTGGGGCATGAAGCTCGTGGGCACTACGCGGTTAAGACCCCAGATAGCCACCAGTATGAGTCCGTAGAGGGCGATCATCCTGCGCGGCATTCCAAGCACGCGGCGCACAAGGCGGCAGTAGAACGAGTTGCTGCGAGCAAGCCCGTCGTTGATCATGCGGAAAAGCTTTATCTTATGCCCGTTGTCCGGACGCAGCAGCATAGAGCACATCACCGGCGACAGCGTCAGCGCCACGATTGTCGAGATGATAACCGACACGGCGATCGTCACTGTAAACTGGCGGTAAAGTGCACCCGTAATACCCGGTATGAAGCTCACCGGCACAAATACCGCGCACAGCACCAGCGACATCGCTATCAACGCGCTTCCGAGCCCCTCCATAGCCTTTCGCGTAGCCTCTTTAGGCGGAAGATGCTCATTATTCATCACCCGGTCAACATTCTCCACCACAACGATAGCATCGTCGACCACTATACCTATCGCAAGGATAAGACCGAGCAGAGTCAGCATATTCAGCGAGAATCCGAATATCAGCATCACGCCGAATGTACCTATCAGCGATATCGGCACCGCCACGATCGGGATTATCGTCGCGCGCCAGTTCTGCAGCGACAGGAACACCACTATAATCACAAGAATAAGTGCCTCGAAGAGCGTGCGGTACACATGGTGGATCGATTCCGATATGTAGGTCGTCATATCGAAAGGAATCTCATACGTGATCCCCTCCGGGAAATTGGCGGCGATACTCTCCATCTCCGCTTTCACTGCCTCGGCGACATCCATCGCATTGCTGCCCGGAAGCATGTTTATCTCCAGTACGGCTGCCTGTCCACCATTTATACCGCTCTCGGTCGAGTAGGTCGACGCCTCGAGAGATATGCGCGCCACATCGCGCAGGCGGATTATTGATCCGTTGGCATCCGCGCGGACCACTATATCCTCAAACTCGCTCACCGACGACAGACGCCCGCGCGCCGTGATCGGCACCGTCAGGTCAACGCCCGCCATGGGAGCCTGCCCGAGCACACCGGCGGCACTCTCGCGGTTCTGATCCTGAAGCGCCTTCTGCAGGTCGCTGACGGTTATACCGAGGTTAGCCATCTTGTCAGGCTGCACCCAAACCTGCATGGCGTAGTAACGTCCGCCAACTGTGCGCACGCTGCCCACACCCGGAATGCGTCGGAGCATGTCGAGCACGTTGAGCGTAGCATAGTTGCTCAGATATATCTCATCATATTTCGGATCCGACGAGAGCACCGTGATGGTCATCAGCTTGCTCGCCGTCTGCTTCTCTACCGAGATGCCGTTCTTCACCACCTCCGCGGGCAGACGCGACTCAGCTTTCTTCACACGGTTCTGCACATCAACAGCCGCAAGTTCCGGATCCGTACCGATATCAAACGTGATCTGCACATTGAATCCGCCTGAATTCGAGCTCGACGACTGCATGTAGATCATGCCCGGAGTACCGTTCAGCTCCTGTTCTATAGGGGTTGCCACAGCCTGGGTCACCGTCATGGCATCCGCGCCGGGATATGAGGCGCTGACGCTCACCACCGGAGGGACAATGTCGGGATACTGGTCAACAGGGAGCATCACAAGCCCTATCGAACCTATTATGAGTATCACGATCGATATTACGATCGAGAATACCGGATGGTCCAGAAAGAAATTGCGCTTCATGACTCCGTTGTTGTGCTTTTTGACGAACCTGATTCCTCCGGCGCCGGCTTGACTTTCACACCATGGCGCAACTTGTGGAAGCCCTCCACTACTATACGCTCGTCAGGTGCGAGACCACGCTCCACGATTATCGAGTTATCAATCTCCGGTCCTGTCTCTATGAACCGCTTCTCCACCACACTGTCCGGACGGACCACAAAGATGAACGCAGCCCCCTTGTCGATGGTCAGAGCCTTCGACGGCACCGTGAGCGCGCTGTCGCGCACATCCATGAGCAACTTTACTTTCGTATACTCACCGGGGAGCAATATCCTGTCAGGATTCGGCATCTCCGCACGCACGGAGAATGTGCCGGTCTTAGGATCAACCTGCGGATCCGCGAAATCGACAGCGCCATGGAAAGGATACACCATGCCGTCGGCAAGCGTCACGGTCACGTAAGGATCCCATTCGCGGGAATCATCCTCCGAACCGAGCGTCACGTTGCGCGACTTGCTCTTGAGATAATCCAGTGCCGTCATGCTGAAATCTATGCGCACAGTATCGCTCTTCACAACTGTGGCGAGCAGCGACTTTGCCTGCGGACCCACAAGCGTGCCTATATCAGCATTACGCTGAGAGATATATCCTGAAATAGGTGATTTCACAGTCGTGTAACCGAGCGTCAGCTGAGCCTGCGTCAGATCAGCCTCACACACCGCCACGTCAGCCATCGCGCTCTCGTAAGCAGCCACGGCGTTGTCCAGATCAAGTTGACTCGCCGCGTTCGCCTCATAAAGCGGACGTATGCGGTCAAGATCCCTCTTAGCCTTCACAGCCACCGACTTTGCCTTGTTCAGCTGTGCCGCCGCACGGTTTGCGCGTGCGCGGTAGATCGTGGGGTCAATCACAAACAGCGTCTGCCCTTTCTGTATATACGATCCCTCCTTGAAGAGCATCTTCTCCAGATAGCCCTCCACACGGGCACGCACCTCTACAAACTGCTGGGCGCCTATACGACCCACGTATTCACCGTAGATCTTCACATCGTCAGCGGTCACTGCCGAAGTTATTACTGTCGGCAGTTCACCGTCATTATCCTCATGCTTCGGACGAAGCGCTAAATACAATATCAGGGCGACAACCGCTACACCGACGACAATCCCGCCGGCTATCCAGAGATTGCGGTAGCGGCGCATGGAATCTATAGTTTTGGTATACAGAGCCCCCTTGGAGCCCGGGTATGATGAATGTTTAGACATGATAAAAATATAGTTGAACACGTATATAACACAACCGCCGATACGATTGTTCGGGCTCCCTGATACACTGATAGATACGACTCGGCTACATCACCTGCGCTCCAGGCACACCACATTCTCCACATGGTGCGTATGGGGGAACATATCCACAGGCTGCACAGCCGTCACACGGTAGCTGCAGTCGAGTGCCGCAAGATCACGCGCCTGTGTCGCCGGATTGCAGCTGACGTACACAATACGCCGTGGCGCTGCGTTCAGAATCACACGCACCACATCGTCGTGCATGCCGGCGCGTGGCGGATCTACTATCATCACGTCCGGACGTCCATGCTCAGCCACGAATTCATCCGTCAGCACATCCTTCATGTCGCCGGCATAGAACTCCGTGTTCGCCAGTCCGTTGACCGCCGCATTAAGCTTCGCGTCTCGGATCGCATCCTCCACATACTCGATTCCTATCACATGGCGCGCCTGCCGGGCTATAAAGTTGGCGATGGTGCCTGTGCCGGTATAAAGGTCGTAGACAAGCTCATCACCGGTCAGACCGGCGAAGTCGCGCGCCACCTTATATAATTCGTATGCCTGCCGCGAGTTGGTCTGATAGAACGATTTCGGTCCCACGCGGAAACGCAGACCCTCCATCTCCTCCTCTATGTACGGTTTACCTGACCACAGCAGTATATCCTGGTCACCCATGGTGTCGTTCACCTTCGTGTTCACGAGATACATCAGCGAGGTTATCTCAGGAAACTCCTCCTTCACCGCATCCATAAGAGCCGTGATCTTCTCCCGGTCGTCGCAACCGAACTGCATCACAGCCATGACATCACCCGTCGAGGCTATGCGCACCATCAGCGTGCGCAGCAACCCCTTCTGAGCCTTAAGGTCATAGAATTCATAACCATGATCATGACCGAAATTCTTTATAAATATACGGAGACGGTTGGAGAGGTCATCCTGCAGATGGCAGCGGCGTATATCCAGAACCTTGTCGAAAGCACCAGGAATATGGAAGCCAGCCGCATCACGGCCGGCTACCTCCTCACCGCTCTGCACCTGCTCCCATGTCAGCCAGCGGCGATTGGAGAATGTGTACTCCATCTTGTTGCGGTACTCCCAGATCTCACGCGAACCGAGCACCGGACGGATCTCCGGAAGCTCAACCTTCGCTATGCGCTCCAGAGCATCGCGCACCTGCCGCCCTTTCCACTCAAGCTGCACCTCATACGGAAGATGCTGCCACCGACAGCCGCCGCAGACACCGAAATGCTCGCAGCGCGGCTCACAACGCGCCTCCGACGGGCTGACCATACGCACGATCCTCCCCTCGGCATACGAACGCTTCTTGCGCGTCAGCTGCACATCCGCTACATCGCCCGGAGCACCGTAAGGTATAAACACAACCATCTCGCCCACACGCGCTATCGCATTACCCTCGGCAGCTACACCGGTTATCTCCACATCCTGTATCACAGGCAACTCTTTCCGTTTTCTTGACATAATGTTTCAATATATATTTAGAGCGGCTGACCCACGGTGCTACCGTGACCGACCGCCGCAATACCGCTGCAAAGCTAAGAATAAATACCTAAATAATGACTAATCCTGATAAAAACATGAAAAAAAATTTCATACACGGGAATTAATACTTAAATTTGCATTCCACTCCATAGAAAACACAAACATAACATACCATAATAACCAAATCAACAGATGAAAAGAGTCTACACATTTGGCGACGGCAAAGCTGAAGGTAACGCTTCGATGCGCAACCTCCTCGGCGGCAAAGGCGCCAACCTCGCAGAGATGAACCTCCTCGGCATGCCTGTGCCCCCGGGATTCACCATCACCACTGAAGTCTGCACCGAGTACACCCAGTACGGTAAGGAAGAAGTGGTGAAGCGCATAAAGGCAGACGTTGAGAAAGCTATCGCACACGTCGAGTCGCTCACCGGCAAGAAATTCGACGATCCTGCAAATCCCCTCCTCGTCTCCGTCCGCTCAGGCGCACGCGCATCTATGCCCGGCATGATGGACACCGTCCTCAATCTCGGTATGAACGACGCCACAGTAGCCTCACTCGCTGAAAAGAGCGGCAACCCCCGCTTCGCATGGGACAGCTACCGCCGCTTCGTGCAGATGTACGGCGACGTCGTGCTCGGCATGAAACCCAAGAGCAAGAACGATATCGATCCTTTCGAGGAAATAATGGACAAGGTCAAGGAAGAGAAAGGAGTCAAGCTCGACACCGAACTCTCCGTTGAGGATCTTCAGACACTCGTCAAGCTCTTCAAGTCAGCAGTCAAGGAATTTACCGGCAAAGACTTCCCCGACAGCGCATGGGAACAGCTCTGGGGTGGCATCTGCGCCGTATTCGACAGCTGGATGAACGAGCGCGCCATTCTCTACCGCCGCATGAACCAGATCCCCGAAGAATGGGGCACAGCCGTCAACGTACAGGCTATGGTCTACGGCAACATGGGCAACAACTCAGCCACCGGCGTGGCATTCAGCCGCGACGCCGCTACCGGCGAGAACATATTCAACGGTGAGTACCTCATCAACGCACAGGGTGAGGACGTTGTAGCCGGCATCCGCACACCTCAGCAGATCACCGTAGAGGGTTCACGCCGCTGGGCTGCCCTCCAGGGCATCAGCGAGGAGGAGCGTGCAGAGAAATATCCCTCGCTTGAGGAGTCTATGCCCGTCTGCGCTGCCGAGCTCATCGCCATCGCAAACCGCCTCGAGGACTACTACAAGGACATGCAGGACATGGAGTTCACCATCCAGGACGGCAAGCTCTGGATGCTCCAGACCCGTAACGGCAAGCGCACCGGCGCTGCTATGGTGAAGATCGCCATGGATCTCCTCCGCGACGGCAAGATCGACGAAAAGACCGTCGTTCTCCGCATGGAGCCTCAGAAACTCGACGAGCTTCTCCACCCCGTGTTCGACAAAGCCGCTCTCAAGCGCGCTGAGGTCGTAGCCAAGGGGCTCCCCGCATCCCCCGGTGCCGCTACCGGTCAGATTGTGTTCTCCGCCGACGAGGCTGAGGCATGGGCTGAGAAGAAAAAGAAAGTCGTTCTCGTCCGCATCGAGACTTCGCCCGAAGACCTCCGCGGTATGGCTGTCGCACAGGGCATCCTCACAATGCGCGGCGGCATGACCAGTCACGCTGCTGTTGTGGCACGCGGCATGGGCAAATGCTGCGTATCCGGAGCCGGCGAAATCAAGATCGACTACAAGGAAAAGACCCTCACCACCGGAGGAAAGACATATAACGAAGGCGATTGGATCTCACTCAACGGATCTACCGGCGAAGTCTACAACGGACAGGTACCCACCGCTGAGCCCGAGCTCGACGGCGACTTCGGAGCCATCATGAACCTCGCATCAAAGTATGCCAAGACTCTCGTCCGCACTAACGCCGACACACCCCGCGACGCCAAGCAGGCACGCCACTTCGGCGCACAGGGTATCGGTCTCTGCCGCACAGAGCACATGTTCTTCGAGGGCGACCGCATCAAAGCCGTACGTGAGATGATCCTCTCATCCGACGAAGAAGGACGCCGTGCCGCACTTGCCAAGCTCCTCCCCATGCAGCGTGGCGACTTCGAAGGTATCTTCGAGGCTATGGACGGATTCGGAGTCACTATCCGCCTCCTCGATCCCCCGTTGCACGAATTCGTTCCTCATCAGACCGCAACTCAGAAAGTCATGGCTGAGGAGATGGGGCTCACACTCGAGGAAGTCAAGGCTAAGGTCGACTCACTCGAAGAGTTCAACCCCATGCTCGGTCACCGCGGCTGCCGTCTCGGCATCACATACCCCGAGATCACAGAGATGCAGACACGCGCCATCATCGAGGCTGCCCTCGCTGTCAAGGCTCGCGGCATCGACGTTCACCCCGAGATCATGATTCCCCTCGTAGGATCACTCAAGGAGATCCAGAACCAGGCTGATGTCATCAACATCACCGCCGCTAAGGTATTCGAGGAGAAAGGCGAGAGCGTACCCTACAAGGTTGGTACAATGATCGAGGTGCCCCGCGCCGCCCTCACCGCCAACGAGATCGCTACCGTTGCCGACTTCTTCTCATTCGGCACCAACGACCTCACACAGATGACATTCGGATTCTCACGCGACGACGCTCCCAAGTTCCTCAAGTTCTACAAGGAGCACGGCATCATCAAGACTGATCCTTTCGAAGTCCTCGACCAGGAAGGCGTAGGTCAGCTCGTCAAGATGGGCGTAGAGAAAGGTCGCGCCACAAAGCCCGAGCTCAAAGTAGGTATCTGCGGAGAGCACGGAGGCGAACCCTCATCTGTTAAGTTCTGCGCAAAACTCGGCATGAACTACGTATCCTGCTCACCTTACCGCGTGCCCATCGCCCGCGTAAGCGCCGCCCAGGCTGCCCTCGAAGACTAAGCTAACTCAACGCTTGTAAAAAACCGCTTAGGCGATAAGCTCCCCACCGGAGCTTATCGCCTAAGTTATTTTATACAAAGATGCATTTGAACACCTGCCTTTTTGGTCATCTGATGTATTTACATTAAATTTGTAAAGCTATTTATATAAGTAACTCGTGAAAATTGATGGAATGACGCAGAACGAGATCGACGCGCTAAGCGTCATCAAAGCTAAAGAACTTTTTGCCTCAGGCGCTATAAATGATATCGAAGTTGGCACCGTCCGCGGACTTCAGGATATTCACGATGCCCTGTTCATTAGCCTGTACCCCTTTGCGGGACAGATAAGAAAACTCAATATATCAAAAGGGGGCTTTCGTTTTGCAAACTCCATATATCTAATCCCGGCACTCGAGGCAATAGAAAAGATGCCGGAGAATACTTTTGAGGAAATCATAGCCAAATATGTTGAGATGAACATTGCCCATCCCTTTATGGAAGGCAATGGGAGGGCAACCCGGATTTGGCTTGACATGATGCTCAAACGCTCGCTGTCGAAAGTCATAGACTGGCGCAATATCACAAAGGAAGCATATATGCAAGCCATGGAGCGCAGCCCTATAAATGACCTTGAGCTAAGAGTGCTCCTACAGTCGGCATTATCCGACGACACCGAAGATCGTGATATAATTTTCCACGGAATAGAGCAATCCTACTACTATGAGGGCTATGAGCCGTCATGACAAACCCTCATTCACAGCCTCAATCGCCTCCCCGATACTGTTCATCCTCCTGCCATCCACCAAATACCCTTCTGTCCCGACACGGACCACAACACTTGCCTTGGCATCATCTACCGCCGCATATCCTACACGTCCCAGAGCTTTACGCAGCAAACTGCACCTCAATTCCGCTGCATCAGTCGCCTCATCGATTATCACACCGACTTCTCCATGTATCGCATGACTGATGCGGAAATCACACGCCGCCGCGTCAAACCTCAGACCACCACGGTCAAAATACCTGCCTAACGCGCCATCAAGCGCAAGATCCTCAGGCACACCGACGGTCAGCCCGTTCACCTTGTCAAGCAGCCACACGCGGTCAGCGATCTGAAGTGCCATCTCCAGGTCATGCGTCGACAGAAATACAGTCTTACCGCGTTCACGCGCCAGACGCTGCAGCAACAGCATTATCTCCACCTTGCTCGGATAGTCAAGGAATGCCGTCGGCTCGTCAAGATATATAATAGGTGTCTCCTGTGCCAGCGACTTCGCGATCATCACCTTCTGCCGCTCACCGTCGCTAAGCGTCTGCACCGTCCTTTGAGCCATCTCATCAATACCTACAGCAGCAAGAGCGTCACGCACCACATGGCGGTCATCCTCACTCAGCGCACCACTGAACCCGGTGTACGGACTCCGCCCGAGAGCGACCAGCTCGACCGCCGTCATATTCGTCACGCTCAATCGCTCCGTCAGCACAACGCTTACCGTCCGCGACAGCTCACGCTCCGAAAAATCCTCCCAGGCGCGACCCTCCACACATATCTCACCACGTAAAGGCGGGAGAAAACCCGACAATGTCTTTAGCAACGTCGACTTCCCCGCACCGTTCGGACCGAGCAGACATGTCAGCTCACCGCGCTGCAGCGTAGCGTCAATACCCTCCGATATCACAGTCTCACCTTTGCGGCTTCTATATCCGGTCCATAAATCCTTCGTACGGACGCTCACGGTTGAATCATTCTTTATCATACCGCGAAATTACGCAAAAAACACCGCATTCCGACCCCTCAGCCCGACTTTGCACTTTTTAAGGCGGCAACCGCGTGGTGGTGAAATTGTATTAACACCCCCGCAAATGTTATTAAATCAGTTTAAAGCATTGCACGTCACCCTATTTTTAGCACTATATTTGCGTCACATATTCATCACCGGCATCACACCCGACTGACAGATGCCGACATCATAACGCGAATCACAACCAATCGTATATTTCTATGAACATTTACGGTAAAATCACACTTCTGGCATGCGGAATCGCCGTCGCGAGCTCAGCTGCGACAGTGCTTGCCATGCGTGCCGTCAGCGACAATCCATCACCATCTGTTGTCACACCGAATACTACAGCCGGCGCATCGGCATCAGGAGCATTCCTCCGTGTTGCCTCACACCCCGCCACAGATAACGATTTCACCCGCGCGGCAGAGAACACCATCAACGGCGTAGTCAGCATCAAGAGCTATGCCACCGTGCAACAGCGCCGTTCAGGCAGTGCCGACCCCTTCTCCGACCCGTTCTTTGAGTTCTTCTTCGGACCGCAGCGCCGGCAGCAACAGCAACCACGCCAGCAGCAACAGCAGCCGCAGCAGCAACCTATGGGACTCGGTTCAGGAGTAATTATAACCGACGACGGATATATCGTCACCAACAACCACGTCGTTGAGGGTGCCGACCGCCTTGAGATTACACTCAACGACAACCGCACATTCGACGCCACCGTCATCGGCACCGACCCGGCATCCGACCTCGCCCTCATTAAGATCGACGCCACCGGATTACCCACAATACCGATCGGCGACAGCGACGCCATAAAGGTCGGTGAATGGGTACTCGCCGTCGGCAATCCATTCGGTTTCACATCCACCGTCACAGCCGGAATCGTCAGCGCAAAGGCACGCTCGATTTCATCCGCCACTGGCGCCGGCAACCGCATGGGCATCGAATCATTCATACAGACCGATGCTGCCGTCAATCCCGGCAACTCCGGAGGAGCACTCGTCAACCTCAACGGCGAGCTCGTCGGCATCAACACCGCAATCTACTCCCAGACCGGCAACTATGCCGGCTACTCGTTTGCAATCCCCACATCGATCGTCACCAAGATCATGAGCGACATCAAGCAGTACGGCACCGTGCAGCGCGCCGTGCTTGGAGTACTGTTCCGCGAACTCGATCCTGCGACAGCCAAGGAGAAAGGCATTACCGCCACCAACGACGGACTCTTCGTTGCCGAAGTCACCGACCGTAGCGCGGCTGCCGCTGCCGGAATACTCGCAGGCGACGTCATAACAGCTATCGACGGAGCGCCCACCCACAATCAGGCGCAGCTCATGGAGCAGATGAACCGTCACAGCCCCGGCGACAAGATCACTGTCACCATCATACGCGACAACAAAGAGCAGCGCATACCCGTCACCCTCTTCAACAATCAGGGAGGCGTCGGCAAAGTGCAGGCTGCATCCATGACCTCGCTCGGATGTGCCTTCAAGAAACTCTCCGACGAGACCAAGCGCCGCCTCAATATCAGCTACGGCGTGGAAGTCAGCGGACTCCGCGACGGCAGTTTCCGCGAGGCTGGCATCAAGGACGGATTCATAATCCTTGAGATCAACAACCAGCGCGTCAACTCATCCGACGATGTGGAGAAAATCTACAACGCCATCATGAAATCCGACGGCTACGACAAAGTCCTCTTCATCTCCGGACTCTACCCCACCGGCAAGAAGATGTACTACGCCGTCGACATCGCCCAGTAATCGTTCTCCCCTCTCCATCCCCCTCTCTCCCCCTTTCCCTCCTCTCTCCTTATCTTAAATTCCAGCCTATCCTTACGGGCGGTGCGTCATCCAGTCGCACCGCCCGCCTCATCATCCCGCCCGCTTTCCCAACCGACACTCTATTTGCCCTATTAGCCCCATTCGCCTTATTTGCCTTATTCACCCTATTTCCCCTATCGCCACGAATCCACAGCCCTGCCCCATTTCCGCAACCCCTCCCCCACACTTGCAACTGACCAATCAATATCCTAACTTTGCAACTGTAATAACCACAATCATGGCACATCATCTCACTAAAACCATCATCACAACTGCCGTCGCACTGCTATCAGCACTTGGCGCCACTGCCACAAAACCATCCGGCGGACTCACGGCAGACTCCCTCCCCACACGCTGGGACGAGGCATTCCCACTTGGCAACGCTACCGTCGGAGCACTCGTATGGCAGAAAGGCGACGCACTGCGCATGTCGCTCGACCGCATCGACCTATGGGATCTGCGCCCTACCGACAGTATTTCCGGACCCAACAACCGTTTCGACTGGGTAAAGCAACAGCTCCGCGATGGAAACTACCAAGCTGTGCAACGCAAATATGACGTGCCCTACGATCGTGATCCCGCACCGTCGAAAATACCCGGCGGAGCACTCGAATTCCCCCTCTCAGCCGTCGGCACACCGGATAGCGTCACCCTGTCGTTTGCCGATGCGGTATGCCGCATAATGTGGGGCGACACAATGTCGCTGACCACATTCATCCACCCGGACATCCCTGTAGGATGGTTCCGCATCACTGGCGCACCCGCCGACTTCACCCCGGTGATATGTCCACCTAACTATGCCTCCGCATCATCTGTCGACGACAATTCACATGCCGGCGATGACCTCTCACGCCTCGGCTACACCCAGGGCGACGTCACTCACCGGCAAAATGGCATGCACTATCGGCAGCATGGTTGGGACGGATTCTTGTACGACATCGATGTGGAATGGAACCGACAGAACGACACACTTTATGGCGTGTGGAGCATCACCTCTTCGCTTGCTGCCGACGATGCTGCTCAACTGACCGCCGGAGCGCTGAAGAGAGGATTCGAAGCCGACAGTGCCGACCTTGCCCGATTCTGCGATTCCTACTGGGCACAATCGTCAATAGCCATTCCTGACTCTGTTCTCCAATGGCAGTACGACAGCGAGATGTATAAATTCTCTGCCGTAGCACGCGAGAACTCCTACCCGATATCACTTCAGGCTGTATGGACTGCCGACAACGGACGCCTCCCACCATGGAAAGGCGACTACCACCACGACCTCAACACACAGCTCAGCTACTGGCATGCCTACACAGGCAATCATCTGACCGAGCAGCTCGGCTACCTCAACACACTTTGGAACCAGCGTGACGTCTACAAACGCTATACACGCCAATACTTCGAAACCGACGGCATGAACGTGCCAGGAGTCTGCACACTCACCGGCGAACCGATGGGAGGATGGATTCAGTACTCCATGTCACAGACAGCCGGCGCATGGCTCGCACATCACTTCTACCTGCATTGGAAATATTCAGCCGACAAAGATTTCCTCCTGTCACGTGCCTACCCGTTCATCACCGATGTGGCGACTTTCCTCGAGCAGATCTCTCACATCGACAGCGATGGCATGCGCAGGCTCGAATACAGTTCAAGCCCAGAGATATTCGATAATTCCGCGAAAGCCTGGTTTACCGACATGACCAACTATGATCTCTCGCTTATGAAATCACTGTTCGCTGCCGCCACCGAAGTTGCCGCAGCAGCCGGCAAGCCCGATGAGAGCGGACATTGGCGCGAGATCGGATCACAGCTCCCGCCGTTCGATCTTGACAGCCTCGGTGCGCTCACATTCGCTCACGGGGTGCCATATAACGAATCCCATCGTCACTTCTCGCATGCCATGGCTATCCATCCGCTTGGCATAATCGATGTTGCCAACGGCACTGCCGACAGCCTCATAGTGGAAGCCACACTTAACGCACTCGTCGACAATGGACCCGACTACTGGACCGGCTATTCTTACGCTTGGCTCGGAAACATGATGGCAAGGGCAGCCAAAGGAAATGAAGCCGCCAAGGCACTGCGCACATTTGCCGACTGCTTCTGCAGCACCAATACATTCCACCTCAATGGCGACCAGACCGCATCCGGAAAATCCCGATTCACCTATCGCCCCTTCACACTCGAAGGCAACTTTGCTTTCGCCGCCGGAATACTGGAAATGCTACTACAGAGTCACACCGGAATCATCAATGTATTCCCCGCATTACCCGACGACTGGACTGACGCATCATTCCATCAGCTCCGCGCACAGGGAGGTGTGCTCGTCAACGCCCGGCTACAGAACTCACAGCTGACACAACTACAACTTATGTCATCGACCGATACCACTGTCACCGTCAAAAGCCCCTACCTCCCCCACCCAATCACCGTTCACCTCACCCCTGGCGAATGGGTTACCCCCGATATCCCCGCCAATCCCTGACCGTATATTAGCCCCATCCTCCCTCTCCACCTTATTTGCAATATCTGCCCTATTTGCCTTATTTGCCATATCTATCTAAAAAGAGAGCGTAGACTTTGCGCTCTCTTTTTTTACTCTATTTCTCCCAAATGGGGCGTTTCGCAGAGAAATCCCCCTCCCACCCCCTTAACTTTGCTTTCGGAATTCGCACCGCGCATCGCGGAAAAGCGGATTGGTAGGACGGACTCAATTATTACA